>Ga0058697_10000516_pt1 | contig 16789 bp, 11 predicted proteins | sample AgamicAsMae_FD_66619 | JGI IMG/M metagenome (GOLD analysis project Ga0058697, IMG submission 66619) | Agave microbial communities from Guanajuato, Mexico - As.Ma.e | ecosystem: Host-associated > Plants > Phyllosphere > Phylloplane/Leaf | place: Guanajuato, Mexico | collected 2012-06-04
GGTGATAAGCATAGTGCTCGTGTCGAATGTTGTTGCTGGTCTTGAGTGAGGCGATGTGAAGATTGAGACCAGCATAGCGGCGCAACTGAAAAAGAACGCGGCCGATGTTCCTAACACAACGAGGACGTCCATAGTGGGCGAGCCGTGTTTGAGAGATTTGTAGGCAGATCTATAGAACCGCCAACCAATGCCAAATTGGACGGGTATGGTGAGAAGCAGACAGACAACATCTCCGAGCCACAGTCCAGGAATCAAGGGAAGTTTGATGCTTCCATAATCCAGAGGCTTGATGAACATGGGGAAAATCATGCTAGTAAGGAAGACTGGGATGGCGAAACAAAGCGACACTTTCAGTGACCTTGACCATTCCTGAATCTCTTTGGTTTTGGCGAGCGACTCCAGCTGGGCATTGTTGTCGTCATTCTCGGCAGTCAAAGCATTGAGACCTTCGTTCTCGATCGATTCAACAATTGCACGGAGTCCAGTCTGCGTGGGATCATAAGCGACTGAAGCCCTACCAGTTTTGAAGTCAACCTTGACCGCCGTGCTTCCCTTGCGCTTCTTGAGTGTAGATTCAAGAGCAGAAGCTGCTTCGGCGTTCTGAAGACCAAACAGCCTCAGTTCAACAGTGCTACTCCCTCTTCTAGAACGGGAAGCCCCTTCTTCCCGTGAAGTCAGGACCTTTGCGTCAAAGCCACAGTCTTCGATAGTCTCGACAATCTTCTCCGGGGAGAGTTTGGTAGGATCGTGCAATACAACAGCTCTCTCGGCGAGCAGACTGATGTCGAATTTCAGCAGGCCAGGAACGTCGTTGAATCCGCTTGTCACCGCAGAAGTACAGGCACCACATGTCATGCCTTCGATTGCGATGATGGTGGTGAACAAGACGTCATTCTTCCTGCTCTGTCTCCTGGCCGAAGAGAGCATTTTTGTTCGTGGAGGGTCCGAAGGCTTTGATTCGACGATCGAGGCATCAAAGCCGGTGTCCTCGATGGTCTCGGCGATGGTGTCGGCAGTGATGAGTTTGGAATCGTGCTCGATAACGGCTCTTTCGGATAGCAGAGAAATGTTGAAGCTCTTGATTCCAGCAAGATTTTTGAAAGCGCCCTCGACAGCAGAAGTGCATGCGCCGCATGTCATACCGCCTACGCTGAGAGTGGTGGTCATCAGGGTAGAAGAGGCGGATGTGATGCCGAGGCCCATTATATCTTGATCCGACTCTTCTTCAACAATATCGTCCAGTGATGAGGCGGGCAAATCGGTGTTCAGGACGGTGGCGTCGAAGCCTCGGTCGTCGATAAGTTCGCGAACTTGGTCGGCAGAAATTACGGAAGCATCATGCATAACAACAGCGCGCTCCATGACCAGACTGACAGAGACGCTGCCAACACCACCGACGTGGGTGAAAGCGGATTCGACAGCGGATGTGCAGGCGCCACACGTCATGCCCTCGACTTTGAGGGTGGTCGTGGCCAAGTGTTGGGGTTGCGACGAGGGTTGTGGAGGGGTCCGGAGACCCATGTTGTTGTTCCAGTTGGCGAACTGGGTTTGTGGAGAGGCTCGTGGTGAGGGGCCTTCGGATGCGGTGGATGGCGAGCCATGTAGGGCCGTCTTGGGCGGTGAACCAGTGGGAGAGATGATCGAAGTGCTGTCGCGACGGTCGTCTCTTTGTGAGACTTGGAGATATTTTGGCGCCATGATTTATGTTTGCGAAACAAAGGAAGCGCAACAAAGGAAAGTGGTCGACAGTCGGCACGGCCGGTTAAGAATATGTAGCGTGGTCCAGCAGGATGTATAGGGTGTGTGGCCTTGTCCAGCAGGATACCAGAGTCTTGTACAGAGGGCTGGCCAGACTCAGCTGACTGCGACGGGCTTCGGAGAGGTACAGTAATACACCAACAAGGGCCTGCCGTGTGGCGCGGTATCCAGAAGGTGAGCGGCGGCTTTCAGCTAGCTGGCCTACTTGGATACCTCTGGCAGAAAGAATAGCAGTCGAACAAAAAGGCAAAGACGGTCGCTACAAAACAGGAGCCATGGTGGTTGTTGTAATCAACAAGACACAGGACGCAAATTGCATGGCTTGATGGCCGTTTCGTCCGAATGCAGACGACTCCTGCATCTCGAGCGCGTAGAGGGGGCGAAACACGACCCTTCGGCTGTCGGACTTCCGACCGGCTCTCTATATTGCTCTAATGCATCCTTAATATATCACATACATGCCGACACATTCCACTTTCGGATACATGTCGCCCAAGAATAGCCGTCAACCTCAATTCATAACCTCACATCGCTCCCATTATTTCGACAAGACTCACCTTTGCCGAATCTTTGCTCCACCATGCTCCCGTGAGCGTCTGTCTCCCGGTCCCTTAACAGTAGACTCTTCTAGTGCCTGTCTCTGGGGAGCCGCAACGGCAGCAACTCCATTGACTTTTACGAAAAGTCAACCAACTGATCTTGTTTCTGCCTTCACTCACGTCCAGGTGCTATCTTGTTGTTTTCTCCCAGCTATTGCTTCTTCACCTTATGACTACTGTCACCAGCTACGTCGTCCGTGTCGAGGCCAACTCTCGACGCCATCGACTCCATATGTGGCTTATGCAGCTGCATTTCTTGTCCAAAGTCGAGGCCCAGAATCCCGACCCTTCGAACAGTACCTAGCTTTCGACTTTTTTCTTGCAAAACTCAATCCTTCAGCTTGCTACTTGCACTCCTTCCTGAATTCTGAGCCGCGACTTGGAACTTGGTTCTGCCAATCTCTGCCTCGATCTTCTCATGAGCCTCAGATCGTGGCTAGGGCGTTCCAGCCACATCCGATTGTCTCAACTCTGCATTTCGTCACTTCCTCCGCTAAGGAACCTTTTTTCGCCGATCCCAACGTGCTACCAGCCTCAAACGTGCCCTTTCCCACGCATCCGCCCAGAACATTCGTTCTTTTGGCAAGTCTAAGAGACTCGTGATGACAGAAGCGGCAGCTCTGAGCAATCCCTTTCCTAACTCTATCCCGTGTCATGTCTCCTTCTCGAGATCGACGTCAGATCCCGTTGCTTAATCTCTTATGTTAGCGGCTCTGATTGCGTATCGTCAAGCCTCAGCAGTTCCTTCTCGTACACTGTCTGTTCTGGGTCTGTCGAGGGCTGAAGTCTATGCCTACAAGACGATGACGATGATGAAGCTTGTTCCGATGCCTTCTCCATATCTTCCCCTCGTGTCTCGTCACTTTCTGTCGTTCCCATTCTTCAGACTCCCATTTCTGGTCCAAGATGAATATCAATCAGCCTCTCAGTGGGCGAGGCCTGGCCATTCCTTTCACTAAGGCCGCCAACCCCAATGCCGATCTCGATGATGGAGACCTTCGTCTGCCCTTCATCCATCGTATCCCTGATAACATCAGGTAAAGATTAGACTCTTGGAATAGGCTTGGTCCAACCCACTAACATCGATGTCAGAAACCATTTCATCGCCATGTGTGGTGAATTCGTTGGAACTGTACTCTTTCTCTACTTTGCCCTGTCTGGTGCTCAAGTAGCCAACAGTGTCAACACTTCCAGTGGCCAATCTATTGCCGAGACTGGTAGCAACCCCCAACAGCTGCAATATATTGCTCTGAGTTTCGGGTTTTCATTGGCTGTCAATGCCTGGGTCTTCTTCCGCATTAGTGGTGGACTCTTCAACCCTGCTGTTACCTTTGGCATGTGCCTTATTGGTGCACTCCCCTGGGTTCGTGGTGGCCTGCTGTTCGTCACCCAGATCCTCGGTGGCATGACTGCCGCTGCTCTGGTATCCTGCATGTTCCCTGGCGAGCTAAACGTCCGTACCACTCTTGGCGGAGGTACTACTATTGTACAGGGTCTTTTCATTGAGATGTTCTTGACTGCACAGCTTGTCTTTACCATCTTCATGTTGGCCGCTGAAAAGCATAAGGGTACCTTCATTGCGCCTGTCGGTATTGGTCTCTCGCTTTTCATCGCCGAGCTTACCGGAGTCTTCTTCACTGGTGGCAGTCTTAACCCTGCTAGATCCTTCGGACCTGCTGTCGTCAACCGCGAGTTCGCACACTATCACTGGATCTACTGGTTGGGTCCTGTGTTGGGATCAATTGTCGCAGCTGGATTCTACAAATTCATCAAGATTCTGGAATACGAAACTGTAATTTTCTCTTTATGCCCCTTCTGAGCGAGCCTTTCTGACACAACTCCACAGGCAAACCCTGGACAAGATATGGACCATGCCGCCAAGGTCGAGAAGAGAAAGAACCTGCTCATGGCTGCTGGTATCAACGAAGTCGATGCCCACCACGTCGCAAACGAACTCCAGACCAACCAGATAGTCACCGAAAAGGGTGGACCAGACGGTGCAGTTGTCGCCAACGGTCAGGGCCGTCGTGAATCTGGAGAAGACACTGCCATGTATGGTACTGGATTCCGTTCTAACTCGCATCAACACACTGGCTCTACCAGCTCAGGAGATACAGCCGTCGTTCGAAGACCCCAAGCCGTCACCACCGGAAGCCAGCTCGGTCGTTTCAGTTATCTTGGCCGTGCTGGCGTTCAGCAACCAAGAATGAACAGCATCGTCAACGAGGCGAGATTGGACAGCCCTGCCATGGCGACAAATGACGAACTCTACGCTCCTCTCGCTGCTGGTGGCGATGAACCGCTTGGTGGTTTGGTCGCGGACCACGACCCCAGATACCGCTACTCTAGAACCATCAGCAGTGGTGTCTAGGTGGAAGTAGTCTCTACTCACGAATTGTACGAGAGATGCTGGTTTCACTTTTTATTCTTTGTAATGTAGTTGACGATATCAAAATCATGTTATGACCATTAAGCTCTATCTAATCCAATTTACTTTACTAAGAATTCGGCGATTGAAGTGCATCAAATGTGGGCCATGGTTGACAGCGAAACCCAGAAAAGTTAAAGGCTGACAGCATCTTCATCCACAAGCTGTGATTCGTCCGAGGCTGCGCGATGTCTGGTGATTGCTAATTGCATACTAGTCATATGGTTGGCTATTGCTCATCGAGGCCCGGCATGGTCGATTTGATAGAGCCCGAGTCGCAATAGCATATCAAGCCAATATGAGCACCAGCCAACCTTTTCTGCACATATCTTTTGTAGTGCCTACACGTCTGATTGGGGCCTGTGGTATGCCTGTCCGCAAGTCTCATCTTTTCCCGATACCAAGAATAGTCTCATCACCACTTATAGAGACGCGACGGTATCGCGGGTGTTCTGGATGTCCTTGGGGCCGGTACGACAGCACCCTCCAATCACTCTAGCGCCCTTGGAGAACCATTCTCGAACCAGCTCAGCATGCTCCTTTCCCTCCACGCGTGGACCATTCCACATCCGGGCTTCGGCGTTCCATGTCTCGCCAGAGTTTGGGTACACAATGAGAGGCTTGTCGGTCAGAGGCTTGAGGTAATCCAATGCTGCGGCTACATTCTGCTCGGGGATACAGTTGACGCCGACAGAGACAATTTGTTTACAGGCATTGACCAGCTTGACTACCTCAGCCATTGACGAGCCGTCACTCAGGAGAGACGCGTCCGATTCTCTCAGTGTGACACCCAGCCAGGCGGGTGTGTTTGGGAAGTCGGTCTCGAGCAGTTGGATCAAAGCCTTGATTTCCGGCAGGGATGGAATAGTCTCGAAAGCCAGAATATCTACATTGGCTGCCACCAGAGCTTCAATGCGAGGTCGGTGGAAGTCTTTGAACTCGTCATTTGACAGGTGGTAATCACCCCTGTATTCACTTCCATTGGCAAGGAAAGCACCGTAAGGCCCGACACTTCCTGCAATCAGAAGTTTCCTTGGCTGAGCGGAGGGGTTCTTCTGGTGCTCTTCCTGGAGGACAGTGTCACGAGCTTGTTGAGCAAGCTCTACGCTTTGACGTATGAGTTTCTGAGACTGCTCGAGACTCATGCCTAGGTGTTGAGATAGGCCAAGAGGGGTTGCTTGGTAGCTTGCAGTGATGGCAACATCAGCACAGGCTTGGAAGTACTCAAGATGCACGCCGTAGATGGCCTCGGGTGTCTCTTCCAGAGCTTTAGCAGACCACAACTTGGAGCTAAGATCAAGTCCACGAGCTTCCAGCTCCGTGGCCATGGCCCCATCGAGAATCAAGGCAGGCGCATCCTTGAGTGACTGTGCTATCGGATCCACGAAAGCAGACATGTCGAGTACAATTGGCTCTCTAACGGATACAAGATGCCGCGGTCGATGTGTAGAGTAATCTCGGCCAAGCTGCCGGATATGGGATGCCGTATAGTTGATGTGTAGAGCAATGTCAGACGAGAGAGTGGCTCTGGAAGCATTTTGGAAAGATTCGCATGTCTGTCCAGAGATGGCGATTCTAAGCGAGTGCGAAACTCAAACAGCCGATGGAAACAACATGTTTACCTAACGTCATATCGACAACGAGTCTGACATGGAAGTCATGGACTGTCTCTTGCCACCATAATGTCAAGGATACTCGGTACTGCAATTCCTACTTGTATACAGGTCTTGTACGGCTATAAGAGTCAGAGCAGGCCAGGTGGTCGCTCGACAAGCTCGGCACGACTTTGCAAAAAGACCGAGGCACTGAAGGCTTATCGATAATCGCTCATAGCAAGACCCTGACAGGAAGATTCGCCTTCTCTTCGTTTCGAATGATTGACATGACACAAAACTGTCAAAGATTACAAAGCAGTCGAATCAGAATGCGAGAACAAGCGAGCTTCTCTCGGTGAGATCGAGGGACCCATTTGGAGAGGATGGAGCCCCTCATGCCTGAGCATTTTGCTTTATAAGCTCCTCGGTGGCCTTGTCTGCGCTTTCGTCATGTTGATCGAGCTGCTCCCCTCTTATTAAGAACTTCTCCCCTCGTCCTCTTTCCTTCTATCTCCCTCTCCCGCTATATTTCCATCCTCCCACACCTCACACACATACACAATGGTTCAGAACAAGGCTTTGATCTTCAAGAAGGTCCCCCAGGGCCTCCCCGTGCCTGGCGAGCACCTGACCATCGAGTCGACCGACTTTGATGTCGAGCAGGCACCTCCCCAGGGCGGCTTCACCGTCAAGAACCACTACATCAGCTTCGACCCCTACCAACGCGGCCGCATGCGTGATGCCAGCACCAAGTCCTACTCCCCTCCTTTTGCTCTCGACAAGCCCATCACCAACTCCGGTATCTCGACCGTCCTCAAGTCGGACAACGACAAATTCAAGGCCGGCGATGTCGTCGTCATGATGCAGGACACTGCCGAGTACAGCGCCGTCTCCAAGGACCAGGCTGCCTCTGCTCGCAAGCTCGAGAACCCCTACAACCTCGACCCCAAGCTCTTCGTCGGTGCCCTCGGCATGCCCGGTCTTACCGCCTACTCAAGCTTCTACGCCATTGGTGAGCCCAAGAAGGGTGAGACCATCTTCATCAGCGCTGCCTCTGGCGCCGTCGGTCAGCTCGTTGGACAGCTCGCCAAGCACGAGGGCCTGAAGGTCATCGGTTCCGTCGGTGACGACAAGAAGAAGGACTACATCACCAACGACCTCGGCTTCGACGGTGCTTTCAACTACAAGAACGAGAAGCCTGCCGATGCTCTCGCCAGACTTGCTCCCAATGGTGTCGACATCTACTACGAGAACGTTGGTGGTGAGCACCTCGAGGCCGCAATCAACGCCATGAACAACTTCGGTCGCATCATCTGCTGCGGCATGATCTCGCAATACAACACCGCTCCCGGCGAGCAGTACCCTATCCGCAACCTCATGCAGATCGTCGCAAAGCGCCTGAAGGTTCAGGGCTTCATCGTTGGTGATGAGGGTATGGGCCCCAAGTACTTCGTCGACCACCAGAAGAACGTCCAGAAGTGGATCCACGAGGGCACCTACAAGCCCCAGTTCAGTGTCACCGAGGGCATTGATCACGCTGCCGAGGGTCTTCTTGGCCTGTTCTCGGGCAAGAACTTTGGCAAGGCCGTTTTGGAGATCTCCAAGCTCCAGTAGATGTGCCACTAAAAAGATATGAGACACGACCCATACCCAAAATACAAATCATTTACCATTCACCTTAATGTCTGAGGCCACCACTCTTCGTCTTTCTTGCGTGACCATCAGGTGTAACTGTAAACAAGTTCTTCATCTATCGCTGGTGTGTACATTGCCGCCATGGTCAGACCACAGCCTTCTTCTAGTCGTGAAAATCGTGCCTCGTTCTTAGCTACGAAGCAGAGACACGCGAGACGAGTGTGAGAAACAAAACACTTACTGACATGATACAGAACTTCCGGTCACGTAGAGCTTGGATTAGACAGCATGCGTCTTCCCTGTGGGCAAAGGTTTGTAACATGTGTAGCTGTAAATTTGCATAGTAGGAGGAGTGTGGGAGCTACATCTAGCACATGTGGAGAGGATGTTCAAGCCGAACGGCAGGCATAGTGGACAACCTTGAAACAAAAGTGTATTGGAATGAGTACAAAGCTTGAGGAACTTGGTTATAAATTGTTGATATGCTGGCGATAAGTAGTAAAGCAAAAACGCCTCTGGTTCGTGAGTCCATTCCTTGATCTGAAATCTATCCATGTTTCCTGATGATAAAGATACTGTAATTCTGCTGCATCTAACCATGTTGATCTTCGTCAAACCTGCGCCATCCAACTCTCACGACCAAGTGGGTCATCGAGCTGCCTAGAGATAGGTCTCGTAGACTATTCGATGCTCAGGCGTTGCATGCTCTTGCCGAGGGTATCTCCTGCTTTGGATTCGTTGGTGACCTTGTGAATGACGACTGCAGCTCCCTCCTTGTACCAAGAATATTTCTTGCAGTCCTGGGCCGAGGGGCGTTTCGAGGGGTCGTGTGTCAACATGGCTTTGACGAGAGGAAGAGCCTTTGCAGGTATGCTGTGCAGGGAGGGGGACTCATTGCTGCCAACAGCGTTGCTGTGGATCTGTGAGAGGACAACTCCGAGCGAGTAGACGTCTGCTTTGCTTTCGAAGCCGCGAGGATGTTTGGCTCCAAGCTTCTTTGCGGTCTCGGGAGCTCTGTAAGGGGCATAGGCTCGTCCAGACATGGGCTCAGAGACAATTTTCAAGGCTGGGTCTTCCTCACCATCGTCGACGGTTTTCGTGATGCCAAAGTCTGCGAGCTTGAAGAGGTAGCATGGCTTTCGTACTGTGCCGGAGAGGAAGGCCAGGATGTTGTCGGGCTTGATATCTCTGTGAACGATTGCTGGGTCCTGGGAGTGGATGCAATCAAGTGCTTCAGTCATCTCGTAGGCCACGCGCTGCGACAGTGCTGCATGATGCTCCTTGGAAAGACGATAGTAGACGCTCAGAAGATTGCCTTCGGTAGCAAGCTCCATGATCAGGGCTCCATAGTTATCGAAAGATGCAACGTCCACAAGCTCCATGATGTGCAGGTGATGTCCAACTTGCATGAGTCTTGTAGCCTCTTCGCGGAAGATCATCTCGTTGGGCCTTTTGTGGTGGGATCCAGTCAAGGGAACAACCTTCATGGCGAAGACCTTGGAATCCTTGGCTCGTTTGACCTCGAACACATTCCCGAAGCCACCCTTGCTGATGTACTTGTTGACCTTATACTTGAGCTTGACATCGTTGAATGACTCAATAGTCGTGCCTTTCGAGAGCTTGCTGCTGAGATCCATCGCTGATAGTGCGCAATGATACTGTCTGGAAGAGCGGAGGTGCTGCTCTGTAGATGGGAAAGACTGTATGCTTGAGCAAAAGCATAGTGCCGTTTTTGTATCAAAAGATCCTGACAATGGAATTTTCCAGATCTACACACGCCTGAGACGCTCAAGCATTGCAACGAACATGGTAATGTGAGCAGCTCTTCCTGAGACAAGACATGCATGTCTGCATCTGCTTGAGAACATATGGCCAAACGAGTTGTTCCAGCTTTTGGAACAAGAAGTGAATCCCATAATCAGAAGACAACACCGAGGCGAGCAAATGTAGTTTCGGGCATTGGGTAGATAGAGAGGATTGTTAGCGCGAGACGCAGATTTCGTGAAGACATTGCAAAGACGATGTCCCAAGTGGCCACAACCGCTGCAGAAGTCTGAGTGTCGCATGCTTCTCTCTTGGTCTAGTTTTATTGCTGGAGGTCGCTTAGCAGAAGTTTCGGTACTAAAGTGTTGTTTGTTGTCGGTTTTAAAAAGTGTGTTAGTACTCTACGTATACTACTGCCGAGTGTTAGACATGCGAAGCCATCACGCATCTCACCATGTGTGAAGCAACAGAGGACTAGGTATGTTCGAGGTCAGGTCCGTGAACTTGACAATTCAAGGTCATCCTATGGCCTGGATGCGAAGATTGCCGGTCCTCAAGCTAAATCATGCCTGAGTAACGGATTGTCGGTCACAACATACACAGGCCAATATCTTGACCTTGAACATTGATACAAAATGTACGAGTAGAGAGATGCAGGATCAACGACGGCGAACCTCGGTCGACAAATGATGTTGAGGGAAATAGGGCACACGCTTGGCGCCTGCCCTGTCATGCGCCCCCCGCCTGCAACGGTCCAACACGTTCATCACTTCCCCAACATTCGATTACTGATCTTCTTCTTCTTTTTTACCATATCCAAACTTAATTGTTCGATTGCAGCAGCGATCTTTTGTGTTATCGCTACAGTTCAAATTTCCGACTGCAAAACGCGGTAATCGGTCTGAACAGCACGAGCGACTCAGACTTGACAGGACCTGACGCCGCCTCGAGGCTTCAAGCAAAGCCTTGAATCAAAAGATCCGAGTCGCCCGAATTGGCTGACGAGAATACGGCGCGAACATGTCAGCGAGTCGGATTGATTCACCTCCGCTTGAGAAGAAGAACAAGTTGAAGCGATCGAGAAACGAGTCTGACTTGAACAATGACGAGAGCAAGAAAAGAGGAAGACCTCGATTAGATACACAGGACGAATCAAATGCTGATGTAAGTCACATTAGTCTTTCTTTGTTTACTTAAGGACAAGAACAATATGAATCCGAAACTCAAGAAAGAGAAGATAAGAAAACGCAAACGAACACGAAGATTCGGGCCAAGTGATTGTAAAGCCAGCCGTTGACACGATACTACCACCTCTCATACCATCGACATGCTGACTTTGACAGAAACGAAGGTCGCAGATTCGCCTGGCTCAAAGGGCCTACCGACAGCGAAAGGAGGATACCATTACTGAACTCCGTAACCAAGTTGCAGAACTGCAGTCTACCATCCAGTCGATGAACCAAACTTTCAGCAACTTTTCCGAGAAATGTTCTGCGACCAATGCCCCACCTCCTATGTTGGCAGAGTTACAAAATCTCGTTCAAAAGTACTCTGCTAGTCAGAGCCGAATTGACTCGCTGAGTTTGAGTGGATCTCCAGAGACAGGTGCTTTCGGGATTGAATCTACCGCAGGTTCGAGCTTCTGTGACAAGGATGGTACGGATGCAAGCAGCATCTCGCCTCGTACTGCAGTCAAGCAGACCACATTCAGCCCTCTCACCACTCCCGTCGGCATAACGGACCGCTCGGAGCACACTGCAAACAACCAAGTCTCAGTATCCATGCTACAGTCGCTTGGAATTCCAGCTAGCTACAGCTCTTTTGAAAGGACGTTTGCTAGGAGGCTTCATCGAGCGAGCTGTGAATACGCCTATCGACTTGCTTGCGACCCCCCTCGAGCCCCCATGCTCTTCAACAGCGTGTTCAGATTGACCCTCAAAGCTGCTGGCAGCATCGATCGAGTCAAGTACAGTCTGCAGTCAACTTTGAGTCGAAGTACAAAAGAGCCGCTATCCAACTGGGGTGTCACTTATATCCATGTCGGCGGTGCAGGCACCCATTACCCCAGACCGCCCGAAGAAGGTGGTCTCAGTTACCAGTCGCCAAACTCGTGGGCTGTGACCACCGTCGGTCCGCATAAGATTGGTGGTTCTACCATTGAAGAGGCTCTGACGGCAGAGATGTTGCTGCGTGGAGTCATGGGCATGGATGGCTCTTTCTACGATGCATACGACGTTGAAGGTTACTTGGCTGAGAGAGGCATAAATCTGGATCCTGCTGCAACATACGCCCAGATCGAGTTGCCTGACGATGGTTCCTTCAGTCCGGGATCTTCTGTGGCATCATCTCCTACGGACGTGGCTGGTTACGTGCAGAATCTGATATCTACAGCACCCATCATTCGTCCGAACCACTCTCTATATTATCCCGGTCTTCCAAATCCAGGATACATGCCTCCAGGTCCGGACGTGGTTCCTCACAGGAGGTCCCATCCCGAGACGCAGTCGCAATTTGTGCCGCAGATTGACGAGCGAAGATCAACGGCTCCCCTTGTCGGCCAACCGTATGGAACTATGCCTATGACTGATAGCATGTACGCCTATGCCTTCCAGCCAGTCAAAAAGGCTCGGCTCACTATTGATGTTGGAAGGTTTATCGAGGGTAAGCATAACCATTCCCTTCTTTCGTGCTAGGTGATCCATGCTAACGAAAGATATAGAGATGACTCTGGCAGGTACATGTTTGATGCGAGCACCAGGGTACCGCCGCAAGGACATCGATGTTGCCTTGCGAAAAGCAGTAGTATCAGCGCATTGAAGGCACGATGATTGAAATATTGCTCTGGACTGAACAAGGAAACAGATTTGATTGTAATTAGCCACAAACACACATGCGAGTCAACACATCACCATGTCTCCAACTTAAAACAAGAGGACGTGAGAGGAGAGGGATCGTCGTGCAAGAACGGATGTGGGAAGATCATTGCGGGGTATCGGAAGCAACAGCTGCAACCCCTCATTCAGCACCACATTACCACATATAACAGGCAAAGGTGAGCTCGACTGTAATTTTTCAATTGTTCTTCTATCTCAGCTCCGAAAAAGATTGCCCAAGCACTACAGACCACACTCGTCAATAACAAGCTCTTCATCACGGCACAATGTCTTCTTCCTCGGGAACATCACTCGGACGCCTCAAGGGAAAGGTCGCCATCGTCACCGGAGGAGCCAGTCCCTTGGGCTTTGGCTTTGCGATAGCCCAGCGCTTCATGCAAGAAGGTGCAAAGGTCATTATTGGGGATCTGGATGGCTCTGGCGCGGAGAGCGTGGCTCTCTCCTTCTCGTCTCCGGATGTCAAAGGTGTGGCCATGGACGTCTGCAAGCAAGAGGACTGGGAAAAAGTCGTCGGAACGGCAATCAAAGATTTTGGTCGGCTGGACATTGTTGTGAACAATGCTGGAGTGACGTACAGGAACAAGCCCACTGCAGAGGTTACAGAAGAGGAATTTGAGAGGGTCATGAGCGTCAATGTCAAGAGTATCTTTTGGAGTGTAAAGACGGTTGTTCCGCAGATGCAGAAGCAAGGAGAGGGTGGCAGTATCATCAACATCTCGAGCAGTGGCAGTGTACGCCCTCGACCTGGATTGGTGTGGTACAATGCCAGCAAAGGGGCGGTATCGAATGTAAGCATTGTCAACCAACAACCATGGTGAGGTAGCTGACATTTTAACAGGCGACTATGGCTTTGGCTGCAGAGTACGGACCAGACCAGATAAGAGTCAACGCGATTGCTCCGCTATTATCTGCCACGGGTCTGTTTGAGTCTTTCGTGGGAGTCAAGGACACGCAAGAAAATAGAGACAAGTTTGCAGCGTCGATCCCACTAGGCAGGCTAACAGACCCCTTGGATGTTGGCCATGCGTGCGTGTTCCTGGCCTCGGACGAGGGCAAGTTCGTGACGGGCACCAACTTTAGTGTGGATGGAGGCAGACACATTTGAGGCGTTGGACGTAGGTAGCTCAAGAGATCAAGCTGCCAAGGCCTTCTCAACCAACTCTTGACATCTTTGAGACATGTGCAGCTCGAGAGCCATCTTGTGGCCCTCGGGGCTCATCTTGACCCAGGTCTTTTGCAAAATCTTGATGATCTTATCTTCGTCGAGTGTCTTCTCGAAAGCCTCGAACTGGTCATCAAGGAAGACGAGACAGGCAATGTCCTCAAGGGCCTGCGTGTCCTTGTCTCCCTCGCGCAAGCCTTGCTTCTCGATCATGGCCTTTGTCTTTTGGATATCCTCGTCGCTGAAACCACACTCTTCCATGATGGGAGCAACCAATTGAGCCTGTCTCTTCTTGAGAAAAGTTCTCCAGCTATGGTAGCCGATGCGCGTCATGGGATACGAGTCTCGAGGAATCTCCCAGCGGCGGAAGTGCTGTGCACGAATGGCGAGCTTGAGAGGGTCCGAGGCATCGGGTGCGCGTTGCTCGAGATAGCGCGTCATCTGGCGGGCATAGTGAAGCTCGTACGGCACTTCTTGTCCGTCAATCGTGACCTTTTTAGGGTCTTGAGCGTGAGCCTCGTCGATGAGCTGAAGCGCTTTCTCTAGTTGAGGTGCCATTGTTCGGTTTGTTTGGTCCTGCGCGCGAGCATGTACGATCACCAAGACGCGATAGCAAGCACTCGGTCACTCGGCCGCGAAGTCGGAAGAACGCTTGCTGACCATCCATTCGGCCTAAACCGTAACAGGTTATTCAATGCGGCTTGGCATATTGCATCTTTTCTTGAGGTCGCATCCAATAATGACGTCTATTCACTGTCCCGCCACCTCATTCCCATGACATCTCCTTGGGGAGGGCATGTTGTATATCGTACGACCAGGACACTGGTCTGGGTAGCGCGACCAGGGGAGTGTAGAGGTCAATGGTCCAGCAGCCGTCTTAGCGACCATGCCTCAACCATCTTTGAATCATGGGAACCACGAGGCCAAGGTAATTAGAAACCGTTGTTCCGGCTCTTGTCTAGCTTTCTCTTTTCCTTTTACATAATGATGTCAAAAGCGCCTACTCTTTGCCGCATTCAACTTCTTGTTCAGACTGTCAGAGCCTCATCTCTTATACAACCCATCTTATAATTCCTTCGCTCTCAGGCCCACCTTACCAAGCATTTTCACGACCTGTGTTTCTGAAATACTTCCGAGGCCCACCTTCTTGTCCAGGAGCTTATTTTCACTCTTCTGTTGCTCCTAAGTCTAGTGTCGCTTGGTTCCTTCATTTCTCGATCTCAGACCGCTGCTTTGCTTTCCTTTTCGATATTCACCACATGATATGCTAGAGTCTGTACAAGCTGCTCATGACCAGCCTTCATGGAATGGCAGTAGCTCAGAGACGCTAGAAGCAAATAGGGTCGATGAACAGCAACGTATAGAAAGGGAAAAGTCACATACCAGTCAGAATATCGACCCAGATGTGGTAATTGTTGATTGGAATGGGCCTAACGACCCAGAAAATCCGTATGTTGGCGTGCCATCTCACACAAAACCAAAGCTGATAGAATTGTGCAAAGGTTCAACTGGCCAGTACGAAAGAAATGGATTCTCACATCGGTGGCTCTGTTTGGAACCTTCATCGCCCTTATAAACGGAACGTCCATGGCTGTCGCCGCTGAAGCCTACAATCGCGATTTTGGCATTAGCGATGCGCACTTCCCGAACTCATACTGGCCTATCGCGAGTTGGGCTTTGGGTGGCGGCATTTTCATGATGGTCCTCTTGCCCATCCTCGAGGACTTCGGAGTTAGGTGGGGTTACCTGATAAGTTACATTGTCCTGATCATCTTCATTGTACCCTCAGCTGTGGCTCAAAACTTCGAAACGCTGGTCATCACACGTTTCATCGCTGGCGGGTGCGTCTCACTACTAGGAAACACAATCAGCAGCATTATCTGCGACATCTGGGCTGGCGATCGTGGCAGAACAGTACCCATGGAACTATACATCACCGTCTATCTCTTTGGCAGCACCATGGGTCCCGTCATCGGTGGTGCCATTTACCAGTTCCTCAACTGGCGTTGGATATTCTACATTCAGATCATCTGGTATTGCGCTTTGATACCGCTCTTCTTCTTCACCATCAAGGAAACCCGCGGTTCTGTCATCCTCAAGCAGCGTGCGAAGAAGATTCGTGCGACGACCGGGAAGAAGGCATATACACGCGATGAGCTGAACCACATCCCGATCTGGCAGATCGTAAAGACCTCAGTACAGAGACCAGCATACATGCTTTGCACAGAGTGGGTGGTGTTCTCGCTCACTCTTTGGTCAGCCTTCGCTGTTGGTCTCGTCTATCTCTTCACTCAGAGTATTGAGCAGGTCTTTGCAGGCCTATACGGATGGCCAGCCTACAGTACTGGATACGTTCAGGCCGCCGTCGGTATTGGAGAGTTGTTAGGATTTTTTGTCTCATATGCCAACATACACTTTTACGTGCGGTCTGCCAAGTCGAATCCCATCGATCCTGGCACACCCGTTCCGGAAGCTAGACTCTACATGTCACCGGTAGGAGGCTTTTTCGGCATGACGGGAGGTATGTTCATCTACGCCTGGACATCTTACCCGCACATACCCTGGATCGCTCCAGCAATTGGGCTAGCAATGGTTGGCTTTGGTATCAACATCGTCTGCGCGTCGATTGCGCAATATCTGATGGACGCATACTCCAAGTATGCCGGCTCGGCCATCGCAGCGGTAGCGTTTGGAGAGAACGTATTTTCTGCTTTTCTACCGCTGGCTGCGTCAAGCATGTATACCAACCTTGGTTATCAGTGGGCGAGCTCGGTGTTAGCATTCTTGTCATTTGCACTGGCTTGCGCGCCTATCATTTTGCTGTGGAAGGGACCGGAGATCAGAGCAAGGAGTCCCTTCATCCAGGAGGCGAGATATGAGCATGATGTCAAGAGTAGTGTCGAAGAGGCTTGAAAGCGGTGATTTAGATATTTTTGTTACTCGTAGATACCCAC
>Ga0058697_10000517_pt1 | contig 16778 bp, 15 predicted proteins | sample AgamicAsMae_FD_66619 | JGI IMG/M metagenome (GOLD analysis project Ga0058697, IMG submission 66619) | Agave microbial communities from Guanajuato, Mexico - As.Ma.e | ecosystem: Host-associated > Plants > Phyllosphere > Phylloplane/Leaf | place: Guanajuato, Mexico | collected 2012-06-04
TGCAATGCTTGCTTGCTTGCTTGCTTGCTTGCTTGCTTGCTTAGAGATCCGCCATCATGTCTTCATCTTGGTCGCCGTTCTCGGGTGCGTCCCACACATCCATCGGATCTTCGAAACCTTGGGCGCCAGCGGTTTCTGCACGCTTGTTTCTGCGCGTGAAGTCGACATACTCTTTCTGGATGGCGAGTTTACGATCGGCCTCACGGACGTGCTTGGCCAGTCGCTCAATATGGATAGACTTCTCCTTCAACAGGGCATCTTGATCGATAGCAGGTTGGTTGGGGTTGTGAGAAAGGAAGCGAAGAACGGGCTTAGTGTCAGCACCAGCGATAGGTGGAGGAAGCATGGCGTTCAGATGGCCGTCGCGAATCATGGTGCTGAGAAGGGTGGTTGTGGCTCCGGGAGTCAGACTGAGATGCATAGCGATCGTCTCGATGGGAAGAGCGGCGTAAGTCTTTTGCAAGTCAATGACACGGTATCGGCGCAAAGATTCGGCGACTTGATTGACAATAGCTGTGTTGCCATCCTGTTCAAGTTAGACACACGATGCCATCTATCAATCATTTGAGCAGACATACCTCGTCCCATACCGCGGTCGCAGCGCCGATCTCAGCATCAAGACGCAGGACATCGCGCTTCTTGAAAACATCGGCGAGAACTTCGTAGGGCTTGGACAGACTTGAGTAGGTCTTGACCATCTGGGCGTTGATCAGACCTTTAGTGAAAGTGGTAGAACCAGTTGACAGCAAGTTGACGAGAATGGACTTTTTGTAGGCCTCAACCATCAAAGGAGTGGCGACGTTCTGAGTGGGTGAAGCAAGAACCAGCTCGAGGAAGAGGCGAGCACGGGTATAGCGACGCAGACCAATATAGACGTGTGCGCCCAGCAGATAGTATTCGTGTACGTCTGATGCGGTGAGAGGTTGTGAGATGTTGGATGACTTTGTAATGAAGGTGGCACTGAGTTCGTGGGTTGCGCATAGCAGACGGTCATCGACACCTCTCTGGGGGTCGGTCGGAAGGGTGTAGATGTCCTTGTCGAGAATGGGTAGGGCTTGACGAGGCATACCAGCGGTCAGACATAGTCGCAGGAAGAGCATGTGATTAGATGTGAGAGTGCTGGACTCTGGGTCTAGGCGGAGGATGGCAGTTGCGATGATTGGAATGACTGATGCCTGATGTCGATGTTAGTCAAGAACAGCAGGCAGTTTCTGGGCTGTGCGTACGTCTCTGGCATACTCATAGTAATTGACCAGCCAGGTTAGCAACTGCTGCATCTCGGGGCCGACATAGCGAGCCTGGGCGGGGTCGAAGTGAGTGAGGAAGTTGGCAACCAGCGCCACCTGTTGCGCCAGCACCGCCTGTTGAGCGTATGCGAGGAGTACAGCGAGGTAGCCGATTGTGTTCCGAGTAGGATCCAATAGCTATCGGCTCAGGTCAGTCATGTATAGGGAGAGAGTGTCAACAGCAACTCACTTCTACCAAGGGTTTACCCTGGACCTGCTGCGGCACTTGGTTGGCCTTGAGCTTTCGCATGTAATCAACCAGTCTGCGTGCATTCGCATCACGCTTCGCATCGTCCAGAGGGGCACCGCTGTCGTCGGCTAGCGGGTCCGTCAACAAGTAGCTCACAAGATCAGCCATCTTGTCGTGTGGGCGTTGATGTTTGGAGCTGCTGGTGGAGTTTACGGATGAACAGAAGCACATGCGGGCAGCCCATGACGATGTCGAAACAAACGCGTCCGAGCTTCTACCCATTTGTCCCTATTTATCCTCACTTGTGCAACTGCCTTCTTTCACTCCCTTCTTGCATCATTCATTCATCTGGTCATTCAATTATTTGTCTGCACTGTTCTTCCACACCTTGATGCTCCCGTCCAGACTACACGTCGCTACCATGATGCTATCCGGGCTGCTGTCAACCCCAAGAACTACATCCTCGTGTCCTGTCAAGACCTGCAGCACCTTCTTCGTGTTGACATCCCAGATCACTGCCTTGCCCTCTTCATCGCCACACATGGCAAATGCTGATTCCTCTCTGTGCTCATCGTCACTGACGTATTCTCCAAAGCACGCGTTGATGCTGAATTTCTGGTTCACATGTCCCTGATATGTCTTGATACATCGACCTTCGACGTACTTCCACAATCGCACGCTCGAATCTAGTGTCGCTGCAAGCACGAATTTGCCATTGGGTGAAAAGCGCACTGATGTCACTGGTGCATTGTCTTCGTGCACCAGTGTCTTCAAACACTGTCCAGTATTCGAGTCCCATATTCGGCTATGTTGCCCTTAGTCAGTTCTTGATCAACGTCTCTGTAAAGCACAACTTACATGAGGCCGTCGCTTGAGCAAGATGCTACCAATGTTCCGTCCCGTACAAAATCGACTCCAGACACGGGATCCGAGTGAGCAGGTAGCGATCTCATCACTCGGGCTGTCCGCACATCCCATAGGAACACTGCTTCATCGTATGATCCGCTGACGAGCATGTTGCCCTTTGGTGAGAAGGCAATACTGTACACGTAGTTGTGGTGACCGGTCAAGGCCGTCGGCATGCATTTTCCCTGCTCTTGTCAGCCTGGTGTCCAGAAGCGCATATATCATTCATACCGTCCTAACGTCCCAAAGCCTGATGGATTTGTCGTCGGAGCCCGATGCAAGGACTATAGAGTCGGGAGCCCAAGATATGGTAGATACACCAGCGAGGTGACCTTCCAGAGTGTGTACCAGAGTTCCTGTCTGAGCGTTCCAAACTTTGATGGTGCAGTCGGCGGCTGAGATGGGTGTCAGTCGGACTGGATGTAGGGTATAATCATGTCGCATTGCTCACAGCAGCTAGCAATCCATTTGCCATTGGGCGAGAATCTCACGGCAGCGACGCCTCTCTTGTGACCTCGCAGAGTCATGTAGGGTTTGTAATTGACACCGAGTGGTCGCGAGTCGTCTGTCTGGTGATCTCGTTCGCGTGGTGTCTGTGAGCTGCTGGCGGTGGGCTGATCGGCGGTATCTGACTCTTCCTCAAAGGCGTATCCATTGTCTCCATCTTCTGCTGTATCGTGATCCGGGTTGTGGTCGTTTTGGTCGGAAGATTGTGGTGAATCTGAATCGAGTCGGCGACGCTTCGGTGAGGGATCCGGCTTGAGGATATCGTCCATCAGGCCTTGGACTTGGTCGGCGATGCTCATGATGTACAGCTGGATGGAGTCTAGAGCGCGGAAGAGCTGAAGTCAAGGCGTGGTCTGCATGCTGCTGCGACAGGATTGTTGATCGGATTTCGCTTTCACATGTGAATGTTTGTCGCTTCTCCAGAATTGCGAGTCGAAATGACATCAATCTCGTCCGCAACTCAGTCGCAATTTCCCTTGGTCCTTATGCAAATTCGACAAATGGAACATACAAGACAGACATTGGAGCTGCCGAGCTCGATACGCGTGCTCACGCTCAATTGCTGGGGCCTCAAGTTCATCTCAAAGTACCGCCATGAACGCCTCGTAGAGATTGGCAACCACCTCGCCAGGCTATCCCCTGCCCCGGAAATCGTCGGTCTGCAGGAATGCTGGACTCAGAAAGACTACAACGCCATTCGTGAGCGAACAAAGCACATCCTGCCTTATGGCAAGTTCTACTGGAGCGGAATCTTCGGCGGCGGTCTAGCCATCTTGTCCAAATGGCCCATTGAAGAGAGCACCATGGTCAGATACCCGCTCAATGGCCGGCCAGCTGCCTTCTTCCGCGGTGACTGGTATGTTGGCAAAGGCGTAGCCTGTGCTCGTATTCGCCTTGGTCCTGGCAAGAAAGACGTCGTCGAAGTCTTCACCACACACCTGCACGCCCCTTACGAAGCCGAGCCCAACGATTCCTACATCTGTCATCGCACTGCCCAAGCCTGGGAGATTGCAAAACTCATGCGCGGCGCTGCCGAACGCGGTCACCTTGTTCTCGGTCTGGGCGATTTCAACATGATCCCATTGTCTCTGGCCCACCGTTTGATCGAAGCTCATTCCCCTGTCAAGGACGTCTGGAGAGTTTTGCATCCCAACTCTGCCATCGGTGCTGCTATAAATGAAGCCGAGAAGGCGAGAGGGCTGCCAGTACCTTCATCTGATGACTGTCTGAAAGAGCACGGAACTACATGCGACCACAGATACAACACATGGCGCTGGAACAAGGGCGACAAGAAGAAACTGTTGAAGAAAAGAGAAGACACCCACGTTGATGGCTCAGAACCAGATCCCAGAGCCAAACGCCTAGACTACATCTTCTTTGGCGGCGATGCAGAAGGTCCAGCATCAAAATGGAGCATTGAAAGCGTCAATGTAGGAGCCACTGAACGGCACCCTGAACTCCTCTGCTCCCTGTCCGACCACTTCTCCGTAGAAACAACTCTCACACGCTCATCTCATCCAACAAACACATTGCCCCTATCAACCACCTTCCTACCACTAGAAACTTACGATCAGATCCTCGCCATGATCCACAAGTACGAGTTGCGCGAACGCAAGCAACGTAGATACCGTCTCGCTCACTTCGGCCTCGAGCTAGTCATCGCCATCGGTTGTTTGATCGCTGTTTGGTGGTCTCCACGTAACTTTGTAGCTTTCCTACTTATGCTGCTAAGCACTTTGGGCCTGTCCGCTGGTGTCATCGACGGCTTGATGGGAGGATTGTTCGTTGGAAGCGAGTTACGCGCGCTCAAGGAGTTCCAGTGGGAGATTACGAATGCTAGGGACATGGCACTTGCTGCGCAAGAGGCCTTGTTGAAATAGGCATGATTGAGTGATGATCGATAAAGGTTATCTGATCTTTCCAATCTTTTTGTCATTGCATTTTGGCCATCGTCGATGAGGATTTGTTTGTTCATACATTTGTTCGTCTACCTTGCACAAGGTGCCTACATAGCTTTAATACTTAATCCAAGCAATTGGCATGACTGAATCTCACATCCGCAAAGAAGACGAGGTAGAAAATGCCTCAGTTTCCATCGGGGTTCCTTTCCTCCCAAGAATTGTTTTCTCTGCAAGCGATGATTCTGTTGGTCTTTTTCCATGCAGGAACAGAGACTCCGACGGGATCTTCTTTGCATTGCATCATTGCATGAAAGTGCTCAACGTTTGCTTTACCTTGCAAGCCACAACACCTGAACATCCGTTTTCCTGATCCAGTTCATGCATAGAGCACTCTTTGCCATACAGCTTCTTTCCCGCAATGTTGAGCCGCTCTCAGCTCCCTTTGACAGCGACCAAAGTTCATCATGGCATCATCGCACGTAAAAGGGCCCAGCCTTTACACAAAACGGTGCTCGCAAACTCTGGCTATGAATATCTGCTGTCTGTCGCTTTCACCGTGAGCCTTTTGCCGTGAACCTTTTTTGTGATAAAAAAGCCACAAACGAATGCACCTCGCTACCCTACTCGCGTAAAGACTTCTGGGTATACCCGCCTAGAAGCGGCAAGGATTTTTTGTTCAAAGCATGCAGGCAGTTGAAGGAACCCTAACACCTGTTAAACGAACTCTGAACAGCTGTTTGACCCGCTATTGCCGAGGTCTCTGTTCGATAGAAGTTTGGTACAACGAGACAGGTGGAGTCACGCTTTGTGGAGCAAGAGGACTTTAGAATGTCAAGACTCGAGAGTCTGGCTGTTTCAGCGGTGGATATGGCAGGAAGGAGGATTTCAGTGGTGAACGCCAAACTCGCGTGCAGTTTACACATGCATCGCTGAAGGCGCAGAGTGGATTGGTGACTAGCTGTACCTGCATGATCTCGCATGATGTAGAAAAGTTTTTTCCCTTCCGGTCTCTGCTGAATCTCTTCATTAGTGAACCAAAACATGTCCAAGAGACCCTCTCGGCCGGTGTCGCTATCAAGACCAGATAGACAGGTCACAGGAAGCCTGTGTCATGATAGTCACGGGTCCTTGACATACCAAAGATTCAATTATCAAAGACACCACATGTGCTCACCACTCTTATCACACTGGCTCCTCACCTTATCACACTCCTCTCAAGGCACGTGCCTCTACCATGACTCCATATCAATAGGGCACGCCGAGCACAACCGAATGGTGGATCTACCAGCAATATAAGTTACTATATGGTAACTCCATCTCCCCGTACTCGCACCCGCTTGTTGGATATCATTGATTAGTATGGCGGGTGCGCATACGCAAGCAAGTACAAAACAGCAGAGTCAGAAATCCCGCAAGAGAAAAATCCCAGATCCTCGCAGATCGCTGTCTAGCTTCCCCCAACCATTGTGCGATACTGTATATTAGCATAACCATGGATAGAAGAGAAACACCATGGTGGAGAGTTCAATCTAGGGTATCGGACAAGAGGAGAAACAAGCACTTCATCTAATCGATCTCCAAAGGTCATTGCCAGGAGTCAGACAGACAACACGTGCTCGTCTTTGACAGCTCGAGCAGTGTCAGAAGCGTGCGTGATACGAATGTCGTGATCTGTGTTTTTCATCGAACATCCGAGCTCCCGAGGTGTCTGTCGGTGCTGCCGCTGATGGTTCCCTGTGCCGCAGCCTCGGGCGCCCTCGGACAGCGGACGGCGTGCCTGTCAACAATATCGATTACTCCGGTCGTGCGAATCAGGAGATCCTCCGTGCCACCCTTTTCGATATTCGCGAATGGGATGAAAGATAGCAGGGACGAAACGGAGTGGTTCCGAAAGGATAGCGGGAAAGCAAGATACAGTGCTGATATAGGCTTTGGAAGTACGCAGGTACGGAAAGGATGCGACAAAAGAGACTTTGTTGCTAGGTGCTATACAAGGATGATAGGACCCAGAAGATCGGGTGATTGAGCAGCAACAGAGAAGAGAGTTGGAGGCCTCGAGTACGTAGGCAAGTACCTGCCGTTGTGACATTAAGATTTGGATGAACCGCTGACGTACCTGACGATCACAAGCTGAGTGCTGAACGTGCCTGAAGATCTCAAGATTCTGTGAACGCATCTTGCTGGCAAGAAACACTATTGGAGCTTCTCAGCTGTTGCATTTATCGGTGTATGATGTTGAGCAATGATGTCTTGCCGTTGGCAAAGAAGACCGATCATGCATAAAACGGTCCTTCTACGATGTGAACAAAAACGGGTTCGCATGGGTTACTCGGCATAAGCTTCGATATGTAACGGCGCTGCATGTGTTGAACGACCTTGAGCCTCCACTTCAGCTCCTCCTGCTATCATCGTCGGTTTCACGAGTCTTCGTCGAAGAAGCACTGTTCGACAATTCTTTCTTCGAATTGTTTCTACGGACGTAAGTTTGGCTAGCTGGACAAACACACGAACGCCGTGAACGCCATGCACATGGCGAGAAGGATTCAGACCCTTTTGTTTGTGGTAGGCGTTCGTGTAAATAATATCCGGTCGCCCCTCATGGCGTTTTCTTTCGCTTTTGTGGAGGACCATTCAATCGCTGTCCCGCTGCCGCAAAACGCCGCCGTCAACCTAACATCGTAACTTTGCAAGGGAAAAGCGGAACATTGGTGATGACTTACGGGAGAGCCGCCCAGCACGGGAGTAAACGAGCAAAAAAGAGGCACGGCGCGGCAAGACAGTCAAACCAAGCGACAATGATGGGGATCTTCATTCGATGCAACAGAAACAGCAACTGCGGACCTACTTTCTCACTGTAGCTGTTCAATAGGCCGAGCAGCGTTGGGGTTCGGGGAAAAGTCTCGCATTGCCGCCAATATTGCCTGATGTGTAACCAGAGCTGCGCGCAATGCGTATGTCTGCTGCTGCTGATACTTTTCTGCAGGTGGAAAAGGTATGCGTATGTGCCCAACTATCGCTGCTTGCTGTCGGCGAGTCGCTGGCTCCCTGGATGGCTTTCCCAGGACTCTGGGGCGTATGGCGCTTGTCGGCTGCCGTGGCCTAGTCCACGCCATATATTGGTGATTGTCTGGTTGGCTACTGTGGTGGTATGGAGAACCAATCTCGTCAGGCAAGCAGAACACGACGACCGAGTCTCATTCGTGCATCGATCGAGGGTTCGTTTGAACAAGGTTCGGTGCGTGCTCCTCGCTTTTGGGCAGGCCTTGTCGTCCGTGGTAGAAACGATGATGGGTTGTCCTGCCATTGGCAGTGTCACATTACGCACGTAGACGGCCTTATTCGATCAGGAGGACTCAGTATGATGTCTTGGATTGGCACGGCAGTTGGAAAACTTCACGCTCCAAGGGACTATGTGAAATTGCGAGGCCATGTTCCCTGACACCTGTCTGCTCATCTTGACCACATGTAGCAATGCATCTCTGAGCATTGTACAAGCATAAGCTGGTGGATCTTCAAGTGACACCAACGAAAAGCCAGCTCGTCCGGCTCTTGCTCTCCCGCTCGTTACAGCTCAGCAGGGTGCATGTGGGCGTCGAGGCCGTGCAGCGGCATGGACCCCCAACTTGTGTGGAACTCTGCCAAAGTCGCCGAGTCTCGATGTTCTCTTGAATCGCAAAGGCCCACGAAATACCTAGATCGGACTAAGCACGTAAGGTGCCGGGGTACTGGGCAGGTGTTGAATCGATAACTCCACAAGAGTTATCGAGGAGACATGTGTAGAGGTTGGAAGAGAAAGAGTGAAACCACACGGCACGGTTGTCCATCAGAGCGTCTGCTTCAGCCATCAGGTTCCGGCTGCCGTTGATGTTGAACTGGAAAAGAAGGTTTAGGGTCAACGGTCTAGCGGAGACTTGCATGATGGAACAAGTCAGATTGAAAGTCTGACAAGAATTGAAGGGAAAGGCAGCGATTCTCTGGCTTGCAAGAAGCAGCAGACGGCAAGAGTGGTGGTACGTTAGCGGCAGCGTGGCGCCACGACCTGGGCAGGAACCAGACACCTGATGGGCGCTGGTCACGGAAGCAGGGCCTACGGCGGAGCATGTGTCTGTGGTCGTCGAGCTCCAGGATCCATTGCCCGGGCCCAATTTAAGATCAGCGCCAGCCGAGCGGTGCACAAAGCGTTGGTCCCAGGAAGCTTGGTCCGATGTGGATGTGGCAGAGCGAGATGGATCATGGCGCTGCCTCCCCATGCCCCATGCTTTCGCTCTCATGCTGTGTGATGACTGTGGATAATAATAAAGAGTAGCGAGGACGACTCGACAGGCCGTCAAAACACTCGCCACATCCCAACTTTGGTCCCATTGAGAACTCGTTGGTCCCTTGTTGCAATCTACAAACAGGCCTTTCCTGCCTCGTCCATTCTTTCTTCCAATTCCGTGTCGCGTGCTGGTTACATAAACATTCTTTCCAAACCGTTCAGTCTTTACATTGGCCGTGCCAGTCTCTCTCCGAAACATAACCAACGCTTAACCTCTGGAATACTCCTCCTGGACCTGTCTTGTAGTAACAAGGAGGCGTTTGCTCGACGTTTCAACTAGGGTCCAAACAAACCGTCGTGTCTTTCTCTCGGAAAAGCGTTTGATACTTTCCTGTCGAATGACATAGCAACAAACCGTCCCACCACGCCATACAAAGCAGAAACGTCTCGCAGCTTGCAGCTTGCTCGAGTACCACCTTCCTCGAACATGGACACGATGGAAAACGCGTCGCACTCACGCACCGCCTCTGTGGATCAACACACATATGCCTTGATCCTCGAGCACATCCTCAACGACCCTGCCACCTACGAGCTTCCTCTGCGCACAATGTACACCATCAACTCGACGCCTGCCACACGTGGACACTCGCTCTCCCAAACACGCACGCGTGAGAACTCCATCGACTCACACGCCAGCGCGTCACCAACCTCGCCAAACTTCCCCTTCCGCAACGACTCGGCCACCGAGTCTCTGTCAACAAATCTCATGGCGCAAATGGCCAGCCTTCCCACTCAACCCACTTCGTTACCGCCATCATTCATCACCGCCTTCCTCCGCAAGGCTTTCTCCGCCGACCTTCGCTTCGTCGACTTCCCTCAGTCGCTGACTGGCCTCGACTACCTCAAGGACCTTGAGACCAGAAGACGCAGAGAAGTCGCTGCCGCCCTGGAATGTCTGGGCATTGACCGTGATACTATTGGTGCCGCGGAAGAGGACCTTTCCAGACGCTACCCTGGCGTGCTCTCGTGGTTCCGCACACTTGAAGAGAAGGAGCGCAAGATCGAGGCTCTCTACACACAGATCTACGTTGCCCTCCGCCGCTGGGTCCTCATCAACGAGCTCTCCTTGACTCCCTTCAGCAAGCACAACTGCATCGCCATGCTCAACACTCTCTACCCCCCAATCGTCTCTTCCCAGCCTACCTCCAAGCTCACCCCTGGTATCTTGAAGAAGCAACGCGACACTTTCTTCAAGTACATTCAAGCTGTCGAGAAGAGTGGCCCCTCTGTCTTGGTCAACCTCATCCAACAAGGCAAGAGGCCCACTGACGAGAACGGCTGGGCTTCGACTCGCAACACTCTCGACATGTATCTGCAGGTTGCCAACAGTCTCATCTCCGAATGCCAGGAGATTCTCTACACCGATACCACCTCCATCGTTGACTCGGCCGAGACCAAGCGCAAGGGTCGCAAGGTCGACTCTGGCATCAGCTTCGAGTCTGACCAACGCCGCCCTTCATCTAGCAGCAGCAAGAGCAGCAAGAGTTCCTTTGTTGAAGATGTACCCGTCGCCGAGATGCGTCGCAAGTCATCTTCGGGCATTCTAAGGTCTTCGGGCTTGATGAAGTTCGCTCGCGAGATGAAGAACATGGGCTTCTCCAGAACCGAGGTCGATGAGACAATCAAGCCCTCGGCCCCTACCCTCACTCCTGCCTTCCCTGAAGTTGAGGCCCCGACACCTGACAGATCCTCCAAGAGTTTACGCAAGGCTCGCAGCTTCAGCAACCTTGGTGGCCTGCGCTCTGCCAACTCCAGTTCGACCTCATTGGCCAGTAGTGGTCATCGCAGCGATGTTCCCCACTTTGACGCAGATGAGATGAAGAGACAGCGTCTCATCTACGAAGCCAATGCCGCGAAGCAGCCAAAGCCTTGAGCTAAGCTGTCCTCACCACATCACAAACATAAGACTACACCACTACACTCAGTAACGACTTTACGACCCTCAACCGCCAGCATCTGCGACCAATGTTTCTTTTGTCATGAATTATACCCCTTTGCCGCTGTACAAATTCTTTGCGATGGATGCCTATATTTTGCACAAGGCAAACATGTTGATCACGCATCACGTTTCTTTCTCTCATGGTTTCTATACGGCGTCTCGAGATATGGAAAAGGACCGGGAAAATAGGAGGCTAGCATCTTCGGAAAGGCAAAACGGCGGACCCAAAAAGTGATTCTAGCATCTGGAAGAGATGGAATTCGAGACTTTGGCGCCTTTGGTTTCCTTTAGCATGGTGTGGCCGGCGATGCCACTCTTACCGTTGTTCTCATACATATGCCACACTTCCCGTTACCACAAATCAAGGCACCGAAAATGTACCTTTACTCTCCGAGACCCTTGTTTCCCATGGCTTTTTTACACTTTTCCCTTGATATGTTCGTGAGAATGCAACGTGACTATTGTTTCATTTCCGTCCGACCATGACTCGTCCAGGGGTTGTGGCTGGCGGCATTGCCATCCTATGAGATTTGTCTAGTGTCTCGACTCATTCTGAATCCACCTCCGGCACTTTCAACAACGACAATTCATTTTTAGACATGTAGATCTGGCTATCGTTGAGCTTTGTTGCGACTCGGTACGATCTGCCGACATGTGTCTTTGAGTCAGTAATGGGTACAGTGGTATATAGAATGCCGGAGGAAGAGATTAATTGCCATCAGATGTGGTGGTCAGGAACACCCTGGCGACTGCGGCGGAGGAGGTCGCGGACAAACGTTTGTCCTGACTGCCTTCCCATATGGGGTGAGTCAATGTGCACCTTGTTGATGATAGGGCGTGATGAGTCAATGACCATACCATCATTGTATAAATCACCAGCAAACAAAAGTTTGTACCTTTCTAACGACCTTACACTCTCGTGTCTCAAGATTAATCCGTTGTTGTCAAAGAAGAGACAATTGGGCAACGTCCATTCGTCTCGTTGTTTCAACCATCCTCCAACCCAGCCACAATTCGGACCGTCGAAGCATAGCTTTCCAGCTCTCCACACACCGAAAAACATGGCAAGCCTTCAATACACCACCTACGACGTCTTTACAGACAAGAAGTTCACCGGCAACCCCTTGGCCGTCTGCGAAGTCCCCCAAGGCGTCACACTCACCCAGGAGCAGAAACAATCCATCGCCATCGAATTCAACTACTCGGAAACCACTTTTCTGCACCCATGCTCGAATGAAGGCAGCGAAGTGCCCGAATGGCCCTTGGACATCTTTACAGTAAAGACCGAATTGCCATTTGCCGGTCACCCCACCATTGGAACCGCATGTCACGTCTTGAGCAAGACCGGAAAGACGCAGGGTAGATTCAAAGTCAAGGCCGGCATCATTGACCTCGAGTACAAAGACGGAGTAGCCAAAGCATCTATCCCTCACAATACCCACATCCACACCTCCACCGACTTGACCGCGACGGCAATGTTGAATTGGCAAAGCGGCCTCAAACCCTTCTACCCCACCACCTCCGACCTACCTCTCGCAGCCGTCTCCCCAGTCAAAGGCATGAACTTTGCAGTCATCCAACTGCGATCCCTCGAAGAACTCGCCGCTGTAACTCTACCAGGCACAGAGTTTAACTTCTCCCTCGACGCTTCCTGGTCCGTGGGTCCTTGCTTCAGCAAATTCTACGTCAAGATGCCTGATCAGGGCGATGGTGTGCAGCGTCTGCGTACCCGCATGATCGAGGGCAGTTTTGAGGATCCGGCGACGGGGAGTGCTTGTTGTGGTTTGGCTGCTTATTTGGTGTTGAAGGATAAAGTGCAGGATGGCACGGTCAAGTTTGAGATTTTGCAGGCGGTGGAGATTGGGAGACCCAGTGAGATTGGTGTGGAGGTCAAGGTTAAAGACGGTGAAATCAAGACGGTGGTGCTTTCTGGAAAATCGGTTCGTGTTATGGAGGGTAAGATCTTTTATGAGTAGAGCAGTCATATTCAGCAAGGCATAGCATATAAACGGATTTGGTTGGCAGGTGCCATCTGTATCTCTGTGTCTTTAATCTCCGTGAGCCAAGAACCGTGATAACGTTATGGTTGACTGCTCTTCCACCACGAGCACGAGAGCTTTTCGTACAGACACACAAATGCTGCTGAGGAATAGGTTTAAAGAAAGCCGACAGGATTACAATTGTCAATGAGCATCGCTCATATGTCGGAAGTAGACGTCATCGGGAAAGCAGATATCAATTCTTGAATATAAGATAGGAGCAAGTGACAAGAAGAGTAGTAAAAAAGTGGAAAGGAGCGCAGTGCAAAGCAAACCATCATGTCAAACTTGCAAAACCATGCTTGAAGGAAAGAAATAAATTCCCATCCAAACTGTTGACGAACGCCCGAGGAGTCGAGAATATCACGAAATCGCAAAGAAAAGCAATCCATTAATGTTTCAGTCAACGGCCATGTCACTTTAGACTTCCATATCGAGGAAGATCCATTTGTCACTTGTGCAAGCGACGCCCTGTGACCAACGGTCCAGGGTAGTAAGCTCGAAACCGACCCAGCCAAGGTCGCGAGTCAAGTCTTTGAGGTCTTCTTGGTCGGCAGAGCGATCAAGGCAGACGACGAGGTTCGAGCAGCCGAGTTCATCGTTACCAGCCAGCTCGAGAAGGCACATCAGGCTGTATGGAATGGTTAGTGTATGGTCAGTTTAAGAAGACACATGTCAAACGTACCCATTCTTGAGGTCAGGTCCAATGACCGACTTGTCGAAGAAGACGAACAGAGTGCTAAGTCCATTCTTGTCGGAGACAAAACCGCGGAAGCGCAGTCCAGCAGCATACTCCCAGATCTCGACCCACTCACGCACAGCAGAGTTGGGAACAGCCATGTCGATAGCGCTGTCGGCCGAGGGCGAAGGAGAAGGCAGTGGAGCACTTCTGTCGATGCTTGTCTTTTTGTTGTTGTTACGCACACCCATCACAAGCGAGTCCTGAGCGACGGTGTTTCCCTCACCAAGAAAAACGGTGTCCAGTGTCTCGCAGAAGAGTCTCTCACATTCTTCCGTGATGGTATATGCGGCGCCTCCGCTGCGCGAGCGAGCCTTGAGACTCGGGCGCTCCGGCGACGACGAAGCCCGGGTGGGCGACCGCGGGGGGCTCGGTATGCCAGTGCTTACCTCAAACCCACCACCCCGCTCCTGGTGTAGTGTTAGTGGCAGCGAATGAGCAGTGAAGGGGCGGAATACGTACCGCCTGCCCCGCAGGTGGAGTAGTGGAAGCCCTTCAGGGCCATGTCGACGGCATCGACGGTGTAGGCGCTGGCCTGGATGTTTGAACGGGCGGCGACTTCCTTGGTCGCCTGGTAGTAATTACTACTACTATTACGGGGTTGATTGGAATAATTCGCCATTGAAAGGGTATGCCACGGTTGCGTGCCGGGGCTGGACGGGTGTTGGGTTGGGCTGTCGGAGACGAAGTCGGTGAGACGTGAGAGTGTTGCGAAGGGCAGCGAGAGGGCGCGAGAAGTTGGTGGAGCGAGTTGAGTTTGAGTTGCGGTGAAGAAGGATAGCAGGTGCGCAGGGCTTGTACAGGATTATGAATTGACGTCCCGGCGTTTGACGCTTCGAGAAGGCACTAGCCTGTGCCCCCGCACACGTGATGGCTCTTTCCTACCTATCTGGAACGTTATCGACGACATACTGAAACGGCTACCGTCTTCACAAGCTCCTTCCGTTCTTCACAAGCGTCTATCACGTCTGGAACAATGCACACAGAGTTTCAAAGCCATGCTTGATGATCTGTTGTATTTACACTGGGCAAATGGCCCTATGATAATTCAGCCTCCCTCCCAATACCTCAAAGACTCTCCCTCCTGGTAATGTACAGTAGTCAGAGAGGTTCCTGCATGCCAACCAACGCCAACGCTTGATGAGGAATATTTGGATCCAGTAGAAAGCCCCTGGCATCCAAGAGAGAACATGTAAAACAAAAGAAATTCCCAGTCTCGCTTCGACCAGCTCTCACATCTCGCGATAGTCGACTGATCGCTGTCTGCGGTTGCGTGCTTGGTGGCGATGAGGGTTGACAGGGCGGCGGATGTATGCGCCATCATCGCCTTCTGCTCCTTGCTGCTGTTGGTTGTTGTTGTTGTTTGTGTTGTTCCAGTTTTGGTTGCCTTGCCATTGCTGACCTTGACCTTGGCCTTGTCCGTAACCTCCATTCTGACCCATCATCTGGTTGTTGTAGCCTCCGCCGTACATATTTCCTCCACGCTGTTGTTGCTGCTGTTGTGGGTAACCCATGCCATTCATTCCGTTCATACCGTTCATGCCGTTCATGAATCCCATATTTCCCCATCCTCCGTTCATCATCATCTGATTAGGCATGCCCATCATGTTCATCGGCGGCATGCCCATCATACCTCCAGGAAAGCCCATTCCCATGGCTGGGTTGAAGCCACCCATGCCTGGAATGCCTCCTTGCTGGTTGGCGAGAGCGTTCATGGACTGGATGAAATTGTTTTGGTCGAAAGCACCTCCCTGTACCGATGGCTGAGGAGCATTGTTTTGTTTGCGCATAGCTGCAGGGCCAGTAGGGATTCTGGTGTTTTCCAATTCGTCCTCGGCGGGGCGCTTCTTTGACTCAGTAGCAGTGGTTGTTTGTGGAGTCGAGGTAGCGGACTTTTCTCCGTTTACTGATGCTGGTTTCGGCGAGTTTGATTTTCTCTCAGTTGCAGCAGCATCATCTGTAGATTGTTGCTCAATCGTTGGTGGTGGGGTAGCAGATTTCTCCTTTTCCTTTTCTAGCTTCATCTTTGCCTTGTCTTCTTCGTAGACCTTGATCTTGTCTACGGCCTCTTCATCAGAGATGAGATTGTCAACTAATGTGTTGTCTGAAGAGCAACCAGGGCAGACAAAGTCATTTTCAAGAAGAGCATTCTCGATACAGTCACGGCAATAAGTCTTCCCGCAGCAAGGAGTTTTCATTGGATCGACGAACATGCGTTTGTCAATAGGACATTCCAAGCCTCTTTCGCTCAGCTCCTGGCTTCCTGTGTTTGCAGCTTCGGCCTTGTCTGCGGCCGCCTTAGCCTTGGCCTGGAACTTTTCCCATGCAGCCTCGTCTGGCCTTGCAACAACCCATTCTCCTGTGGCAGTGTACATGACACCAGCTGGTAACTGAGAGACGTCGATGGTTCCGTCGCTTGATAGTGCAGTCGGCTTCTCGACGACCTTTAGGAAAGAGCGGGGAATACCAGTGGTACGTCTAAACTTGGGGCGGCCGTCGAAGTTGGGGTCGTTGTTGGTAGGACATGCCTGGATCCAGTGACCCTTTTCACCACAGCGATGACACGTGTAACCAGGGGGCAGAGGCTTGTCGGGAACGTTTGCTGTCTTTTGGAAGCCGCCAGTACGGTGGACGGCCTTCTGGTTGGCCATCTCTTGTTGTTGCTGCTCCCATTGAGCACCACCTGCCTGGAACATGGCTGCGATCTTCTCTTCTTCGGTCATGTTGGGGTTCATATCCTGAGGGGCGCCGTTACCCATGGGGGTGCTGGCTGTGGCTGTAGACCTGGAGGATTCGATACGATGTTGGTTCTTTGCCATCACGGGCATTTTGCCGGAAACATAACGCGCGGCTCTGCCAGCACCAGGCTTGGTAGCAGGAAGGCGTCTGGCGAGGACGGTTGTTCCGCGGGAGATGATGGATGTGTCGTCGTTGTATTCTGATCAGAGTTAGT
>Ga0058697_10000518_pt1 | contig 16757 bp, 15 predicted proteins | sample AgamicAsMae_FD_66619 | JGI IMG/M metagenome (GOLD analysis project Ga0058697, IMG submission 66619) | Agave microbial communities from Guanajuato, Mexico - As.Ma.e | ecosystem: Host-associated > Plants > Phyllosphere > Phylloplane/Leaf | place: Guanajuato, Mexico | collected 2012-06-04
TCCTCGTCGGCGATGCAGAAGCCGCTGGAGAGGTTCCCGGTGCTTTAAAAGCACTAGGCAAATTCAGCGGTGCGGTGGGCATGAATACGTTGAGGTTACCTGTGGATCTACTCTACAATCTCGCCAATGGGTTTCACAACGCTCCCTTCCATTTCTTCTCGGATGATACTGTGCGTGTGCGAGGAGAAATCAACGGAGTCATGTCGGGAACCAAAGTAGGGTTTCAAGAATTGGTGTTTGGATTTTACGATGCGTTTACAGGCGTAGTCACCCAACCCATCCGCGGCTACAAAAAACACAGCAATGAAGGCGTGGGGCCAGCAACCTGGGGCGCTACAAAAGGCTGCGGAAAAGGTCTCGTGGGCCTGGTCTCCAAATCCTCAGCTGCGGCTTTGGGAGTCCCTGGTTATGGCTTCAAAGGCCTGGAACGCAGCATCCGCACGGGTTGGAAAACAAGGGATATCCCCAATGAAAACAGTTTGGTGCTGTTGGATGCACTGCAAGGACGTCAAAGCGATGAAAGGACGCTGGGAAATGCGGCGTTGTCGATGGTGAGTGAGGCTCAAGGCAACAGTATCAGACACCAAATCAGAGGGAGAAGGGGTTGGCAATGCTACATGGATTTGCAGCATTTGAGACAGAATCCTGATAAAGCTGCTGCGAAGGAAGAGGCGGTTTTGGAAGGGTGGGAGAGGTTGAAGGTGCCCAAGGAGTTTACGAGGATTGAGAATTAGGATATGGATGAATTGGTGTTTTTGTACGGAGTATGAGATTTAGATTGTAGTAATAGTAATTATGCATAACGAGCAATGAGACTGGACACTTTAGGTGGAAATCACGCTTCCATATCAACTACTTCATGAGTGACTGCTTTGATTTTTTGGTTTCTTTAGGAGAATGTTTATTGGGGCCATCTCTACTTGGTATACTCCTTTTGCAGCAGTTTGGCAATGGTAGTCAGCTGGATATTGCTGGTACCCTCATAGATGGCACCAATCTTGCTGTCTCTCCAGTACTTTTCCGCCAGACCTTCTCTCACGAAACCCATACCGCCCATCCACTCGATAGCCTGTCCAGACACCTTACCCGCAACCTGCGAGGCATAGAGTTTCGCCATGGCAGCATCCATGACAAAGTCCTCGCCGGCTTCCTTTTTGCGAGCGGCATTGTAGACCATGGCGCGCGCAGCACAGATTTCCGTCCACGCTTGAGCGAGCTGGTGTTGCATACCCTGGAACTCGCCGACGAGGGTGCCGAATTGCTTGCGGTCGTTCCAGACGTAGGAGGCAGCGTTTGAAAAGGCGCCCATTGCAAGCCCAGTCATTTGAGCGGCGATGCCGATTCTGCCTTCGTTCAAGATGCCAATGGCGTATTTGTAACCTTCGCCTTCTTTGCCGAGTAAGTTGCCCTTGGGGATGTCGCAGTCGTCAAAGTTGACGACGCAGGTTGAGGAGGCTTTGATGCCGAGTTTCTTTTCCTTCTTTGCGATGCTGAAGCCGGGGGTGTCCTTGTCGACGATGAAGGCTGTGATGCCCTTGTAGCCCTTGGAAGGGTCGAGGTTGGCAAAGACGATGAAGAAGCCTGCTTCGAGCGAGTTTGTGATCCACATCTTGGAGCCGTTGATGCGGTAGCCGTCGGCTGTCTTTTCGGCGCGGGTCTTGAGGGCGAAGGCGTCGGAGCCAGAGACGGGTTCGGAGAGACAGAAGGAGCCTGTGTGGGATATGTCAGCTTGCTGGGTTCTCATGAGGAGGTTGTGGTTGTGAAAGACTAACCGACAGTGTTGGTGGCCAATTGGGGCAACCACTTGCGCTTGCTCTCGTTGGTACCGTACTTGAGCACAGTCGTGTTGACAAGAGTATTGTGCACATCAACCATGACACTGACACTAGGATCAACCCTAGCCAACTCCTCAATACCAACAATAGCAGCGGTAAAGTTCATGCCGGCACCACCAAACTCCTCTGGGATCTCAATGCCCATGAGACCCTGCTCGAAACACTGCTCAATGATATCTTGGTCCATCTTTTCGTTCTCGTCCATGCTTCTGACTTTGGGTAGGATGACATCGTTGGCGAATCTGGCAACCGACTCTTGCATCATGGATTCGGTCTCGGACATGTGGGAGAGAGGGGTGGGGATTGCGCCTGTGAGATCGTGGGGTTCGCCGGTTGTTGTTTGTCTCATCGACTGCGAGGACGAGAGACTTCGCCAACTGGTTGGGTGTCAGTTTCTACCATAACTGATGTTGCCGAATACAAACATACCATGATCTCGAGACTACTCGCTGGCGAAGCGGTGACTGGAAAGATGATGGCCGGAGGAAAGGGCGCACACTTCTTGCTACTGAAGCCATGTTTCTGATGTTGAGATGTGAGTGAATGTCTAGAAAGAGAAGATATCGAAAAGATCAAAAAGATATTGTCTAGATGATCACAGTAGAGATGCAGGGAGCAATGGAAGCCGAAGCCACCGAATCACATGCGGAGAAGCGGACCGAGGCCCAAGGACGACTTTCTGGGGTCTCCTCCGACTCTCCGCTCATGACGCCCTATCGCTTTCGGTGCGACCAGAGTCTATTTCCTGATATTCGTTATCTTATCGAGACAGCTTGTCAGTCTATTATGCTCTCGACACGCACTGGAAGTCTCGTGGAATCTGGATCGATGGATTGCAAGGTTGAGAGGGCCCTTTGAAGCCTTCATTGACCACTGGTACACTGTCTGCCAAAACCAAAGGCAAGAAAGGAAGTGACTGGACGTCCCTTCCAGCTGCCCATCAGAGAGCTCAACAAAGCCTCCCTCAATTCGGCCTAAACTTGTTCCTCTTCATCTTCATAGCCTCCACCTTCTTCCTATCCTCCTCAAAGCCCTTGAGCAACTCATTAGCCTTCTCCTTGCGCTTCTCGCGCATCTGGAATCTGTAAAAGTCTTCCTTGCCCTTTTGCTTCTCCTTTTGCAGTTCTGCTTTTTCTTGCGCTTCTTCTTGACGAGCAGGTCCCATGCGTCCTCCGCGCGTGACGGTGACGAAGCCATCTTCGTCGGGTTCTGCGCGTTGGCGTGCGAGTGCCCGCGCGCGGGAGGCTTCTTGGTCGGCAAAGGCTGTCATGTAGGCGTCTACTGATGCTTGAAGCACACTTGTAGAAGGAAAGCGGAGGGCGTGGTGGCTCAGATATCCTGTAGCGATTCATCAGTTCATGCAATCCTGGTGCAAAAGAGAAAGAAAGAATCAAAACTCACTCGCAGCACCCAATGCAGGCACCTTATCCCCAACCTCGTTGCCCCAAACAATCTCCTTAGCAGCCTTGACCGCCTTCTTCACCTCTTTGAGTCCCAGTTCCGCAGCCGCAGCATCCACAAACACAACCACACATGTATTTCCACTCCTGCCCACACTCCTATCCCACATCTCTGGCAATTCGATCGCTTTAGCCTCTCCTCCATCTCCACCTCTCTTCCTCTTCTTCCCACTCTTGCTCGTCACCGGTGCTGTAACTTTCTTGCCCGTCCTTGCGCCCTCGAATTCTACTCGTTCTACTCTTGCGCCGCCGCCGTGGCTGGCGAAAAGAGCACGTAGGTGCGCTTCTGTGGCATCGATGGGGAGGTTGACGACGAAGAGCTCGCGCGGCGTGTTGTCGGTGGGGATCTTTGGGGCGTTGGGTCGTAGGTAGAGGTAATGTTTTGTCGCGACTGGGAAAGAGGAGGTGGGCGGGATGGACAGAGGCAACACGGTGTATTCGTTGACGCTCGCCGGCACGCGGCTGCTTGGTGTTTGTACGGGCGCCATTATTGTTGTGTGGGTTTTTTGTGCTTAACAAATTGTGGTTTTGCGACTTGGGTGGATGATATTTTCTTGAAAGTCTCGGACCGGAGGTCTTAACGCCGAAGAGTCACTCTGGCATTACATGCATGAGACGACCGAATGACCAGACTAACATTGATAGACCAAAAAGAAACGAGGTTTATCGCTATGCTATATTATATCTTTCCTCTGCGCAATCCAAAAACATGACCAGCCAGATGAAATCTCCTTCTGCCATCATCTCTCCTCTCCGTCTCCGCTGCATGCTCTTCTATCCATTTTTCTTTCTTCTTTTTCTCTTTGCTCTAACTTTTCTTCCCTGTGCCTTCCGCTGCGCGATAGCCTTGATCTCGCTGCGAATATCGTTCATTGCTATAGGAGAGAAGAAAGAAATGGTGAACATTGTGGTCGGGATCTCGTGATAAAACTTTTCGCAGGTCGTCGGTAGGTCGTGAGAGCACATGGGCTCCAAGAAGATGATATGATGATAAAAAGAAGACGGTCAAGGCCGAAATGTCGTGTGAATATCGAAACGCCGCTTGCGAGTACGCTTGAACCAAAGATGGTAAACCAGAAAGAAGAGAATAAAATGCTTGCAATGAACAAGCCTCAAGCAAGAGGACTAGCCGTGTCGGCACCATGTCGGAAGGTCCTCATGAAGCACGGCGGGACTTCTGCATGATCAATCAAGCAGAAACAGAAGCAGGGATGATGGTGGTAGCGGCATTGACGGGAGCAGGGGCGGCAGCGGTAGCATCGGTGGCTGGAGCAGGTGCAGACTCGCCGTTGACCTCGTTCTGACCCTGGTTGCATTCGCGAGAGATATGGCCGGTCTCGCCACAACGGTAGCAGGTCTTGCCAGCAGTGTTGAGAGGACCTCCATTGGGAGCAGTGCACTCGCGAGAGATATGGCCCAGCTTACCACAAGCATAACACTTCATGGCCTGGGCTTGACAGTCGCGAGCGAAATGATTGGGACCACCACATTTGTAGCAAGTAGCAGGACGAGGACCGCCAGCGAAACCACCGCGGAAGCCACCACGAGGACCAGGGGCGCCGCGACCAAGACCAGAAGCGACACCAGGAGTAGGGCAAGTGCGCTGCAAGAAAGAATAGTCAGCCAAGATGCATTAGAGGCTTTAGCCCTCCCCGTGTGCAGAATTGTGTCACGCCAACAACCATAGAGATGCACAGTCCTCCTAATGAAAAGGAAGCATCCACAGAGAGTCCATGAGGAAACCATGGTATCAGGGGCTCTCAGTGGCTGTCGCTATCGTCTAGAAACAATTATGCATTGTGATGGCTTCAACTCCGCCTTGTCGTTGGCATGAGAGCAGGTGGCAGTGACAAAACTTAGCACATAGGGAGGGCGAAGGGAGGACATACAGCAAGATGGCCAGGCAGGCCGCATGAGTAGCAGCGTCCGTTAGCACCGCCGTTCAGACGGAGGGTAGGACAGTCAGCCTGGACATGACCGAGGCCCTGGCAGTGGTAGCATTGCTTAGCTATGGGTACAGATCAGCACATAGGTCCGGATGGCAAGCAAGATGGCGCGATGCACGACATACCCTCAGTGGTGCGAGGAAGAGGGCAGTTGTTGGACTCATGACCTGTTTAGAAAATGAGTATGGCGAAACAGGTTTTGGATACGGGTGTGGGTACCGGGTTGCTTGCAGTTGTAGCACAAACGCTCAGAAGAGGAGCAGACCTCGGCGTAGTGGCCAACATTGCCACACTTGTAGCAGGCGCGACGTGAGAGAGAGGACATGTTGATTATTGTACTGGGAGACCGAGAGTCAGATACAGTTGGCAGGATTGTCTAATCCTGAAAGCGTGTTGTGGTATTGGGGTTGGCCAATTCGTCCTCTTCATATAGCAAGCTGCTGAGCAAACCGCCGAATAGACTGATCAGATATTCGTCGAACCAATCGTCAAGCGAACCATGGTCCCAGAATCCACGAGAGTGTAGTGATAGTCAGGCTCAACCACAAGTGACTGGCTGAGTCATTGCGGCCGACCATGGCAAGGAAATGGTGTCGACGAGGGACTCGAGAGCAATGGAGGGTGGTGGGCAGAATGGGTGGGTGCATGTGGGACACGACCAGCGAGACGACTGACCTGATAATGCGCGAGGTTGCTTGACCTGCTACAGCGTCAGCGTCTACAGCTCCCAAGTGTTTGGTTCTTGTTGTGGCTTTGTCTTACTTACTCTGTTGCTAACAAATTACTCCTCCTTCACTTCTGCTTCACTTCCAATCCTCCAGCGAGTTGACGTGCGATCGAACAAGACACAGGCAATGCGACAGTGAGGTGGGTTCGGTAAGCGAAGGTTGGGCGGTTGCGACTGCGATTGCGGCGCGACAGAGGCTCGAAAAGAAGGAAACGCCGACGGGAGAGACCCACCCGGCTCCAGCTGCATCCATCTCACACCCGTTCACCGACTTGCATCCTCCGACCTGCATATCAATCCCTGGTTCAGCAACCTCAGCCAGCTTCAAACTCCCGAGGAGACGGACAGCTACTGTCTACAAGCAGTCAGTATTGAGCAAGAAGCTCTGACAACGGTACCTAGGCTTCATGCTTCAGCTGCACCGTTGACAGCTTCAGAGGTAGCTCGCCTGTACCGAACCCGAACCGTGCACACTGGCTACTTAGTACACCGACTGAACGCCTGGTGGCTGGAAGGCTTGTTGCATTTTCATTATACGGTATTCTGCTGTTGAATCTTTGTTACTCAAATCTTTAAATGGCTTTACCATTTGTTTTCGTGACCTCCACATCTCCAAATGCCTCATTGCGCCTTCATGCATGCTCTGACCGATTTACTGCTTCTCCTGCTCAATCACTGCAGGTGCCTTGATCGTGCGTTCGCTCAGGAACTCGAGACCTTCACCACCCTGTTTCTTCGTGTTAGCATTGATTCATAGGAGTAGTTGTCGTCTTGTACTTACGTAGCTGATCTTTGGTGAGATCTCGACACCAGCGTTATCGTCTTCGCTTGTCACGGTAGCACCAACAGCCTCGAGCCATCTGGTACCTTGACGGAAGATGTCACGCTTGCTGGTATCGGGGTCATCCTCACCGGTGCCTCTAGCGTTCTTGAGAGGTGAAAATTCGTCCTCTCTTCTGACCTCCTGGCAGGCGAATTTATCCATAGACAGGAAGGGGAAGCAATCAAAGACAAACTGCTCGAGCTTAATACCGTTGGGCTTCTCGGGCTTGACCGTCTCGCCCTTCTCGGTGTCGACGTAGGGAATCTTCTTTCTGGCAATGTGGTGGGGAAGCTTGTCTGACCACTCGGGAATGCTCTCAAGGAAGCCGAACGAGTAGTAGTGGTTGACAATGTTGGCGGCACGGAATTTAAGCAGACTCGAGTCCTTGGAGTCCTTTGCCTCGGAAGTCTCCTTGTCAATCTCCGAGTATTCGACAACGTCGGGCTTGCCATTCTTTGACAGAATGAGGCCAACAGACTCCTTGGCATCACGCTTGCGGACGACCTTGGTGGCAATATCGACGTTCTTGGATGCCGCAAAGCCAATGAAGGTAGGGTCGGCGACTCTGACAAGGCAGTTGTCGACACAGTATGCGTGGATGTGCTTGATGCCTCTCTTGGACATGTCTTGAACGACGCCTGACTTGATCAGGGCGTTGTAGAGACCACCATTACCATCGGGTGCAACAGCAACCTTGGACTTTGATTCCAGCAAGATCTTGCCGTCGTTTGAGATGCAAGGAAGAGTGCCCTGCTCGAAGAAGATGACGTTGTTTCTGTTCAGACCAAAGTATGCGTGCTTCTCAAAGAACTCCTCGGTAGGCTTGCGGGTAGGACCGCTGGTCATGATGTACCATGGCACGACAACCTCTTCTTTGCTGTGCTCGTGTTGGGCCAGATGTTGGATCTTCCAGATTCTTTCTGCTTGAAGCTGGAAAAGGGACTTTTGGCTAGGAAGGCCGATATCGTAGCATCCCTTGGGGGCAGAGCTGCCTAGACGGGTGCCCTGTCCACCAGCCATGAGAACCACGGCGACTTGGTTCTCAGCAATGAACTTCAGACCTTCTGTGTACCATTTGTTGAGGTCTTCGGGCTTCGAGTCGTAGATGGAGGAGGTGGCGGATTCGGGGAGCTGCTCGAGCTTGGGTGCAGCGTCTTCGGACTCGGTCTTGGGAGGGTTCAAGGCGCGATTGGTGATTTCGTTGACGTATTCGGGATTCACGTCTACGAGTTGCTCGTAAAGCATGCCCTTCTCGGCGGCGTTGATGTCATTCCAGAAGGCAAAGACCTGCTCCTGGCCGGCCTTTGTAAACTTGTCCAGGAGCTTCTGGAAGTCCTCCTGGCTAGGCTCATCAGGGGCGGGGATGTTTTGGGTCAGATGGAGCTTCTCCAAGACGTTGTTGATCATGGCGGCAGCCATGTTGTGTGTGATGTGTAGAGCGGTGTAGCGGGGTAGATAGATTGGTTCAAGTCAGTCGAGAGTACGAGAGTCCTTGTTGGTCGTATAGATTGGAGGTGAAGTGTGATGGGACAAAGATGCAAGGGTTTGAGAGGGGCAGGACGGCACGCAACGCTTCTGGACACTTTCTTTTGTAACAGACGCCTGATGCGCATCAACAATCACCATCGACTGGAGAAGCATCCAAGCTTCGACCCCCCACTTGCGTCACTCTATTTTTGGCTTCTTGTCCTCTCCTGCAATTTTGGTTTCTCTCTCCCACTGTCACCTCGTGTCAACCGATACTCGATATTCATTGAGAAGAGAGCGATACGGAAGACAAGTTATCTGTTTGGACATTGGGCCTGTCGTATACTACCACGATCCTCAAGCAAGCTCATCTCCAGCTCAAACTCAATCGTTGATTGGTTCCAAGCATAAACGGCAAGCATTTAATGCCTGAAACACTACTTCATTTTATCTTCCATCTCGCATGACTCCAAGCTCCGATATTTCTTACAACCTGTGGGCATGAACGAATGTGACCAAACAAGCGACGAGTATTGAGAGTGTCCCTGAATTAGCGACCATCAGCGGTCGGTCGACTTTTCGAAAGCGTTGTCAACTCTATGGATGCCCAACATGACAGTTTCAGCAAACTTGCAGAGCCAGTAAACAAGACCAGCTTCAGTTCACTGGAGTACAAGACTCTCGCCGTTTCCAACATCCACCCAATTGACCCCCTCGAATGAACCAATGACCTCGTCGCTAGCCGTGTCTTCGCTCAAAGAACCCTTCCTGCGTTTCTTTTCGGCTTCTACAGCATCTTTCACACTAATCTTTCTTCTCTTGAGTAACCAGCCCACGATTCCTGTGCCTTCCTTGTCTTCATCGTGTGTGGCAATCCAATAGCTGGCCTTGAGTTTCCGCTGTGCCTTCAGTCCATTGTGCGCTCCCAAGTTCAGCTGTTGTGCTGCTCCCAGCGTGATATCTTCGAGACCGTGCAAGAAAGCGAGTGTCTTTATGGGAGGATTGGCCTTGGTCACAAGGTCCAGACCCTCACTATCACTGTGGATTCCATGTGGTGTGTAGATGATAGCTTCTGCTGTCTCGTCCTCCTCTTCTGGCTCAATGTACTGATGCGAGCTGCTCCTTCTAGAAGCCTGACCGCTCTGCTGATTGTTGAAGGTGATCATAAGTGCTGAGTGAAAGTATAGCATGTCGCTGCTCGTCACAAGTCGTGAAATGCCGAGCCATTCTGGTAAAGGAGGTACTGATGTCGCATGCCAGTCGGGGTCCTCGGAAAAGTGTGGGATCTTCTGAATGACGCGGAAGTGCTTCCACGACTCGATCAGTGGAATAGCTTTCTAATACATCTATGAGCGTGAGCCTTGGACCTGTTGTCTCGTTCTGCTTACCTCTGTCGCAAAGACAGGCACGTTCGGATGCACAGTCCGCATTGTTTGCTCATGACAGTGATCGGTGAACTGATGACTGACAGCGACAGCATCTATAAAGGTCTCGACCTCGTCAAGGTCTTCGTTGTCTTGCACATTGCTCTTTCTGCCCTTTCCGAGGCGTAGACCACTGGCCAGACTCTCGGTCTCGCGAATGAGATCTTCTACAGCCGCAATGCTAGGCACTCGAGGTTCAGCGGCGTGCCACTGCTTACTCAACCAACTGGTATAGTCGGTTTGTGTTCCAGAGAGCCAGGGGTCGATGAGAATGTTGAAGTAGACACGACCTCCACGCTTGGTTGCAGCGACCGGGCGAGGGATCATGAGTAGCCATGCTGTGTCGGCACTCAGGTGGTGGAGAACTGGACGACGCATGGCAAGAGCGTCACTTACTGCATCCTGTAAGTTCTGATGCAGTTGTGCGCCCGGACTGTTCATATTGTTTTCTTCAACATGTTGACGTGCTGCTTTTGCTTTCTTTTGCCTGGCGATGACATGGACATGTTTATCTCGGCCGCTCCCGAACCGTGGGGAAGCATTTCATGTTGTTGTTGTTGGTAACACGGCCTCTGCTTTCTGTAGCCATCTTACTGACTGCCTTTCTCTGCCGCGATACAAAGTCAACGACTATCTATCGTCAGAGCGATATATTTATGTAGAATAGTACGTCCTCGCGGCCTTAGAGGGTGATTGAAGCGATGCAGAAACCACGCCGATCGAGTCAAGGAACAGCGCTAATGTTGCCAACGCATCTTTTCATCATCATCATCCTTCCAGCTTCCTTGGCTCAGGATGGACACTGCCTGCTACGTGACCTCTGAAACCACCTGAGCAGCCTCGCTCTGCGCCCACTTCTAAGCCACAATCGTAGAATATAACTACCTTTTGGTCTCTCTGCCATTTGACCTACCTAGCATCTATCTTGCGTCTCCACTGGACACTGCAAGTTCATCATGACCAAGGAACACTATAATCCTCCTCCAGGACCCCCACCTGGTTGGAGCAAGAAGCAAGAAGCAGCATCAGAATCATCATATGCACCTCCTCCTGGTCCACCACCAAGCTACCAAAGGCACGATGAAAAGGCTAGCATGAGTGAACAGTACGCGCCCCCTCCAGGACCTCCTCCAAATCATTACAATGAAGACCCCTTGGACCAAACCGCTCCTCCGGATTACGCTCCGTGGCTGTCAGTACCGGACACAAGCTTACTGCCACCTGCTCCTGCCGTGACTCATGATACCTCTCCGACTGCCAATGCAACCGAGTTTTCGGCTGAGCAGGCAAAGCAGTGGTGTGGCCGTAATCCTCTGTACCCGCCAGGTCAGATTCCTGCCTCGGTTCATGAGGACTTCCGCCTTCATGGTTTCACCTTCAGCCAGCCGTCACCACACTTCACAGGTGAGCTGAAGAGAGCAATGCGTCAACACAATAGCTGGTCGGTCCGCACACGTAGGAACTGCCAAGACTGTATCCTCACCACATCGGCTCCGCTCTACTCGGCGGCTCTCAACGACCCTTTGAGAAACAACGGAAGACCTTTCACCATCTACTTTGAGATCCGTGTCACACGCATGGGATCAGATTCGGGAGACGAGGGCGACGCCGGAATCGCTATCGGATTCGTTGCACCTCCTTACCCGACATTCCGCCTTCCTGGGTGGGAAAGAGGTAGTCTTGGAGTGCACGGCGATGATGGGCGTCGTTACATTGATGATGACGGTGGTGGTCAAGACTTTACTACGTACTTCAAGAACGGAGAGACTGTCGGGATCGGTATGCATATCAGACCGGCGCAGTTCCCTGGACGAAGAAGGGACGTCGAAGTCTTTTTCACAAGAGAAGGACAGAAGGAAGGAGGCTGGAATATGTACGAGGAGCGAGATGGAGATGACTGTGGCAGCATCGTTGGACTCGAGGGAGACCACGACCTGATGGCAGCAGTGGGCATGTTCGGACAGGTCGACTTCGAGGTCAGATTCAGGCGCGAGGAGTGGCTGTACCGCGCGTAGACAATCATAGAGCAAATGAACATTCTATGACTCCTGATGATGCCAGGTATTTACCTAAGGTACATACGACTATGGTGATGGGGAGCGATGACGAGTTTCGGAGATTAGACGGGGCTAGCGCAGGGTTAAATGCGGGATGGGCGGCGGAGCAATCAAGAGCAGTCGGCGTGTCCAGCTGGCACTTGATTGCAATCCACGACATGGACATTGATTTGTCGCATATCGCACCATGAGGACAGGATCGTGGCGAGCCGTCTCGCTGCTCTTACTATGCCTCGTGCTGGCCTTTGTCAACTGCCAGGAACCCGTCCTGAATCAACAAGATGGCTCCCATCAGGACACGACGCCGTACATCGCTAATCAACAAGACCATGCCAAAACACACGACAAGCTGCCACACGAGCAGAGTCCCGCCGTCAAGGATGCTCTCGCTTCCCTTCGCAAGATCCGTCCACCAACTAGTCGCCTGGCACGCCTCAGCAAGCCTTCTGGACTCGTCGCCAAGACCATCTACTATGCCAAAAACTTCTTTGTCCTTCTCTTCATGAACCAGCCCGACCAGAGAGACCTTCTTGTTACCCATACCACTGCGCAACCTCTCGCTCCCGCACTGTCTCGTGCTGTCAACCTACTCCAAGATGCCGCCGCCGAGCAAGACCCGGACGCTTTGTGGCTGTTGGCCGACATGAACTTCTACGGCAACTTCACCCACCCGAGAAACTATTCACGCGCCTTCGAATACTACCAGACTCTAGCCTACATGAACGGCAACAGTTCCGCTCAGTATATGCTAGGCTTCATGTACGCCACCGGTATTGGAAACGCCGTCCCGCAGAATCAGGCTCGAGCCCTTCTATACCACACCTTCGCTGCCGAGCAGGGCGATATTCGTTCTCAAATGACCCTCGCTTATCGTCATCATTCTGGAATCGCCACTCCGAGAAACTGTGAAGAGGCGGTACATTGGTATAGACTGGTCGCAAAGCAGGCTGTCGAGTTCTACAAGTCCGGTCCTCCTGGTGGCCACTCGCTGGTCAAGAACGCTTTCCGCTTGGTCGATGAAGAAGGTGGCATCTACGGCGAGGGCGCCAGTGTCAGCAGTTCTGGTGTCAATGCAAAGACTGGAGGTCCTACATCAGACGCCTACGCTGATCTGGACGACGTCCTGGAGTTCCTCGACTTCCAGTCAAGAAAGGGCGATCTCAAGGCTACCTTCCACCTTGGAAGACTGTATTACGATGGCTCGCGAGGGTTGGCTCGCAACTTCCCCGAAGCCAAGGATCACTTCATGCAGGTCGCTAGACTCTACTGGACTCCCTCTGGCAAGGTCAAGTCTGACGTTTCGTCTGCTGTCGAGAAACTCGCCCCGAAAGCTGCTGGTTATCTGGGAAGAATTTTCTTACGCGGCGAGGGCACTGAGAAGAGCTATAGCAAGGCTAAGATCTGGTTCTCTCGCGGCATTGAACATGGCGACGCTCTGTCTCAGTACTCTATGGGAGTCATGTACATGGAAGGACTGGGCGTTCCCAAGAACCCTGTGAAAGCCTCCGAATACTTCTCTCCAGCTGCTGATCAGGACCTTGCAGTGGCGCAAACAAACTTGGGCATCTTGTTCATGGATCAAGGTGACGTCCACACTGCCAGGAGTTACTTCGAGCTGGCTGCTCGCAACAGCCACATTGAGGCCTTTTACTACTTGGCTGAGCTAAGCAACCAGGGTGTTGGCCGCGATCGCTCTTGTGGAATGGCTTCTGTCTACTACAAGATTGCTTCTGAGAAAGCAGAGGTTATCCATTCTTCGTTCATAGAGGCCAACGAAGCCTACGAGCGTGGTGACCTCGAGACTGCCATCATCGCATACATGATGGCTGCTGAGCAAGGCTACGAGATTGCGCAAGCCAACGTCGGATACCTGCTCGATCACACCCGACCACGCTACTCACTTCCTTCCATCTTCCCCTTTCTTCGTCGCCGTATCGACGCAGCTGGTGATGCAGCTCTTGCCCTCATCTACTGGACTCGCTCGGCCAAACAATCCAACACCGACTCGCTAGTCAAGATGGGCGACTACTATCTCGACGGTGTCGGTGCTGCGTCATCTCCAGAAAACGCAGCTGTGTGTTATCAAGCCGCTGCGGAGGGAATGTTGAGCGAAGGAATGGCGAGCGCCCAAGCCATGTGGAATCTTGGCTGGATGCACGAGAACGGCATTGGCATCGAGCAAGACTTCCATCTTGCCAAACGCTTCTACGACCAGGCAATGGGCACAAATGCAGAAGCATACCTGCCGGCTAAGTTGAGTCTTGCAAAGTTGAGGCTGCGCAGTTGGTGGAATGGTGTCAGTGGCGGTAGTGTCAATTCTATTAGAGACGAGCCTTGTAAGTAAAACCTTCGGCCATGTTATCTCATCATGACTAACAAGCTATCAACAACAGCCCAGAAACCCAGTCGCACACTAAGTCAATGGCTCAACGACTTCCTCGAAGCCGACGCCGCATACTACGCCGACCATTTTGAAGCAGACGACTGGGACGACGCACATCACCACATGCCCGGCGGCGATGACTTCTACGACGACGGCACAGAAATCGATGACGGTCTAATCGAGATGTTTATGATTGTGGGGTTGGCTGCTTTACTCGCTTTCTTAGTCTACTATCGCCAGCAGAGACAGAGGGAAGCCAGACTGAGGGCTGAGCAGCAAGGTCAACAGGGAGCAGCATTACCACCACAGCAGGATCAAGGGTTCTTCCCTCCACCGGGAGAGCCCGAATTTGCCAATTGGGTTGCTGGAGGCGTGGGTCATTAGTGCGTCTGCCTTTGACCAAAGTACATTTGGATGAAGTAGTCCAGTCATTTTGCATAAAGTTGAAGTCGAATGTCGTTAGCGTAGATCAGTCTTGTTTGAGACAATTGAGCATTTTTCTCTTTTGACCATACTTCCTGCCTTGTGAATAAAGCTACTCGAGGTTATTGTCCCCTCACTCTCTATGCTAGCTCTCAAGAGGGGACACCGAAAAACAAGAGGTCAAGCTGTTCTGTGTAGAAATTGTGTCATTGTTCATCATCGATCACTAGTGTCTGATAATGAAGACGCAGCCAATCCGTCAAGCTGCCGCTTTCTCTTAACATCTTCAAAGTCCTTGACATCCTCGTAGCCCTCGGGTAGTGCCTCTTCGCGAGTGCGGGAAGACACATAACACTTGTGACAGAGATAATCATCACTCCTCTCGTCCGAATCCTGACTCTCTCCAGCATTACCAGCAACACCATCAGCTTCTCTCTTCCTGTGCCACCAGAGCTTAGCGCCACCCTTCCTCGTCCACTCGCAACCGTGACAGTAATGCTCGACTCTGGATCCATGCCACAACGGAACATGAGTCTTCCAGCGCATATCTCGACGAACCCATTCGTGAGACTTGACCCATCTTCTCAGATTGAAGTAGAGGCGCACATGGACATCGTGTTTCCTGCCGGCATAGTGATCCCGTGCTCTTGTTCGTCTACTGGCTTGGTAGACGGGGTCGTTGTGGTAGCGGGTCTTGTGGTACTCGGTCTGGTACTTGTAGGCGGCTTTGCGTGCGTCTTCGTCTGGGTATCGGAGTTTGGATACCTTTGCTAGTGTGACCGTGGTGCTGAAGCATCTCTGCAGCCCATTGTTTGGTGATTTTGGTGGTTTGAAAATGGCAAGTCGTGTTGTGGTTTTGCGTATTGATTATAACATGGTTTTTTTCTTCCTCCCCCTGCTGATATTTCCCAGCTGCAAGATCACAAGCTCTAGAGCCGAACGTGATGAGAATTTATTTCCAAAAGTATGGATATGTTTATTTTCTTTTGAGCGCAAGAGATGTGTTTCGATGGGAGTTTCAATCGCGATGGTATGCAGAAGTGAGCAAAAATATATAAGGTTGGATCTGTATAGACGCCGCCAGCCGCTCACCACAGCGCACGGTCGTCTTTTGCACAGAGCAGCTTGACCTACTTTTTCGTGTCAACAGTCTCTTATTTCAAGCAGCAAAGAAGAGAATGGCAGAAGAGGAAATGCTCCTCGCCAAATATCAGTCACTGTGAAGATCAGAACCTCAGAGGCAGCACAGGCGAAAGCTGGGCACGGAATGTTGGACATGATCATCGAGATACAGAAGGCACAGCCCAAGTCGAGCAAAACTGGCAAATGTCAACACGGTAGGGCACGACAGCTCCTTCCAGCGCATCTGGTGCCGAAATCAATCACCTGATATCTTGAGCACGAAGATTTGATCAACTGAACATGTCAACATCGAAGGTGGTAGTGTTGTTGTAGCTGGACAAAGTATAAGCAGGGTCTTAATGTCAACATACCTGGATTAAAAAAAGTACAAAATAAAGAATAAAGCCTTGAGCTATGTTTAGCACATCTCCAATCAAACAGACCAAAAATGTCCCAGCAACGACAAAAAAACTCATTATCAACTGGGTTGCCGTGATTCCTTCCCGTCTTTTTTGGCAAGCACCCAATGAGACCTTTGTTGGGCAGGCAATATAAAATTCCCAAGGCCCAAGGTTTTTCTTCTTTTGTCCTTGCGGATGATCGCTTGCCGTGTTTGACATTCCTCGCAGTTAATCTAATTGTCGGTCGGTATTTTGTTGGTGAGAGAAAGGGCTAGCGCTGTGTACGTATCTTTTCCTTCGTGTGTTGCCTTTCGCGCTCCCCTCGTATCTCGTTCCCGATGTGTCGGAAGCGAGTGACTGAAGAATATTGTATCTCGGTACAGCTCAGAAAGATTGTTGCATCGTCGGATATCGCATATCTTGATCAGCCTGGAAAGGTGTGAACCTAGCATTCGATGATTAGGCAAATTCGAACACGGCAGTTCGAAAAGTGGTTTTGAATTGAAGAGCGCAATGGCCCACGGCCACCAAGACTTTTGATTAACATAGGCGAAGTGCACACCCGACGAGTCGGAAAGCCATATTGGCCGGACAGGTGGTTCGTCATGAACAAATCTCGTCAACAATAGGTGACTGATGGACTGAGTCGCATACTACAGATCATAAATCTCCGTTACCAACCAGTCGGT
>Ga0058697_10000519_pt1 | contig 16747 bp, 17 predicted proteins | sample AgamicAsMae_FD_66619 | JGI IMG/M metagenome (GOLD analysis project Ga0058697, IMG submission 66619) | Agave microbial communities from Guanajuato, Mexico - As.Ma.e | ecosystem: Host-associated > Plants > Phyllosphere > Phylloplane/Leaf | place: Guanajuato, Mexico | collected 2012-06-04
CTACTTGCCCACCGCCAACAAACAAAGTCAGTTGAGGTGGCTTTGTTAGTGGTAGAGATGGAGACAGGTTCTGCAGATGGTCAAGACATGAGCCACGCCTCCAAGTCGTGGAAGACGCTGTCGTGCAGATGAGCTTTAATGCGTATCGAGGACAGAACAGTGCAGCTGTGTTGCTTGAAGATTGTTTGGTCCTCAGTCTGAAAAAGTGAGGACAGCGTGGGTCACAGGTAGGCACCTTTTGTTGCTTCCCGCTTGAGCTTGCCTTTGAGGAAGGAGCTTTGCATCGCAACTGCCTCTTTACCTAGCGTGAGCATGCGCCTACCTACTCTCTGGAGCCAGCTCTGCGCGAATTACTTCCTGATTCAGGTTGACGACATCCAAGTCACAAGGTATACACTGACTAAACATACAATAGAGCTGTGGGTGAAGCTTGTCAAGTCTGCATCCGATCCTTGACTCTGCTGAGCAAGAGTGACGGTACCAGCAGCAAAAGCAACAGCCCTCATACTGACTATATCCATCAGTACGTAGACTCCTCATTTACTTGCCGCCTCAAGACCGAGTGCTGTCTGCAGGAAAGCATGAGAAGCAAACTGCGCAGGTGGAAGCCAACAGCTATCCAACCCCCGAAGTTCTGCCATGTCCAACATTTCGAAAACAACTCCCATCCTCAGCCCATCCCTATTGTGTGTCAGAAAGACAAACATAACGGGAGCTCGGAGCATTCTGTTTCCGGCATCCAGAGTATGCAGGAGGAGTCGCTACAGACTTGACATATCGATTGTGGATGTATCCACGACTCGCTTCTTCTGTATAGCCCAAGTCTTATCCGAGAAGTATCAGACATGGTCAATTGGCAATAGAGATGTACACACGATGCACGAATGAGTTGTTGGAGAGATATGTATTGGCCTCAGACCAGCACTGTCTATCGAGATTCATGTATATCGTATGCAAGTCTACACTTTACCCTCTCAGGCATCACTCAGAACAGCCTTGAATGCTGCAAGAAGATCTTGCTTCAGATCCTCCACATTCTCAACACCGATACTGACTCTCAGTACTCTAGAGTCAATCTTTGCATCGCTCATGCGACGCCATTCGATCAAACTTTCTACACCACCAAGACTGGTAGCATGGTGGAACAGATGCAGTTTGCTGGGCAAGCACCTTGCAAACTTCTCCTCTGCCATCCAGATGGCAAACACAGGGTTGTAACCTCCAGGCATCTGTTTCTTGAGCCAGTGCATATCATCTTTCTGCAAACTTGCGTGTTGAACACGTGACAGTGCTTTCTGAACAATGGCGACTTCTTCTTTGTCTCCTTCGCCAGCCTGGAGAGTGCTGAGCCATTGGACCAGAGCTGTGGTAGTTTCAGACTGGCGTTGCACGCGTAGCTCGAGAGTACGAATGCTGCGAACACCAAGCCAACCTTCAAGACTTCCCATGACGCCTCCTAAGAATACTCGGTCGTCCCACATGCCCCAGTACTCTTTCGTTGCATTAGGACGGGCAGGGTTGACGGCAAGAACACCACAGAGCATATCGCTGTGGCCTCCAAAGTACTTGGTTCCACTGTGCAAGACAAAGTCCGCACCACAAGCAAAAGGATCCATGAGAGGTGGTGGCGCGAACGTAGCATCGACTGTCAAGACAGCACCTCTCTCGTGTGCCCACTTTGCGTACTTCCCGATTTCGTAGGCTTCGCCGGTGGGGTTTAGTGGCGTCTCCAAGTGCACGACATCACCCTCGCCCAAGTTTTCCCATGTGTCTGGGTTGTGTACATCGACAATCTTGCAGTTTGTGAGCCTTTTGAAAATCTTCAGCACGCCGTGGCAGCCGTGGTATCCATCTCCAATGGCAACGACTTTAGGGTTTAGGGCGACAAGTAAAGCGTGGAAGGCGGCGAGACCGGAGCCATAGGTCAAGGCGGGACCTTTGAGAAGGTGCGAAAGGATGGCTTCGAAGCGAGAGGTATTGGGAGCAGCTTCGCGGCTGTAAATCAGAGGATCGGAACCGCTTCCTGGCTTCAATGGGTCACGACCGGCCATCTGCGAGTCGAGTCAGTGACTGGTGGTTGACTTTGCCGTATACAATAGCAACGTACCACATCATCCATGCTGAAAGGTACCAGCTTCTCCGGGTCCTCGGGATAGCGGTAGGTGGTCGAGACGTGCATGGCGGGTGCGACATCTGTAGAGTCGTCGAGAGGGTCATCGCCATGGACGGCCAGCGTCGAGGCTGAGTATTTGGAGTATTCCATGTTGGTTAAGGTGTGGTTGTGTAGAAGGAAGAAAGAGACGGGAAGATGGATGGAGTAACAAGAAGCAGGGTCTACTTGTGGTTTCCGAATGCCTACCTCGAGACAAGATCTGACGACTCGTCCGGCTATTGGTTTTATTGAGAGGTGATGCTGGCCTTCTCAGAGTTACGTTGAATCAGTCCTCTGGCCCGACATGAGCCTTGCCGGCAGTGCAATGTGTGATTACAATGGTGATGTGCATGTCAAGACCACGCCCTTCGAGCTGTCACCGAAGCTTGAAGCTCACTCAAAGAGGAAGGTGTGACGGTATCGCCAAGTCTAGGGCAATGATACCACTTCAACGTATCGCACACTCACAGTGTTGCGAACCAATTTTGCTCTTGATGATAAGAATTTCAATTTTGGTGTCTGCTTCTGTTCTCGCTGAACTAATGCCAATGCTATTTTGATGATAGTAACTTCGCGACCACCTCTTCAAATGCACCATGCTGTGGTAAACCAATCCTCGTAAAAATGATGAGGCCCAGATACGCCTCGCTCGCCTGTGGAAATCAAGACCCGCTTGAAAACGCTTTCAAAACCCATGGGTATAAACCTGTTGCCATGCTTGGCTCAAAAATGCACAAATGTTCTCGTTACTGCGATAATAATGCGTCGCTATCGTCTCACTGGCCATAAGCACCGGCCTGGTGAGGGAACTTAGTCGTAGCCTTGGTGATGGTCTTCTCGCGACCATAAGTATCGACGATGGGGAAACGAGCACGGCGCTCAAGATCGTCAAGGTCCATGTGCGAGCGGATGTACATGTTTCTGCTGTCATCAGGAACCTGGTAGTCCCAGCTGTGGAACTCGCCAGTCTTGAGAGCACCCCAAACGAAGCGGCGACGACGCTGCTGGGCAAAGACGTCCTTGGTGATGGCGTCAAAGTCCCACTTCGCAGCTGCTTCCTTCTCGAAACCCTCGAACATGGACTTGGTCTCGGGGTCATCGGTGGTGGCCAAGTTGGTGAGCTCCTTGGGGTCGGTTGAGAGGTTGAAGAGTTGTGGGGGGTCAGCAGGGCAGGTGATGTACTTCCAAGGACCACGACGGATCATCATCAGAGGAGCAATGGTGCCTTCACCCATGTACTCGGCAAAGACAGTGTCGTTGCCCTTCTTGCCTCTGAGGTGAGGCATCATCGAGTGGCCATCCATAGGCAGACCTGGGACAAGCTTAGTGCCAACCATGTCGCAAACAGTGGCGGGAAGGTCGAGAGTGGAGACGTTCTCCTGGACACGGTGGGGAGTGTATGCCTTGGGGTAGCTGATGAGCATAGGCACACGGACGGAACTCTCGAAGTACGACATCTTGTACCACAGACCACGCTCGCCGAGCATGTCACCGTGGTCACCGCTGAAGATGATGATGGTGTTGTCACGTAGCTTGCACTTGTCCAAGACCTCGAGAAGCTTGCCAATGCAGTCGTCGACATATGAGCAGGCACCGTAGTAGGCACGCTTGGCCTTCTTGATCTGCTCGGGGGTGAAGTCGTAGTCCTCAAGGTCGCAGACGTGCTGCAGACGTTTGCTGTGGGGATCCTGATCCTCCTTGTTGATCTGAACATCAGGCATGTCAATGTCGACATCCTCGTACATGTCCCAGTACTTGTCTTCGATGGTGTAAGGGTCGTGAGGGTGAGTCAGGGAGACAGTCAAGGCAAAGGGTCTGGCATCGGGACCCTGGCGGACGTAGTCGTACAGGTATTGAGTACTCTTGTGCATGCTGGCCTCGTCGTAGTCAAGCTGGTTGCTGCGAACGCAAGGTCCTGCCTGAAGGATAGAGCTGCTGTTGTGGTACCACTCGAGGCGAGTGTCGGGCTCGTCCCAGTTGACTGCCCAGCCATAGTCGCCAGGGTAGATGTCGGCAGTCAATCTCTTCTCCCATCCGTGCAGTTGGTCGCCAATGAAGTGCATCTTGCCAGCCAATACTGTCTCGTAGCCGGCGTGGCGAAGGTAGTGTGAGAAGGTGGGAGTGTCTGAGCTGATTGACGAGGCATTGTCGTATGCGCCGATCTTGGAGGGGAGTTGGCCAGTCACCAATGACATGCGGGAGGGTGCGCAAAGAGGAGAGGGGCAGTAGGCCGAGTCGAAGATGACCGACTTCTCAGCAAGCTTGTCGAGGTTGGGTGTCTTGATCTGCGACTTGTCGTTCCAAATCTTGAGTTGAGGAGCAGCCAGTTGGTCGGCCATGATGAAGAGGATGTTGGGAGTTTCGGGCACTTGGGGAGTAGATGCGCCATTCTGGCCCAAGAAACCAGGAGGAGGGGTCTCTGGTGGTGTCGAAGTCATGACTGCGGTTGTGTTGTGGTAGGGAAAAGTAGAATGGAGAGGCACGCGATGTCCTGGGAGAAAGACCAATGCTGTTTATGAAGATCCTCTTGAGTTCTTGCGACGTCGTCTTTTCAGAAGTGGCGGTGATGATAAGGCAGATTCGATTGAATTCCTCCGGCGACTTCGTGATAGATAATAATTCGAAACAGTATAGGGCGCGCGAGCTCAAATTTGGATCTTGATTGATAGCGAGTTCTCTTTCATGTGAAAGTCAGGAGTTGTTGACGAGATGAAATTGTTAAGAACGTGTGGCTGAAATGTATGGTTGTCGATCAAGATTGATTGACTTGCAGGCAGCAGAATGAGGAGACAAACAAGATGTAAATTGAAAAGACAAAGGATTGTAAACGGACACGAGAGCTTCTAAGTAGTCTCGCTGGGTCGATTACGAGTCGGAGGAGGCAATGAGCGCTTGGGTGATGTGAGGTCCAAATTGCGTGCTTTCACACCATCGCTTTGAAATCGAGACGAAACCGCTGCCAAATCGACTGTGTCATAATCTGTTGCCCACAACCCCGGATGTCTGCCGACTCTACCCCGTGCATGCAGGTCCGGGGACTGCTTCACTAGCGCGCCGGCTCCCAGGATTGCGAGATATCACACCATCGATGTCCTCCTTTCTGTCCAGTGATTTTGCTGAAAATGAGCCGCCATGCACAAAACGGCATCCTCGCACGCGAGTGAAAAAGTTGTAAATTCTGGGGGATCTCTGGCCTGCTTATAGCTACTTGAAGTGGACGTGACATGTCTCAAAGTACCTTGAGATGGATAAGATCCGACACTCGTGCATGGGAATGTAGGACAGAATGTCATGCCGCACGGGCCACAGTCAGGAATTTTGCCATCCGGCGTGCACGCGAGGCAACCAACGCCAGGCCATGTTGATCGTTCCAGCCAACGCAACAAAGCAAAAAGAGGAGAAAGGAGAACAATGGAGTCACGCGCTACAGAGATGCCCTCCGTCTGGGCCGTTGCATTCGGCGCTTCCGTCGTAGCAGGTCTCGCAGGTTACTTCCTGGGCACTGCCTCGTCCATCGGTCTGTTTGGCAGCAATACCCAGCAGCGCGTCGTCAACAGCAATGGTGCTCAGCATGAAAAGGGACACGACGGCAGCGAGAGCGAAGACGACAACGCATCCGAGTCCGATTTTGAGGACTCCGAAGACGATCAGGAGATCAATGGGTTTGAGGATTCGACCGAGGAATGCAAACTCGTTCTCGTTGTACGCACTGATCTAGGCATGACAAAGGGTACGTATCACATTTTCTTTGCTATCAATCAACATCACACGCTCTTTCTTTCCCCTCACATTCTTCACTATCGACGATATACACGCTGTGTATCTTCAGCTACCTGCTCCTCATGGTTTCCATGCCCCAAAAGAGGAAAATAATGCATACGATGATTACCACAATCTGACAAATCGATTCATTTTTTGCTGCGTAACAGGCAAGATAGCAGCCCAATGCTCACATGCCACCCTCGCATGCTACAAGACACTCTTGCGCCAGAACTCGCCAATCCTTAAGCGCTGGGAAGGCTACGGTCAGGCAAAGGTCGCCGTGCAGGTCAAGAGCGAGGAGGACTTGTTGATCCTTCAAGCTCAGGCTATCAGCTTGGGTATCTGCGGACAGATCATCCACGATGCCGGTCGCACACAGATTGCCAGTGGCAGTGCTACCGTACTCGGAGTCGGTCCTGCTCCCAAGTCCATGGTCGACAAAGTCACCAGCCATCTCAAGCTTCTGTAAAACGGCTGCCAAACGTGGCGAACGTCATGTCACCACATGCTCTCCACAACGTTTGAATCAAGCGAATACTCACGACCGCGGAAGATGCGCTTGACATCAACCTGTGGGGTAGCGATATCGCAAACCAAAAGTATCTTCTTTCTGGAACGTACGTAGCGGCAAGCATTCACGTACTACGATATATGAGTCGTACGCAAGACGTACCCGTCAACGAGGGTGTGATCCGCATCCGAGATGACACAAGATCAAACATCGAGCCCACCGTCGTCAAATATGCGCATTTACAATAGCAGACAGCAAGTACGCATGATATGCTGAGTGTCCAATTATCATGATGGCGAGTAAAATGAACTACTTTTGCCTTCAAACAATACCACTACAAGTATAAAACATCCTCTTCTTCTGTCCCTTCATGTGCTAAACGTATCTATAAATCTGCACAATGCTCTCCAGAAAAAGATCATGTCCACAGAGAGAAGTTCTGCTATAGTAAGTCAAGTGTGCAAATCGTTTCACTTTAGACACCAGTAGTCCCAATCGGGAAGTCGCATCGTTCACACTCACTTTCTACCCATCAAAAGCAACTTTTTCCAACTGTCCCTTTCAATCTGCTACATCAACATCAACCATCAATCTCTTCTTGTTTACGAGAAATATGCGAGATCTTGATAATACCACCGAGATCCTGGATTCATCCAATACCGCAATGCCATCTTCAATCGAGATCTCAGACTTCTCAGACAACGACATGCCATCCTCGATCGACGTTATCGAGATTTCAGACTCGTCCGACTCCGACATGCCAGCCTCATCCACAGGGTCCACAAGCTCCCGGTCACAACTTGAATCTCTGCGCGCTCGGGTTGCTACAATGTCACTATAAAAATGCATGATACTCTTCCAAAAGACAATCATATCCAAAGAGGGCCCTGTTTGTCGAGCATCTCCTTAGGCCCACTCGTACTTTGGAAGCAACTGTGCAATTTTATGGTACATATCCACGCCCACAGCGATAACGAGAGAAACATCAATCTTCAGAGTACCAGGGATGTGGTCATCCCTCTCTAGCACGAACTCGGGTTTCTGTATGCTGAGGGCTGGGACCATCATCTGTAAAAATGCACAAAGCTTTGTGACAACGGGCCATGTCCACAGAAAGTCGTCTCCTCCAATATTTCCTTGGTTCACTCTTACTTCAAAATAACTCTGTACATGTTGATGATGCAGTGACCTATCCCCCATTCCCACGAGACAAAACAGCCTTGAGTGCATCTGGCGCCTCTACGTAACAGAGGACTATTGGGTCTGAGGTAGTATGCTTCGTAAAAGAAGTAGTTGTTCGTGAGCTATGTATAAACGATTGAGCAAGGGGGAACCGTAGAAAGGAATGGAAAGCAATCAAAAGTAATACTGCAGAAATAGCACTGCCCCTCTCATCTTCGTGTCCGACGCTGCGCAAAATCTTCAAGCAGTGAACTCCTTGTTCCAGTAGGCTGGCAGATCAATGCGACCTGCAATAGCTCTCTTCGAATTGAACATCTCCAGATCAAAAGGACCAACATTGCGCTTGTCCTTGGATCTGGCAGCAGGTAACTGTGGACGTAGCCAGAAGGCCTCTTCCTCTTCGTCCCAAGCGACGCAGAAATGACCGGTGTTCCAACAGGTCTTGCACGCGTAGCAACCTGCTCTCTCGACGGTAAGGTAGCACTTGCCTGCGTTCCACAAGACAGAACGAACACAGCCAGCGGATCTTGCCTTCACGAACCATTCCGGGTTCTTCTTGTTGAACTCCTTGAGCTGCTTTCTCCATTCATCACGAAGCTTTCCGCCATCTTTCTTCCAAGCCGCCGAGGTCGCCTCATCCTCGTCCTCATAGATCTCGAGTTCGTGATCTCCAGGGTCCAGCCAGATGGTGATGTTGAGCTTGTCATGAGGTTCAGTATCGATAGAGCGAGGGTGCTTGATGGTAGGGTTGGGCTCAGGTGTGTCAACGGCCAGATCTGCTTTCAAATCCTCGTTCGGTACCAGATGTGGGCTTTCGGTCTTGAGGCGACGTGCAACATTGCCAGTGTCTATATCCATATCAGTGACATGATCGAAGCAGAGGCAGGTTAGACCCACTGTCATTGACGGCGGCCTTGCGCTTGTTCATAGAGCTAGTGGGACGCACCGTCCTGCTACTAGGAGTACTACAACAAGGTTAGAAGGGGAATGCTGACTCTGATGAAATACTCACGGGGTAGAATCTGGTGCGTCCTCGCGAGCGAAGACGCCAGAGTTCGTTTGGAGAAGTTGCTTTTCGGCTTTCAAGCTGTTGATCTCTTGGATGTAACTCTCAGACTTGATAGCGTTCAGCTTCTTCAACAGGTTCTGCTGTGATTCTTGTAAGGCATCCAGCCTCTGCGAGATGTTGCGCTGCGTGTTCTGGAAAAGTGTTAGAAATGATTGGGTGTGCACGCTCTAGCAAACTCAACTTACCTTAATGTATGAGATCTCATCGGTGTTGGACTCGATTAGTGATTCAATGGAGGCAAAGTCGGCTGGGTCTTGGAGCAGTGGCGCAATTGGTGGAGGCATGATGAGCTGTAATAATTGTCTGTGGAGTTGGTGTGTGTTGAGTAGAAAAGAGGGGGAAAGATCAAAGACTAAAGAAGAAAGCCGAGCGGAGGATTGAAGCGCGAGACAGCTCGAGTGAAAAAGATTTCAGTTGGGAAGTCGCGTTCCAATATACTACCTTGTTGGAGGAAGTCGCGGAGGGGACCAGCTTCTGGCGAGGCAATGGAAGCCAATCAAGATACCAGAGGTGACTGCTCTCCAAACGCTGGACCCTGCCTCTTCCACTTCCTGTTTGTACACTGAAGAGCGATAATGCAGCTACTGAGTTTATGATATCTTATAGATCTCAATTTCCCGAAGTTCGATGTATAAGGATCAATTCCGCGGGAATATGGCTCGTTTCTATAGCTATGTCTATAACGGATCCTAGCATCTGAAAACCCCAACTGATCATGCATTGTATTGGTTGAGTAAACTTCTGACATGGTCCTCGTCGTTCGCCGGGATCGTCACTCCCATCTCGTGCTCATCTATGTGCTGTATCGCATTGGAGGGGTCTGATATCGAAGCCGTATTGATATTCGACCTCATACGACAGACGTCATCATACTACGACTGATCAGCAGAGTAAGGGTGCGGTGTTGGTTGGGTACTCACCAATATCTTGGCCTTCGGGAAAATATCTTTCAGCGGCTCGATCATCATCTGACAGACATACACAGCGGTGGCCCTGTTCTCTTCCGTATAGCCGACTTGCGCAGGCATGAGGGTCAGGATCTTCGCACATTGATGTGCACAGCCAGACATGGCTGCATCGTGTACTGGTTTCGCGAGGTTTAGATCCAGCACTTCTGCCCACATATTCGTCAACTCGATGGCATGTAGCAGACATTTCGATCTCAGTTCCTGAGCGAAAGCCAAAGGTGTATTCCGCAGCGCTGCTTCCGATATACACTCTTTGTTTCCCGACATGGTGAGACGATGTAGGTCGAGTTTGCATTGCAGACGCCAGGTGTGCAGCATGATGTAGCTAGAGAGGCCTGGGACATACATCCGTTTCTGGAGGTGCATCTTGTCCCATTTGAGGTCTTGTGGTATCTGTCGGTCGATTGCGTCAATTGCCGAGTCTAGAGCAAGAATCTTTTGTGCTGATGTGTATAGACTCTCATTCGTGGAAAGAACGTGCTTGGTGAATCTGCCTCGTATTAGTGGTGCCCCCACTTGTGTCTTGGGACCTTACTTATGAATCTTATTGCGCAGTAAGTCTATCAGACGAACGGTATAGGCAAACTCATCCATACCCTTTGCGTTACTATTTGGTACGCCCTCTTGGGGTTGAGGGCGAAGAACCTCTGTGTCAGTGCGCTGTCCAAAGCCAAAAGCTCGTTCGATCGTGGGGAGGCGGATCTCCATGTGTTCGGCAGAAACTAGAGTCAACTCAGCGACACCGCCGGAACAGAACTTGTCGAGGACAAAGATAGTCCACATGAGACGTCTTCTGGACTCCTGCTCAACTATCGACAAGGTGTGGTCTTCGTAGTTGAGACGCTTTGCTAAGGCTAGACGAGCTGCTAGCCCCAGTAACATGAGAGCTTTTGTTGAGTGTATGTGGAAGGTAAATTCGAAAAAGGCGAGCAGCGTTAGAGCCTGCAGGCGAGGGATTGTCAGATCTCCCAGGTTTTGGAGTGCGTCTAGCTCGGCTTCATGTATCCAATGTGCTGCTCTATCGTGATCTCCTTGAGTTGTAGGAAAAACGCGAAGAGCACATGCACAGACGACTTTCAGCAGCGATACGTTGACAGTGTGAGTGTGCCATTGGCGTAAGAATGTCGGCTGGTGTAAAAAGCTCATACAACTGACAGGATACACAAAGCGGAAGAAGGCTTCTATGTACTCCGCAATGAGTTCTTTGTCTGTATCTAGGCTGGGAAAGACTTAACAAGGATCACCACGGTCATCAAGCAATCAGAGAGACTTACTAGTAGTCGCGCTTGACGGTGTCTGGCACTACTCTAGGAACATGTAGACGAGGCACAGGAGCTGGAGCTTGGTAAATATCGCTGGGCTGCATATTCGCAGACGGTGAGACATTTGAAGGGCCATGGCCAGGTACAGATTGCCGACCATGAGCAGCAGGAGTGACATCGTTGGCTTGTCGTCTGCTGACGGAAGGATAAAGGCATGCTTGATCACGTACAGCGCACGCACTACATGGCGAATCCCCAGAGCAACGGACTTTTTGTCGTCGACACCAGTCGCAAGCGATCCGCTTGGGAACACGATCTTTCGCCTTTTGCACTCGATTTTGCGGTGCAGAGCGTGATGATTGTGGAGCGGAGGCAGTACTTGTCAAGTTAGAGCAAATATATCCATTCCGCACGCAACTTCCGCAGGGCTGGCGAGGATTTGCAGCGTCCGTCTCACAGTGTAGTCGGCGGGTGCGACACTCGACACAGCCAACGGAAGGGGTGGGAGTGGCATCCAGGGCTCTTCCGGTTTGTGCCGGACCGTGGTCGGTAGACATGATGGTGGGAGATGGTTGTTTAGCAGGCAGGACGGCGTTGATTATCAGTGGCCCAGCAGAAGAGGCGGGCGCCAAGAATGTGGCTGGGGAACACCTCATGGCCGATGGTTTTCTTCGAGCGACACTGTACATTCGCAGTCCATCACATCTTCTAGGCGCCCGTGACGAACCATGCTTTTGACGGCTTGGAGGAGGATCAGTGCCGTTCTCAACCAAACACCGTCTCACTCTCGTCAAATCTCGCGCACCCAGTACAGAAACCTAGACGACGAGGCGCGAGCCGCCTAGCGAGAGAAAGCATCAAGATATTTTCGATCTCTGAGGTTGGACCCTGTCTACCGACAGGAGCATTACAGAAGACTCCGCCTTTCATACAAGGAGGATGACCGTGTCCAGAGACGTCATCACCTGTATTTGTGGTGCATCAGATACCCTTAGCTCCGCGAACAACTGCCATGGAAGAGCCATCGACCCATATACTACGACCAAAGTGTCAAGCATTACTGTAGCGGCTGTGAATGGGCTAAGGCCTCAGGTGCGAAACTATGGTACGTGTATGTCTGAGACAATCAACCTTTGGATGATATCTTGGCTCCAGAATCTACACGGTTGTGACTATGGACGGTATTGCTCAATGATCTGTACTTTCAGGCCAGCGAGATGCACCCACAGAAGATGCCATGGCACTGAGATTGCCGTCTAGCCGCTGTGTAAATCCTCAATTCTGTCACAGAGATCACGCTAACTGTGCCTGATCTAGGTGGGCATCTCTGACCGACAATGCTGTGGAGTCCGATAGCAGCGAGTACCTTTGTACTCCCTGCTACACCAAGCAAGACTGGGATCAAGTGATGCCTGCTGGCTATGAAGATCTCAGGGAACTCAAAGACATCGCGGCGAGAAGTAAGCATCTTGGTCACACAGCACCCGCCAGTGACCTGACTCTCAAGGCCACACGCATTCTTTCATCTGGCACAAAAGATGTCTCAAAACCATAGAAAATGCAAACGCCCATGAAGATCTGGCATGCATGTGTCTGTGAGCTAAGAGCGATCCGACACACGGGCGCCCAGCATACTGTCTTGTCCACCTTGCAACACAATCCCGCCCTCCTCTTGATGCCGAGGATACTTCAGCTGGCCATCATACAAAACTCCTCCTTATTTTTCACTTTCAAACCTCGCTCGGAGCTTCAATCAGATACCATGCCTCTCGAGATCAGAGTTCAAGGCGAAGCCATCGCCAGTCGCTTGGCTGACATGGTTGAAATCCACATTGCTTTCAAATCCAAGGGTCTCTACCGCAACGAAGCCAGTACCGCCCTCTCCAAAGCCGTCGAAGCTCTCATCGATACCCTTCAGAAACTCTCACCAACTCTCAAGAATCAGCACTCGTTGTTCCAAGCTACCCCTGAAGGACCAATCACCTCCTGGAGCGTCGGAGCCCAGCATGTCCAAACTCAGTCTGTCCCAATCTCGCAAACCAAAACTTACCAAGAGAACCATATGGTCACGGCATCTTTGGTTGTCAACATCCGTGATTTCCAGATCCTTGGACAAGTCTCAAGAGCTATCACTAGAACCTCTTGCGTTGCCAGTGTGAAGACAACCTGGTCACTGACTGACTCAGTCGTTACTCGTCTGAAGACTGAGGTGCATGAGTTGGCCGCCAAAGATGCGCTTCTCAAAGCTACCGCCATTGCTTCGAGCATTGGTTTTCACGCAGTCACAGCAGAAGACGTCGCCTTACAGGCCTCCAAACAAGATTTCCTCCGTTCGGATGATCATTACTCCGATGGAAATTGTGTTCGTCCATCGCCGGTCAGACATCGTAGGGGCGGCTGTCTTCCCTATGACGACTACGACTACGGAGGTGGATACTTCGAATGCAGCGATAGCAAGTGGACAAGTCGTGATGAGGCTGGCAATCTGGATACCTGGACGCTGGTGATGGTTCCCAAACAGATCACCCTCACTGCTACGGTGGATGCCAAGTTCTCTGCAATCAGCTCAGCTGGATGGGTCTACGAAGACGTCAACCAGCATCGATTCCTTACTAGCTGATCAACCGTGTTCTATCTCTCACCTGCACCAACAACTTTCCGACAACATATTGAGGTCTTTTCCACTGCGTCAGCTTCCAGACTCCTTCTACTTTCTCCGCAGCGGTCAAGCACTGGATGTTAAGGGTTTCTTTGCGACCTTGTTCTCACATCGGACGCCTTACGGACCTGAGCATTCTCTGCATCTTGCCCATCTTTTTCTGCGTGGCTTAATCAGTTTGGGTCTTTCATTAATGGACTCACGGGACATGCAATCTGACCCCTGGAACGGTCATCGTCCCATCTAAGTAGATTCCGCAATTCCATATCCTAATTCCCCGTCGTCTCTGGTTCTGCTCTTCTCAACCCCCTACTGCTGATATGTATAGGCTTGTGAGAAGACTATTCTGCTTGCTCCCCTCTTGTTTCTCGACATGACTGGCCGGCTAAACCGCCATCTCCTGCGTTTTTTGGTAAGAGAAGAAGGCAAGAGAGGTGATCAAGCAAGTCTAGGCTTCGTTACGTGATACTAATCAAGTACCGGCGTTGGGTCCAGGTTCGACTACAACAGACATATTAGCTTCGATGCCAAAGATGCACAGTCTTCAAAATCCGTGAGATTCCAGCTCTTAGTATGCACCAGGTCTGTCTCACGATCGAACTGTGCATTCCGGCAACAATTCGTGACGGGCCTCGAACGTGGGAGTTGGCAAATTGATCAAGAATCTTCACTTCGAGTCTTGCTGGCTTTGAGAGGGGTTTGATTGTTGTGATAGCCAAGGAAAGTTCCTCCGATTCCTAATTCACAACACAACATCGCATCCTTCACAAGCAGTGAACTTACATCATTCTGTCGCAACTAAGTCAAATGCCACAGCCTGCGCTCAAAGAGCCTGCTACAGCATCTCGTCTCACCTTCGCGTCTCGCAGGCGCACCAAGGCTCTGTGCAAGCGCCGTCTCTTTTGTAAGTGTTCACTGTTGAATCTCCCTTGCAAGATCTCACTAATGACAAGACAGGCAGTCGTTCCCAGCAAACTGAGTGGGAAGCAGACACTCTGGCTTGGTTGTGGTTGAGATCTCACTTCAGCCTTCGTGCTTGAGATCTTGAACGCGTCTTTCTTTTGCACACATTCAACAGACTTTTGCACTCCGACGTTGCACATTCTTTTCACACCTTCCTCTTTTTGTTCCTTACAGTGTGAACAACTGCTTCGCAGCCTCATCCGTATCCTCTCTGTTGGATCGAACACCAAACGCATCGCCGCCATCGCTGACAGCCTCTCACCGCAACCATGTCATCTATCCCATTAGACCACTTCGACCCCGAGGACTTCCCTCCTGCCCGCGCTCTATATGACGTGCCATACCATAATGTCAAGATGCCAGACTTCATCGAAGACGAGGAGGTCATGTTTCCCTACACAATTCTTGTGTGAATATACTGACATATCTTACAGTTACGCAAAGGCCCCCGTGCAAACGGTACACTTACGTGGATGAACTCTGTCCAAGCCCACCTCGACGACTTCACCTCTTGGGATCGTCGCAATAACGGAACTGTCGCTGCACGCGTCCACAAAGATGTCAAGGCGTGCCAACTTGCTCGCATCAACCCGAGATCCACCGCTATCTCCACCTACTTGATGATGATCGGAAATACATATCACCGGAGAGTTCAGTACATCGAGAATGATCTCGAACCCGCCATTGAGCAGTTGATTGCCCATGAGAAGATGAGAAAGGAGGAACTTGCCAAGCTCAAAGCTGCTGACGGCAATGCCGATGCGGCCGCAGATGAAAAGAACAACGGAGACGAAACCGAGTTGGATCAAAGCAATGGCAAGAAGCGCGACCGCGAAGACGACGAGATTCAACGAGCCGCGAAGAAGAGGAAGCAAAACGCGAACGAGGGCCTGGAAGCTCTTGTCGATGGCCTCGAATCCCTGCGTAGACTTATCAACGAGAAGACCCAGACCGCAGACATTGAGATCAGACAAGAGTTCCACAAGCTGGGGGGAAAAATTCTCGAGCTCATGGCTGCTGAGATCTAAGACTGGAAGAGCTTAGGAAGCTTTTGGAGGTTGCGAGAAGAACGGAGGACATGCTCAGTTTTTTTGCAGTGGTCGTTCATTCGTCTAGAAAACAGGTGTAAACCCACGCTCAATGTATCTATTAAATTTCATTATTCTTGAAACAGTGATATGCCTTTGAGTAGCTGAGATCTTGAAGTCCTGACGCATCAGACAGCATTGAGAGATGCATGTTGAAATCTATGCTCGAGCTTCCGGTAGATCTTTCTGGATCTCGTATGCAGATATCTGTGCCCATGTTAGACCCAAACCATCTCTTTGGACAGCACTCCCTCTCTAACAGTACTGTGCCTTTTTATAGTTACGGCTTGGTGGTTTTAGCATATCAGGAGACGCTCAAAGAGGGAACACTGAAATCAATATCCTGTCTATTTCCAAACCACACCCAACCGACATTATAGCCATCGAGATGCACAGGTCTTTGCAGACGAGATGTGAGTCCACAGAGAGCCTCTCACATCACGACTCTCAATGGACAACTCCCCCTCCTGCCGAAGGAATTGTGCATTTCTATAGCTCGTTTGTGACACGCATGTGTACGTGGAGAAACTGTTCTTCAAATACAATCGTTCTAGAAGTATAAGTTGACCATCGATATTCTCCTTCTTCACCGGCGTCTTCGTGAAGAAGGAACTCGACTTCATTTTACCTGATGCATTAACCTTCTGCTTAGCACCCCTACTCATGTTCTTCTGCTTCTGCTCTTCCTCTTCCTTTTTCTTTTTCTTTATTGCTTCTCTCTCGGCTTTTTTTTTTATCATTTATGGTGCTATGTTTGCAAAATTTGTTATTTGATAGCGAGCGCAAGGCTATAGCGCGTCGTTTAGCGTCGGCGATGAAGGCCAGGTGGCATTTGGTGAAGCTCCTCTGGGCAGGACGAATAGTAGAGGAGGGTTATTGCTGCATGGCTCAAGGGCGGCACTTTGGTTGCCAGTCTCCTCGATAGCTTCCACAACTGCAGTCTGTGTCTCCGGCATTCGAGCCTTCATTGTGGATTGTGTGTAATGGTGCAGAGTCACAAATGCTGCAGAGGCTACTCCGTACGGAAGGACGCGACTGTTGACATAAGATTTCCTAAAGCAGACCAAATTGCACACGTGTCACGTTATCTTGGCAGACCCCTGTGGACCCTGGCTGTGTTGATTGGCTTGC
>Ga0058697_10000520_pt1 | contig 16729 bp, 16 predicted proteins | sample AgamicAsMae_FD_66619 | JGI IMG/M metagenome (GOLD analysis project Ga0058697, IMG submission 66619) | Agave microbial communities from Guanajuato, Mexico - As.Ma.e | ecosystem: Host-associated > Plants > Phyllosphere > Phylloplane/Leaf | place: Guanajuato, Mexico | collected 2012-06-04
GAGAGAACGCATCGAAGAAGCTGGCGGTTTCTCCTCGCACTCGAACATCGAACAACTTCGCGGTGGCTCAAGCAACGATGGTGAAAACCGATCCAACATCCTTGTCACTCACGACGATACCGTCTCTGCTCCTAAGGACGTCGATTCCAACGCTGAGGATGAGATTACTGTCAAACTCAACCGCGCATCATCTCCTGACATGAATGGCGACAAGTTCTCTGACAACGAAGGTGACGCAGCTGAAAAGCCCGAAGCGCCCCTCGGTTCTGACACCCATCTTGAGATTTAATGTATGTTATCAATTCAATGGCTTGCAGGTTCGAACAGTCTTGCTGATAATCAAAAGATGCATGATGCGATCATTGGAGTCTGTAATATCGTCAATTGGACCATGCCGACTTTCCTTGCGATGACGGATTTTTTGGCACATCGAGAAACGAGGGTTTGCCATTACACCAAGGAGGACCAAAGTTTCGTCGTCGCGGCAAATATTGCAGGGCAGTTAGCAAAAAGAAAAAGCATGTCTTGGTTTCGTGGACGCGAGAGACGAATCCGACAGAACACAAAACACAGCATGATCCTGGCTCGTCCAGCATATCGAGGAGGGAAGTGCAAGCGCTGGAGGAGACAAGTGGGCACAGGAAAATAAGGCATGGTCGGAGACGGGGAGATGCAAGACGAGAGCCTGACTTCCACTTCACACAAGTCACAGTTTTTGATGAGGTCGCACCCTACCCGAACTTGGCACGTCGGTTTCATGGCACCTATACAGAAATACAAAGAACATTGAAGGATTGAATGCTTCATTTTGTGAACATGCATGTTGAGGAATTCTGGCGCCGACTTCGGCCGTGATAAAAAGACATGTAGTCTACAAGATCAAGGGGAACTGCAAGTATTGTCAGGCGTCAAAAGTATCAGCGTCTACTTCGTCGTCAAAGTCGTTAGTGACCGCAGCCAAAAGGATTGGAACGTAGTTGTCGGCTTCATCTTTGCTTGGAGACAGGTTCCTCATCTGCATGTTACGCTATGGCTACAATGCATGGTAAAGCTCCCATTCATCGACACCACTCGCCTCGAAACCGACACTGCACACAATCACCTCGTCACCGCCACTTCTGCGAATCTTATGCTTCTGTCGGCAAGGCCTCTCAACCTGATACCCGATTTCGACACTGCCATTGGTAATGCTGCCGCAGCCATCATCGACTAGACTGGTCAAACGGCTATAGTAATGCATACTTCTTTTAGCAGATAGGGAGCATCCAATGAGAGTCGGGATATTATCGACTCTCCTTGGATTCTGCTAGTCTCTAGAACACAGCTATGAAAATGCACAGTGATCTCGGAAAAACGGACTGTTTCCATTGAGAGTCGGAATGTTATCGACTCTCCTTGGACTCTGCTAGGTTGTGGAAGACCGCTATAAAAATGCACAGTGATCTCAAGAAACGGACGGTTTCCATTGAGAAGCCAAATTATGACGGATCTCTTTGGACGCACCTCTGTTTTGGAAAACTCCGTGCATTTCTATGGTACAGACTTCCCCTCCCCATGTGTAGAGGAATGTAGCGCATACAGCTGTAGAAATGCACAGTGTTTTCGAGAAACGGTGTAGTTTCCATTGAGAGGCGAGATCTCGTCGGATCTCCTTGGATGTATCTCTACTCTACAAACCACTGTGCATTTATATAGTGACGAGTTCAATTATCTCCCCATGTGTAAAAGCACGGAATGTTTGTATCTATAGGAATGCACAGTCTCTTCATTGAATAAGAGGCATCCACTGAGAGTTGCGATGTTATCGACTCTCTTTGGACCTTACTTTCTAGAAGACGGCTATAAAAATGCACAGTCCTTTCACCAGAGAGGCAACATCCAATGAGAGTGGTTATATGACCGACTCTCCTTGGACTTTACTACTGTCTAAAGATGACTGTGCATTTCAATGGCCTCAGTCCTGCCTGTGTGTTGTCGTGAGAGTGGTTGTGGTGAGGAGATGTGGTACACGAACGAATACAGCTCAATTATAAGACAAAGATAGTTCCCGGTGTTGTTAAGAACTTTGAAACAGACGGACAGTCGACGTCGGATTGCGAAGGATCGTGAGACAAATGATCATACAATCGATCCTGCGGACCGATGACTGAAGTTTGGCAGGTACGGGAAAGAACAATAGTACTGATGTAGAATCCAAAAATCATAACACTTTTTGCCCAGAAAGTGGCTCACATATACCTACGCGAGCTTATAACCGTCCTCGTACCGTATACCTTGGTCGTCGGATTCATAAATACGAAGTTGGACCACCTTGGCCCATCCAGCTAGTTCATCGGCTGGCTCTTGGCTGGTGAAATCTTCTCACTGTCCTCTTCTCTTCTGATGTGTCGCCATTCCTCCTCATCGGCTGGTGCATCGATAGTGTTGGCGGTCAATTCGGGAATCTCTTCGTCCTCGAATTCCTCAGGCAAGATGAGGTTGAGGATGAGAGCAACGAAGGCAGCGATGGCGAATCCTTCCTCCATGACAAGTGTGATGGCGTTGAAGAAGCCTTGCAAGGCCTGGTTGCCGCCAGAGTATGTGAAGACGTAGCTGAACCACCTGTATAGTATGTAAGTCATTAAGAAGCCGACAGACACGAGTATCAGACTTACGTAGGAACAAGAGTAGCACCGAAACCAGGAGCGAATGCTGCGGCTAGAATGAAGCGGTTGCGGCGGGTGAATGGAACGGTCGAGATGATACGAAGACCACTAGTGGCCACAGAAGCAAACAGGAAAGTTGTCATGCCACCGAGTACAGCAGAAGGAATTGCTACAAGAGCAGCTGCAAACTTGCTGAAGATTCCCATGATAATGAGCCAGAAACAGGCTGCGTATCCGGCCTTTCTGTTGGCGCATCGCGTTAAGGCTATTTTCTGTCAGCTCTACATCAACACAGCGAGTCCAATGATGTAATTACCGATAACCCCGTTGTTCTGAGCAAATACAGACATAGGTCTAATGGTATAGTTAGCATATGAATGTGTAAGAAGGAGGTGGAAGGTGTGTGGAAAGGTGGAAATTTGGCGGAGGGGGAAAAAAGGGAAAAAATTCGAAAGAATTCCAAGACAGCACAGAAAGAAGAACGACCACTTACGTCAATGTGCAAAGACCTGCAATAAGTCCATTGAGTCCATCTGCAAGAACACCACCTTGAATGCGGCTGTTGAATGTGTCTCCGTCGACCTGAAGGCGAGATACGTCACACGACGCCGTGATATCGCCAATAGCTTCCATAGCCAGGACGATGTATACTGTTAACAATGGCAAGACCAGTGGACCATACACCTGTAGCTTGAAAGTGCGGACCCAGATGAAGTTGGCAACAGGTGCAGCATCGATTCCGCTGCGATCGAAATATCCGCATGCGGCAGCGACGATACACCCGACCAGGAGACCAATGACAACTGAACATGACTTCATGATCGGACTGCCAAAGCGTTCGGTCAGAATGATGCTGACAAAGACCAAGAATCCGAGTCCGATGAACTCTGCACTTCCCCAGGGAAGGGCGTGGGGGGCGTTGATGTTGGGGCACAAGCTAAACAGACCAGACTCAGGTCGACTCTGACAGTTTCCAGAGCCTCCTGCCCAGTTCTCAAAGCCAGAGCTGATCAGCGACACACCAATAAGCATGACGGTAGGTCCGGTAACAATAGGAGGGAAGATCTTCTTCAGGATCCTAGGCGGAGTAAATGACATCAAGATTTCCAAAAGAGCGCAGACGCATGAGGTCGCGATTAGGGCACCGTAGCCATCAGGGCAAGGTAGGGGGTTGCCATCTGCATCCGACGGACAGAATCCAGTGGCATACATCTGCGAGAATGCACCTGTGGCGACCGGAATGGTGGCGAAGGATGTTCCTACGACCGAGATCAAGCCCGTACCAACGTAGTAGGGGGACTTCCAAATGTGGAATCTCGAGATCTGGATCATGGACAAGATGCCGCTCATGATGAGACATGCCGATACCAGATACTGCTGGTCTGCCTGAATAAGGTTGGCACTGCTTGAGAGGATGATAGGAGGTGTGATGATGCCTGCAAGCATGGCAAGAGCATGTTGGAATCCTAGTAGCAAGGCAAGGAATACTGGCATCCTGTCGTTTAGACCGAAAAAGGGACCTGCCCTCCGTGCTCGTTTCATGAAAGGCAGCTGAGGCTTGAATAGGAAACCATAGTCATAGTCGCCTATGAGACCCTCTTTGGTTGTGAAGGCTTTGATCATGCGACGGCCCTTCTCTGAGAAGCTCCTCTTTGGTGTGGTCTCGGGACCAATCGTGTCTGGACTGTCGTCCTTGAAGTTGCTGGCCATCGTGCCGAGTCAAGACTTTACAGGCCTGGTTGAATTTACAAAATGAGAGACGAATAATCCAGAACGTAGTCTATTCAACACTTTTGTTGATCTGATCTCCAGTCGTGGGCGATGTTGTGATAAAATCTCATGGGTTATAAGCAGACAAATTATCTGGAGAAGAAAGACAACGAGAATACAAGCTACTCTGTGATGAGATATATTGAGATTCTGTCTGAAGAGTCTGGGATTATTGGATACATATATGCGATCGACGATAGATAAGGTGTAGGATTGAGGTCAAGAGAAGATTTCACTGTACCGCATCGATGTACATGGAGGGTAGGACCAACGGTTCGGTTGTCGGCGATGACCATTTACGTTGATCGATTACTCGATGGAATGCCCCGGGCGAAATAGAGAAACATGCTGCGCGCCAGAGCAGTCCTAAGCAGTCCTCGGAAGATAGGACACTCGGGGCTTTTGATGAGGCCGGAGCCGTGCGAGACAACGATTCCTTCGAAAAGATATCGAACTCGCCCTGTTGCTCGATGCGATTTCGTGAGAGGTTCGAAGCGCTGATAAGAAAACGATCTTCTCGGGTGCGCAAGGGAAAAGTCGCGTTCTCCCGCCTCCACTTCTTTTCTCCACACTCGCCGCACTCGGCCAATCTTGCCGGCATTTGACAGACATCCCATCTACAGCATTCTGTGCCTGAGCAAATCTATGTGATGGTCTTCGGGCTCTCAGATCGGATCTCGAGTTCAACATTTGTCATTTTCGAATACAGATATCTATCAAGTATGATGCAAGCTGACAAAAGAGATCCCCAAGTGATTCTATCTAGGTGACTTTCCCCTGTAAGAGACAACGCCTTTTCGCCATGCTGCTGATGTAGCTGAGCTGTCTTTTTGGTCCAGACCCCGATGCGCGCCTTTTATGAAAACATGACCCGATAGAAAGAACACTGTCCCACTGATGACTCCCTATCCTGACTCCTTGAAGCAATACCCATGTATGATGATCAAACACAAGGAGATGGCGACGGGATACACCACAGTCGCCGTGATTTCGGTGGTTCTTACACGCTGATGGAGCCAAGGAGACGGGCATGAGGTCCGCGAGGTACAGGAACCACGCCCATGCGCTGGAGGGCGACCTCTGCAGCGTCTTCGCGAGCGTTATTGACCCAGTCTCCGTCGTACCAGTAGCGAGCCTGGTGCTTGCAGCCGTTGACTTCAACTACACTCGACCAAGCAGTGCGGCCACCTGAAAGATGTCAGTCTCTGTCACAGTCAATCCTCTGGGATCTAAGACTTGCCGCGTCTGTCAGAGCATTCCTGGAAGTTGGGAGCACGTAGACCACGGCTTCTGCACTCGTCTACGTAATTGTCAGTCTATTGCTATCGAGACGGATTCATGCAGGTATGAACATACTCATGAGCTTGTTCTGCCAGACAGTAGAGTGGACTGGGGTTGGGGTGGTGTGAACCCTGGAAGCAGTCATGGAAGCCATATCGTATGCGATTGAAGATGGTATTGGTGAAGACGAGATGAGATGCAGAACGATTGACAGATGTTGATGGGCTTTGATGATCTCGAATCGTGTAGTAGGTGGAAATTTGATCTGACAAACTACAGCTTCGATGTACGACTTCTTATACCGTGCCGCTGTGCTTCAACTCTAGTCTCGACCTTTGACATGTCAACTTTGCAATCCCCAACATGATGGGTAGCAAACCGGACAGCTACTTCGTGTGTCGTACTTGGCAGAGTTCAGCCCTGATAAACCGATAGGTAAGATGTGTTTTGTGTGTTGTCAAACAAGGCAAGTAGCAGCAGAGATGTCAAAACGGGTCTTCGAAACAGCACTGTCTATCCGCTAGGCTATTCGCAGGGCCGTCCCTCCCGTAGGTGAAACCCAGATCTGTTTGCGTATGATGTACTTCCAACAGCAAGATGATGTGTAAATACGATCCCGGCTCCCGTGCCGCTGTGGGAGAAGAAGGCCCGATGGAGCCATAGTAATATGGAACTCCACAATAGATCCATCGTCTGCCACGGAAAGGGGACTGGCGTGCATTCGGCAGCTCTACCGCGGTGTATCAATGCCGGATGGTCGGGCAGCGAGCCACCATAGACTATATGTACCGTCCAGCGTGTGCTGGTCGCAACAACGCATGCTGGCACAATTGAGTAGAGTGATGTGGACAATCAACATACCACGTCATCCCTTCAGCAAGACGCAACAGACCTTATGGTAGACAGAGCTGACAAGTACAATTTCAGAATCGGCTCCAGCGTTGTGGGAGTATGAGAAATCACCGAGATGACAATTGCGTGCATCACGCATACCGAATGCCTTCGGGTACCTGCGTGGTGAATTGCAGGGGAAGTGAGACAGCAGCACCCCCGACTACTCTAAATCTCCAAGATATTCGGAGCGGTGAAGAATAAAATTTTGTGCAACCTAATTTTCCAGGTTGTAGTCATTGTTCATGAGGATTCATCAATGTATATTTACTTATTGTTCGTGAAGGCCATTATATGATCCGAGCGTAATATTAAGTAGCCATTCCATTGGGAAAAGCGAAGAATGAGAGGTGACACATCCCAAAAGGTGATGCAAACATTTTGAAATCTTCCAAAAATCTTTGGTGATGCAGACTACAGCGGTATGCATGTGCACCACACAGCCGATGATTCCGTACCCGGGCTCTGACTTGATCAGAAGGAAAAAAACAAGATGCTGGATAGGGTCGACGATGCAGGAGACGAATCACCTCGGATGACTGCAAAGCTCCTGTGGACATAGCTCTGTGTATGATATGGCATCGTCCTGTCGAAAGGTCATGTTATACATCGCAACTTCCTTTGCGAAGCGGTGTAGGCCGGCGGCTTGCAGTAGAACCCCTGGTCGAAGGTCGGACGGGAGGTCCGTCGTCTGACCGTTTGGCGCCTGTACCCATGTACTCCATGTCTAATCGAAGTTTGGGGATAGGAATGACAAGCCCACGAACTGGTCTGGTATGAAACCGACGCTTGATGCAGTCGTCCACCAGTGCTATCAGACCAGCGGCAACAACGACACTGGAGATGGTTAGTAAGGCGGTGAGTTTGAGATCGCCAAACAGACTCACTCTGAGATTTCGTTGAGGTTTTCGAGGATCTCTTCATCGGTGATGCCCATAGTGCAAGGCGGAACCCAGCCTCCTTTTGAGAGCTCTTCGCGATGTTGCACACCGCTCAGAGGAGTGGGCTGAATTCGAGCGAGGGAGTGGTCCTCATTGTTGCGGAACAAACAAAATGATACTTCCTTGGTAGAGCCAGTTCGATCTGTGATGCGTTTCCAGACATAATGAACTCCCCAGTACTCAAATTCATACCGCTTACTATTCTTGGCACCTCGACGCTTCACTTCCACCTGTGCATAGTTCGAGAACTCGAGCTTGATGGTTTTGGTGGGAATAGGCACGTGTCCCCTACCGAGAAGGCCGGTTGGTGCGACGTCTTGCTTGTTGAGCTCGATACTTTTGTGCGACTGGAGCGACTCGTATCCAGAATCTGATCTTTTGAGTCCGGCAGTTGGAGCAGAAGTTTTGTGTTCCGCTATCGTACGAAGAGATGCGAACGCGTTGCTGAGAGACCTCTGGATATCCGTCCTTCGCTCAGTGCTGCTCTTCTGACACTTACGCAAAGAATGGCAGACCTCCCGACCAGAATCTCTGCAATATCTCCTCAATGAGAACTGTCTAGTTTTTAGGTCGTGCATACGAAGATGAAACAACGTGACATCGATGGGATTGTAACGTGGACTTTCATATACTGTGTCAATCCGAAGGTTCATGTTGCCATCAGATGTGGAGTCATCATGTCTTATCGACAGGAGGCGTTCTGATGGAAATAATTCGGCAAAATCTGATGGAGTCGATGGAATTGCCCTGCTTTGATATGCATCAGGGCGTGGCAAGGGACGGGGTCCGTCAGACAGAGCCTCCTCATCGTCGTCGATTTCTGAAAGCACGGTCGAGGCATAGGTCTCTGCAGACGACCGGGGATCCTCGATTCGATGGCGATACTCCGGGCGAGAACCCTCGAGTCTTCCCTCACACGTCTCGTAGTGTACGAATGGGGGCCTGGATGAGGGTCCAGTATACTGTGTTCCTTGTGTACTATGAGACTGACGAGAGTGGTTGCTGCTTCCAAAATCACTGTTCGAATAGCTGGAGTTTCGACTCCGTAAAGACTCAGAGTCGGCGCTGTGGTGATGCATGGTACAAGGGAGGCGGTGTGATAGATCAGGGAGACGGAAGCACTGCAGCAGAGGAGCAGGTAACCTTTAATATCACGGGAAGAGATGCTAAGTAACGTGGTGGTAGTGGAGACGGCAGGAACTAGGAGATGTCGCGCCGACGGCAATAGCAAAACTTAACGAGCGAATGGCAACCACGATCATCTAAACGATAAACAAATCAGCAGGCACGAAGTAGTTGTCAACCTAGCGAGACGAAAAGAGACGGTGGCTCTTCTAAGCACATGGGCTCTTGTGGTGACACGATTCATCGAGCCCGTCACGCATCGATCACACCTTGACCGCTGCGCCCAACCTCGTCTCGACCTGTCGGGCTCGTCAGAATCCAATCAACTTCCATTCACACCGCCACTAGCAGGAGTCCTGCAGCTGCGCTTTGTATTTCCGCACCCACTCCGATTCACGGGCGTGCTGGATGGCGTTGCAGTTCCTGCGGCCACGAGAAGCCGTCGCTTTGGATTGAAATGGCGCGTTGCCGTCGCGCTATTCTCCGCGACTGCTGCATTTCCCGATGCTGGAAACCGCGTCATGTGCCTTTGTCACGCCCTGAGCGGAATGCAGGCACCTTCAGACTCGTTCAGGCGTCAGCTCGAAACTCGTGTCACGCTCAGAACTGGAATCCATCACGTCTTCCAGGAACCCTCAAGCTGTCGAAGCACCAGCGTTGTTGCGCACGGCAGAATGTTTGGAACTATGCAGGGTACTCAACGGCTACGGGTCCTTCCCCGCCGACTCCACACTACTTCTATCCACTCATATGCACATCGTGCTATTCCTCTGGAGACTGGCGGTTCGACTCTGACGCTCGGTAAAGTATGCACGGTTTCAAGACAGATTCGATAGTGACCTACGCCATTTATCCCGAGAACTATATGTTCTGGGCCATCGGCGCCGACAAGATTCTCAAGAGGGGTACGCATATGCATGTGCCACTGGATCAAACACCAATCCGTTGTTTGGGGCCAAGACTCATGGTCGATTGCTGCAAGAGATCGATGGGTCCCGAGGCGACTGGTCGATTTTGTTGGTAGAAGACGCCTTGGGAACTTGGGCGGGTCTGTCTGATGCCCAGCACGATCTCATACCAAGCTCGAATCTTAGCCTTGGTCGACAGGACATCCAAATTCCTCGTCATGTGTAGAGGTTTGTCGCAAGGATAGCTATCGAGGTGCACAACACATCTCGAGAACAAGCAGTATCTACTGAAAAGCCTTGCCAGTGCAGCGCGCCGTGGCTACAGTTCTGACCTTGGAACAGCTGTACATCTTTACAGCTTACATTATTGCTCTACGTCGCCTCGGGATGGCGTAGAGCGTGACAGATTCGAACACGTGAAGAGACTATCTGTGGTACGCTGATACCAGAACCGATGATAGCCACCTGGTGGCTCTTGGCAATGAGTGTGTTCTTGAATCTTGATACAGCTTGATATTCCCAAGGCTGTGTCTGACCCAAGCCAACCATCTGGCCCTTTGAGCCGCGAATTAGCAGTCGCGATTGAAAGCCGATCAAAATGCTTTTCCCCAAGCCATCCTTTGATAGGTGCTGACGATTTGATTAGCGGTGTGACGTCTCTATAACATGTTTGTTTCGGCCGTGGTGTGATTTCGAAACACTCTTCGGCAGCATCTTTTCTTTTCCCATGGGCGTTGCTTCCTAATGTTACCGAGCAGGATCTCAAGACACCTTCTTGACAGCACATCATGTTTCTCCACGTTGGGCACCACTACAGCTTCAGCAGTGCAGCCAACCAGAAAATCCGCCTTCAAAGCACAACTGAATTCGAGCTGCCAACTAAAACCAACGCAGGATCAAGACGCTCATCCTGTACCACTTAAATGTCTCATGCGGGGCCAGCCCTTGAAGAACCTGCAGGGACTTCTGTAACGCTACAAAAGACTCGTTGTCTTATCGGTTGACGTCCTGCTATCCCAACAACAGCGTTCATAGTACGTCGTGATCGTTGGGGCAGCTCTATCATTTCGCATTCACATGAAATCTTGATAGGTGAGCAAGACCTCGGACTCACATTGAACAAGTGCTGTCCGTCAATCTAACTTCCATTGCGCTTGAACATACAAATTGCAACTGTATATGTGCACAGTGCTCTCAAAAGATGAAGCAACCCTTGTGGAGAGACACTGTCTCGTTGGGCCAGTCGGAAACCCATGTGCAGCGCGAGGGGGATCAAGTGAACGTGGAATCTGACCTCCAAAAAGTGAATGAAGACATGCTGCTCATCTTGAATTACAAACGAATTGTGAAAGATGCGATGTCGATGAGTGAGTGGACTGAAGAGCCTTTGCAGCCTATTCACTACTCCTTCTATACTGTGCGCCTTTTGGTTACTCTCGCCCGCGTACAACTACCTGCACACCAGATCTTCACGTCACCTCATCATCACAGCAGTAACCCATCTCAAAGGACCAATGTCATACATGAGCGAGGAAGAGGTCTTCGAAGATCTTTGGGACCAAATGGAGGAGCTCTCGAAGTCTTGCGACAGAGCAGATGGCAAGCTGTCGCGTGGGATTGCAAGATATCTCGTTGGCTATATCGACCTCCCACAGTCCTACCGCATCCGTGCTCACATGGCTCTGACCTCTGTCTTGTGCGCTCAGGACACTCTTCGTGATGCTGAGGAGGATTACGCAGAGGTCCAAGTCAAGGTCTCAGCTGGTCGACACGCTCAGATACAGACTGAGCTTCATGCTGAGCTCCGGGGTATCAGAGAAGCATACAAGGAGAAGGCACCGGATGAGCGAAATGTTGACATTGAAGACGAAAACGGCGACGAGACTACAACTTCCACATTCACAGAGTCGCCTCAGCGCGGTCCCGGTAGCCAAGAGGACCCTATTGACCTCACTTTCGAGGACGACTCAAGCCCCGAGGACAACACCAGCGACCGATCTCCGGTTGACTCTGGTTACGCGGAGGCAACAGACTCCATGTCGGCAAGATTCTCTTTGTCCCAGAGATCGATGGTAATTACCTCCGCGCACTCTTGTGTGAAGGCTCTACTAACAGTACTTCCAGCGTTCCTCTTCGTACATCCACCAACAATGCTCGTCGTCTCAGCATTAACAAGACCGCCAATAACAGCATGGACCTCCTACAACGAATATCAACTTGGGGAATCACAATCAAAGGCATACTAGTCAAAGAAAGCTGTCCGGTACAGCACCTACAAGACCTCCTTGTCAAAGACGTTTTGGTCGACAAGCACGCCAGATCCATAAACGTCCAGAGCGCTGGACTGCGGTGGTTTCATTTCTCGGTATCACCGTTGAAAGGGAGACACCGAAGAGATAAAAATTGGGCTCGGAAGTGGCAACCTCATAGAATACTGCACCCAGTATACCTTTGACTTCTTGGCTTAATTCATTCCCTTGTTTGTCCTGTTGACCTAAGAACAATATGATTTCATGGGCCGTCACGGTGAACGAGGTTTCGCTCTTTCCCTATGTATTACAAAGCTGCGTGGAAGCTATAAGGTGAACATACATGATAGCAGATTATGTCCAGGGACTCACGCACAGTCTCGTAGCTATGTTGTAGGAAGGTGCGATGTCCTGTTTGCACGCAACTCAAGATTACGGTATGTCCTGTTGGTCAATCATTTGATCATCCGAACTTCATTTTCGAGGTTTGGCCAACGAATACAGATAATCTGAGGATCGGAATGCGATTGTGAGTTTCGAGAGCTGAGGAAATACCCAGTGCTGAAATATTTTGCTTGCATAAGAGCGAAGGCGCATTAAGTCTTGCGTTCTTTCCGTCAAAATCCAAAAACGAAGCTTCACCAATCCTTAAATCGCAAAAGTACGCTACACCACTCGTTCATAGAGCCCTGGGTCCCATCAATAGGATTCAAGGATACTTATTCATCATGTAAGCACCAAGAGAAGACGATAAAGTGCGTCGTTGACGGTAAATGTCGTGTATAGTTTCGAAGATTGTTGCTGTACTGGCAACCCTGGTCTGCTTCTGAGCGGCCCTGGTTGATGAATCTACTACACAAGATCAGCCAAGTACACGTCAAACGTGCTGCACGAGGACAAAAATACCTCACCAGATCGAACAAGCACTACCCTCAAGCCGCGAAGAGACCGACCCCAAAGCCAAGCACCGCCAGGAAGAGGAAGCTGCCCACACAGGCAGCGATGATGATTCTGTGACGGAGGACGTGATCGTTTCGCAGTCTGCTCTGCATCGTCTGGTCTGGTTTCTCGAGCTTGTGGTATGAGCTTTTTTGGACTGCGCGTTCGTCGTTGTTGCGACCCTCTTCGATGACGCCTAAGATCTCCCAAGAGCCATCGGAGAATGTTGGCGATCTCGATGGCATTTTGACAAGTTTTAATTACGAGTGGTTGGACGCATGTCGGCAACGACTCCTTTGAAGAGGCCATGGAGCCGTGAAAGAGAAGGTTTAGAGGTTATTGCGCTATGAGTTCGTTTGAGAGGTGGTTTGATATAATTTTGCTCGGCCTCGTGGCTGCCAGCTGAACCTGGGGCTGCTCCTTTCACGCCACCCTGAAGAGACACAGTGTCTAAGGAACATATTCACAGCCCAAGCCACTCGTCTGAAAGAGTTTGTTGCGTCGGAGATGTCCAGTCACATATCGTAGGGGCCGCCAAAGCGACTCGATACGATGATGGATTCCTTTGGACATTGATGTGTCCCTGAGCAGTATTGTGTACTCTCGACATTCTTGTTGTTGTTTTGTATGATTCGACAAGAGAATAAAAATGGCAGACTTTAAGAAATGAACATATGGTAAACTCACCGTATAGCCTCTGATACTGGCTGGGTCTAACCTACCTAGCCAGAACAACCCTCTCCCACCTAAGCGTAAGGGACATTCTGCCCTATACAACGACTACTTTTACTTCCAGTAACGAGAAGCATGAGTTTGCAACAATACATCGATGCAACTCGATAGAAGAGTATTGCCAGTCCGAGGGGTGCCAGCAACCAATCATTAGCTACAATGCTACACTGCCCTTGTGCATGATCTATGGATAGAGGAAGCGGTTTGCGCCGAATTTTCTTCTTCCTTATCTGTGGATCCGTGAGAAAGCAGAGAGGATCCACCCAGCGCAAGTCGTGGCTATGAAGAACGGTGAAGTTAAGCGAAATCACCGGGATCACAGTGTGGATATTCAGCGTCTGCGACGGACAGCTGAAAGACCTTCCTACTTCGTGAAAATTAGCGGACACATTGAGAGGTACAGCAACAGCATAATCGGGAGTCGAGGTGTCGTTCGGGGGAGTTGCGGGCAAGAAGTTCGGCTCTCGATGTGGAGCGGGATTGCCTCTTCCGTCACGATAAGCTGGAGCAGTCATCTCCACCATCGTGTTCTCCATCCCTATCTCGTGCGTTGCTTTCTCGTTCAGCAGGCTGGGTTCAGCGGAGACGTCTCACGAACTCTCGATGCACGTGGGTAGTCAAAGTGACATCGATTTGCCAAACTCATTAGCGCCGTACTGGACCGTGGCGTACTATCATACACCCACGTTCAGATTCGCAAATTGTCACCTGCCGCATGAACGAGAATTGGCTTGTGAATGCTTGATCGTGGTGTTTCTTCTAGATCCGCCAGATCGGATAGGGACCAAATAGATTGTATGCCTTCCCCAACGTTGTCTGATCCACAGGGTTGATAATATATTCTGCTATTAGTCTGCAAGGAACGATATGCAGCTCCCGGAATGGGGATATTGGGGAACGCCATGAGCGGTGGCCGGTGGGTTTCGGCTACGGCACTCGGTGAGTACGAACGAACGAGGCTATACAAAGCCGATTCTTCCGACCGAGGGAAATGTCATTCCCCTTTCGTGCCGTCGGACTGCCTTCTCCCGTCGGAACCGGAGGTGTTAGGCAAAAGAGTTCGCGACTGGTGGATGAGTCCAGAGTGTTCTCCAGGAAACGTTCGATTCTCCTCCAAATTGCTTCCCGCAGCCTCCGCAGACGACCACGTCCTTCTGTGGGGATGCGCTCGTATCTGTCACCAATTCGCGCATCGGCGTATGGCGTATCTTTCTGTGATTTGTTGGTGGCTTTGCTCGAAGCCATCGCAAAAGGGTCTGAATCACGCAATCATGATACAAAAAAGTAACCAAGGCACCAGTGTAAGGGCTTTCCCCAACACTATTCGACATGCGAGAGCACGAATCGTGGATAGGCTGGTGAATTTCGTTGGGCAGGAGCTCAAACTGTTACGACGCATTTCGGCGAAACTTGTCGGTACTCCTGAATCTTGAGCATCATTGTGATAGTCACATGAAAGTAGACTATCACCTTTGCGATCACAAGCAAAATGTTGCGACTGGGGCTTGTCAACGCGCAGTTGGCCCACATAGCATCGATCGAGGCACCAACACGGTTCGCGACGTCGAATTGAGGCTATGGCACGACAGTAGAACTGCCTAGTTTCTCCTTTCTGAGGCTTGCTCTGGAGCCGGCGAGGGCGCATCCACAAACCGCTGCCCTGTCAGATTGTGGTGGCTTTGCACGTGTGGGTGAGGCTTGGTTCTGGTCTTGGGAGCACATGGCAATGCTCGTGGGGTCGGGTCTCCACACGACATTGACGTCGAACTGCAGGAACAGGATGGAGATGGACGATTATTCGCAATCTGGCGGTCTGCTTTCACCTTCATCACATGGACACGTTTCTCTATCGTTAGTGGGGCTGGTAGACAACATTTGTTGAGATGGACTCGAAGCGAATCGCGTCTACAATTGCCTAACATATACATTGGTGGGATCTTGAGGCTGGCTTCGTGCTTGCACCTCGTTCAGAGTCGGGCCGGCGAATGCTTTGTGAGCAAGAGTCACAAGAGAACCCCGGGCGTAAGGCCTGTTCACGTTGGGACAAGAGCGGTGGAAGCCAGTGCTCACTGCGCTCACCATGCCAAGCGAGCATGTCGAAACCAGGCCACCGCTTCACTGAGTCGCAAATGTTTGGATGGGGGATCGGGGATAGGGACGAAACCTTTGGCAGCATGACGACGATGTGAGCATAGCGTGACGCCGTGAATCCGCCGTGAAAAGAAAACGCAGTAGAAGATTTTTTCATGAACGCTTCCTGCTCGTCGATTGTGTTGGGGATGGTTTTGCGGCGATGTTTCGGACGCCATGCTGAATTCGGTGCGAGAGAGCAAATTCTACTGCCAAGAGCTTGACAGACAACATTTCATCTGCACCTTCCAAGCGTTGGGGTGCGAACACCGAAGCCGTTGACTGCACAATGTGTAGAGAGATGACAGTTCTCGCAGTCTTGTTGTTTGTAGATGGCACTGTATGTTTGCGGAGAGGGCATGGCAAAGTTGATTTCCTGGAGACGGGACCTGCATGGAATCCTCTGCCAACACGTGGCCGTCAGCCCCAGAACCAACTGCAAATGCCAAAGTCTTGTTGACTGTGAACCAACGCTCCATGGCTTGGCCCGTACCTCCGATGCGACGGATCTAGGCGTTGTGACTGATAATCTCGTATGAGTGTGTGGAGCCTCATACGACTCTCATCTGCCGCTCAGCGAGCCCGATCGAACCCGATGACAATTCTCTCTCATCTGTGGGTCAGAACACAGTTCGCCATGGAGACTCTGCGATCGAGGCAACTGCCGCTGGGACATTCGTGGCATCTGGAATTCAAACGAGTATGTGGGGATCGCAATCACAGCTAGAGTCCAACAATGACTCGATGGCATGGCAGGCCTTCGCACCTGGCCCGTCCCCAATCCTGAAGATAGAGCTCGCGCTGATGAATGTGACTTGGAGCGATTCGAAGCGACTCAAAGCGACAGACTGCCATGAGCCCATCTTACGGTGACAACAAGACGTTTTGCGCCTCCAGAATTGTGTGATCTTCTAGAACCTGGGGTGAGTGAAGTCCTTGAGCGAGGGCGTAAAAACCTTGGCTACAGACTTGCGGGAATGCCGCATTGACCCGTGGGAGCGGTAGGGAAGTGGAGGATGTGCAAATGTGGCTTGCGACCTCCAGGTTATGGCTATCTTGGCGTGGAGAATCGGTCGTTTTGCCCCGGATCCATGAGATGGTATCAAAGTCAGTTTCGA
>Ga0058697_10000522_pt1 | contig 16682 bp, 14 predicted proteins | sample AgamicAsMae_FD_66619 | JGI IMG/M metagenome (GOLD analysis project Ga0058697, IMG submission 66619) | Agave microbial communities from Guanajuato, Mexico - As.Ma.e | ecosystem: Host-associated > Plants > Phyllosphere > Phylloplane/Leaf | place: Guanajuato, Mexico | collected 2012-06-04
CTGGGCAGCTTTTTGGAACTTTGAGTATACGGCGCTGTGTTTGCTGGGGACCGGGGGGGTGTCGGTGTCGTTGTCAGCGTCGTCGGTGGTGGGCGGATTGTCTCGCTCTATGCGCTTTCTCTTTTTTCTGCCGCTGTCGTCGGATCTTGATGGGCCCTTTGGCACCTTGACTTGCTTTGCGTTTGGAGGGGCCGCAACATGTTCGACAGTCGTAGTGGCAGCTGCGACCGGCGCAGCAGGCTTGAGCGGCACGTAACGAGCGTACGGAGCCATGTCGACTTTTGTTGCGAGGCTCTGGTCTGTCCCGCGACAAACAAGAAGGCCTGAGAACTGCCCTCACCGCCCGGCCACGAAGCCAAGCCCGAGAAGCTTCAGTCGGCATGCCGAGGCTTCTGGCCTTTTCGGTTGCGCTTGCCGCTTGTACTTGCTTGCTCAGGGACCAGGGCTGTTGCTCGTCACTGCCTCGACTTCGCTATTGCCTCGACTTCGCTCTTGCTTCTCGGTCGCTGTCTGCTGCTCGCTCCGGCTTGATCGACGGCGCATCGGACAAGAATGCAACCGCCATCATGCCTTATAACATCGCCATGGTCAGCGATTTTTTCTTCCCTCAACCCGGAGGTGTCGAGAGTCACATCTACCAGCTGTCGCAAAAGCTCATTGACCGTGGCCACAAGGTCATCATCATCACACACCAGTACGAGGGTCGCACTGGCGTCCGTTACTTGACCAACGGCCTCAAGGTCTATCATGTGCCCTTCTTTGTCGTCTATCGCGAGACTACCTTCCCCACCGTCTTTTCCTTCTTTCCCATCTTCCGCAACATTGTCATCCGGGAGAAGATCCAGATCGTCCACGGCCATGCCAGTCTGAGCAGCTTATGTCACGAAGCCATCCTGCATGCCCGCACCATGGGCCTGCGTACTGTCTTCACTGACCACAGTCTGTTCGGTTTCGCCGACGCTGCCAGCATCCTAACCAACAAGCTCCTCAAGTTCACCCTCAGCGATGTTGACCATGTCATCTGTGTCAGCCATACATGCAAGGAGAACACAGTCCTCCGCGCTTCTCTTGATCCTCTCATGGTCTCGGTCATTCCTAATGCGGTCGTTGCATCCAACTTCCGTCCTCTACACCCACAGGATGCCACCCAGCCTTCGATGCGCTCCGCTCTGCCGCCCCCGCCGCCTCAGTCCTCTCAGCCTCTTGGCCCTAATGATACCATCACCATCGTCGTTATTTCTCGTCTTTTCTACAACAAAGGGACCGATCTGCTCATTGCTTCTATCCCGCGCATTCTCGCTTCGCATCCCAACGTGCGTTTCATAATCGCTGGGTCTGGTCCAAAAGCAATCGATCTCGAGCAGATGCTTGACCGCCATATCCTCCACGATCGAGTAACCCTTCTGGGCCCTGTGCGTCATGAAGAAGTTCGCGACGTCATGGTTCGAGGTCACATATACTTGCATCCCAGCTTGACTGAGGCTTTTGGAACCGTCTTGGTAGAAGCTGCTAGCTGCAACTTGCTCATCGTATGCACCAGAGTTGGCGGCATCCCAGAGGTACTCCCTGGCCACATGACAGTGTTTGCCAAACCCGAAGAAGATGATCTCGTGCGTGCAACCAGCGAAGCTGTTGGTTTGTTGATGGGACAAGACCAGAAGCGTACTGTTGTTCGCAGAGACCGCTTCCATGAACAAGTTCGCATGATGTACAGCTGGTCTGACATTGCTCGCCGTACTGAGCGCGTCTACGACCTGATTACTGGAAATGAAGAGCATGTCTACAATGATTTTCAAACGGACCAACAAGATTCTAAATGGCGCCACTACGGGAAACAGGTCTCTCCGGCTTCACAATCATTTGCCTTGATCGACCGTCTAAAGAGATATTACGGTTGTGGAATCTGGGCTGGCAAACTGTTCGTGCTATGCGTTGTCGTGGATTACCTACTATTCGTCTTCCTCGAGCTATGCTTTCCTCGCAGCAATATTGACATTTGTAGGGACTGGCCAAAGAAGGAAGAGGCAGTCAGTGCCCTTGATGAAGCCAACACTGAGAAGAATTCATCGAAAAGGACTCGGGCTGCTCGAGATGCGAGCCTGGAAATCACCAAGCAAACTTCAACATGAGACGATTTGCGCTACACCCTCTTTCAGAGCCGGTCACTGTCTGCCACCTATACTCTCTCGGACGATAACGCTGAGCAATTCGGAGACTTCCTATGCCTAGCGCTGCAGAATACGCTCGGACGCATACCTCTGGTTTAAGGAGCCAAGAGAGTGTTAAGGCGAATCACTATTGACAGCAGATGACAGCTGTTATCGGTCTTGGACACACCTGTTGAACACGATCTCGAATCTGAAAGGGTACCGTGAACAGGGCTCTAGATTAGCACCGTCTGGAGATCGACACTATACGCCTCCCAACCACTGCCTCGGCGATTCCAGGGTATACAAGCAGGTTCGAGTCAGGTACAAGCGCTCCTTGTTCTGTATGCTGTCACGGAAGTCACGCCAGTCTCCAGCCCACAACTGGCGCGGTGAGCTGTACGATGACATGACAATCGTTTTACCAAGATGCAGATGGGCAGCGTGACTTTTTTGCAAAGCAGCCACCCGGTGGAAACCGTGTTTTGACACAGCCTTGGACAATATCAAGTATGCCAATTATAGCACGAAAACTCTTGCTATGCTGGTTGTAATCCGGGGAGTTGAGAACGTTAATTTGCGTGTTGCTTCAAGGTCTACCGACGAATACGGGTGGCCCAGCTTTTATACGGTTTCATCCATCGCCCAAAAGGCTTGTCTCCTCGTCAATCGCCCATTGTACACAAGATGTGCGTCTGAGCAGCCAACGGGTGGCCACTCAAAGGCTCTCGTGCGTTGAACAAAGAGCACCATAGTCTTCAGGGTCACAATGGCCCGGCGTTCTCCTGTAGTATGTCTTCGCTCTGAGCAAGGCTATCGGATACGGATTTTGTAGCGGATGATCCTGCGTATACAATACGGATACGCAGGATACGCAACGTGATAATATAGAGCAATGCCTGGTGCGCGTCTAGAGTAGTAACTTGTGAAGCAGCTCTCTGTCTGCCCCCAACCTACTATACCAATCTCGGCCCCGATGGTAATACTGCGCCTCTATGTTTACGTTACATTCATTCAACGTAGCTGCTGCCTAGGCTCAAAGGCCAGTCTTGATAACAATCGCGCAATGTCTTCATCTCCTGCTCTTATAAATCAACCAAAATGACCACCTTGATACTCTCCCTCAAGTGGGTGTCAGGCATTTCGCCAAGGATAACAGCATCATGCTGTGAGTGTATGGTCTATGCCAGATCCGAACAGGAGTACTGACAAGTCAAAGTCAACAAGCGGTACATTGCTCTACCGCCGGAGTATATTTCGCCTTCTACTACTTCTCGGGGACGTTTTTCTTCGACGTCATCCATTTCCTCCTTCATCAATGCGCTAGATCACGGCTACGTCCTCTGCGTCAACTTTCCAAAGTGCACTCTGTTCACCATTGGCACTTCGACCGGCACCTCCAACACAACGATAGATACAGGCTTGCCAACGCTTTGACAAATCTGCCACTGGAGCTCCTGTGTCAGCTCATCGGCTCGTCGCTGTCTAGGGGGGTCCTGTGTCTGATGGTGGCAGAAGATGACCGAGAATTTGCGACTAGTATTCTCCACATCACGTTGGCTCTTGAAGTCATCAGGGTCGCTATTGTGATTGTCCTCGAGGGCAGAGACTCCAACCACATACCTTTCAGCACGGTGCCCAAAGACAACGACTGGCTCCTTGTTGGACCTGCATATCACTCCTTACAGTACGTAACACAGAGACACAGGAAGCATCATGATATGTTCTGCACAGAGACCCAGCTGACCAAGGCTGCTTAACTAGTCATATGTATCCTGATCAACACATGAGTTCGTTCTTCAGACTGTTCGACTGGATTATGGGCACCGCCTGGACCCTTAGAAAGAAGAGAATCGCCATGACTGGCACTGGTGGTGCCTATGGAGCAGCGCTCAAGAAACAGCTAGAGTCTGATGGCGTGTCTAAGATTACAGCGCTCCGCTACGGGGTCGACTTTGACGATGTAGCTGTGACAGCAAACGGTCTTCAGACACTCGCAGGTGTCGACATCTTGATCCTCGCACATGGGCTGAGGCATGGCGACGTGATGAGAGCCAACTACGAAACTAGCAGACGGCTTGTAGAAGTGTTTGCTCAGACCCGCAAGTCCCGCACAGGACGGCGGCCTGCTGAACTGCCCGAAGTTTGGTATACAGGCAGTGAGGCGGAGATGCATCCGAGCTGGGGAAACGGCTCGCTAGCAGCATACTCGGCATCTAAGCGGCGCTTTCTCCCCTTTGCAAAGTCGCTCTACGAGAAGGATACGGTGGTCTACAGACACATAGTCCTTTCGGCCTTCTCGTCCAAGATGGGTCCAGCCATTGCGAGTGCGGATTGGGCTGCGAAGTGGACAATGTGGTGGATCCGAAGGGGCGGGAAGTACATTCCTGTGACCTACACGGGTATTGCCTACTTGCACTTCTTCAAGTTCTTGTTTGTCATCAAGGCGGAGGCGAACGATGTTCAATTTGAGGTTGGGGGAGAGGTCAGAGTGGAAGATGGTAGGAGTGATCAGACTGCTAAGGGGGGGCACGGCTGTTAGTTGATGGGGAGTGTAAGACAGAGGTAGCAGCGAGTGAAGGCACAAGTCGCAAGTTCGCGACTGCAGACAGGTTCAGTCGCGACTACAGATGGAAGCTTCAGTCGCAGGTGCAAGTAGATGGGCGAGCGGCAATCTAGATGTTGATGTCCTAGGCAATGTTTGAAAGGCGGGTGCGAGCAGAGGAGTAGCAGCTGATGTTGTGTCGCGAGTAAAACGACGGCGGGGCGATGGGTATCTCATCAGCCGAGGATCGTCGATTGAACAGTTGCAACAGACGGCGAGCTGTACAGGCCCATGTCGGTTGTATCTGCGAGTGGCCATAGACTTCGCTGACTCAACCTCCGACGCATAATCACTCGACAAGTCGCAGCAGCAGAGGGTAGATGGACCGTCTGCTGGCCTCCGATGACTTCTGGTAGTCGCAAGCCGGGGTTCTCTGGACGCCTTGCCGCCGCCCACGACCCACGACCCTCCTCGTCGCCAACAAGCCCGTCATCCGCACCAGCCCCCATTGTCCTCTCGGCACCCACGCCGCCGCCGCCCGCGTCACCTCGTTCCTGCCCGTCGGTCCATTCTCCTGCTACCCAGCCTGTCGCAGGCCCGTCGCTGTCGCTTTCGCCAACGTCATCACCCCAAGAGCCAAGATCGAAGCCTCACGAGTGCAATGCACACGGCCATGGCGTGCCTCTTGTAACCACGACCCCTGAGGTATCCCGACGAATGCCCAACTCGCCAGCCGCCGCCCCGACTGCCTTTGACCTGGATACACAGCTCCGCCGACCGCCAGAGCCCAAGAAGCGCCCTCACCCTGATCAGCTACACCACTTCCGTCCTCCGCCGCCTCCGCTGCGCCCACCCACCTCGTCGCCCAGCACTACCACCACCCCTCCGCCCATCGACGCCCTCTCCTCTGCGTCCCTGCCACCGCCTCCTCGTCCGCCCGTCTTCCAGTCCGTGTCCAGCGACGCCCTTGACGCGCCCTCTCATCGCAAGAAGCCGCGTCTCCTCCCGCGTCACGAGCGCTTTACCTTCTCCGGCCCTTCTGTCAACCGCCTGCAGCCCCCATCGCCGCTGTTCTTTTCAAATTCTCCGCGGCCGCGTCCGCACCTGCCACCGCGCTTCACCTCGTTCGAGGCAGGGGCCACAATGCTGACCAAGGCCAACGGCGAGGACAGCCATGTCAAGACCGTGACACTTGCACGCGGCACCATCTCCAACTCGCTGCGCCGCTCCATCGACCGCTCTAGTACCGGTCGCAGTGCTTCGCCCGATCTGCGTGCTGACGTTTCGCTCAATTCCATCGGCATCCTCGAGCTTCTCGACCATGACGACCGTCCTGCTTTGATATTGGATCTGGCGGACGGTACAAACAACACAGAGCTGTCACTACGACCTGTCTTCACAAACAGGTCTTTGCGCTCAAGTCCAGATCTCATCAACGCCCTTACGGGCATTGCCCGAGATCACGATGAAGCCGCATTTGCACAGTTCAAGGCATGGGCACTTGGCTCACAAGTCAATGGTGAACCTCTCAGTGTCCCACTACCAACACATGTCTATGCTGGTATAAGCTGGTCATGTTCGACGCTGCGCAAGAGGCTACGAATCATCAGCGGCGCATCGGCTGCCACGACCTCCAACGGCGCTTTGGCTACATCTGCAAGTCGCAACTCTTCAAACTCGACCTCAACATCAGCCATGTCTATATCACAACCCTCTTCCTCCTTGCCCATCTCTGGTTCAGCCCTGTCTGCAACTGCAGAAGAGCCCGATGACTATTTCGGGAGTGCAGCACCCGCTCCGACCTCGGCTCCTGCTCCAGCAGAGATCTCTCCCTCTATCATTCCTTCTACCGAAGTAGTTGACGACAAGGCTCGACCAATCTCATCATCGTCTCTTTCACTTGGCTCTCGCAAGAATTCGTCCCCTGGTCTTCATGATACCACGTTACTCGACACGCATCCTTCTTTCGTTAACGAGCAAGTACTTTGCGCCCAAACTGCGGGCAACGTTGACTGGTTCGATAGTTCGTCGAGTGCGTTCTGCCAGGAAGGCCCCTCTTTCGACTGGACCCGCTTGCCCATAAGCGATTCGATGCCTCCACATATCAAATTTGCACGCAGCATCGAATGGGAGAAGACTCCATTAGGCTCGATCGAAAGCTGGTCATCAGACTTGCGCCAAATGTGCAACCTGATCATGGCCAGCCCTCATCCGGCTGCTATGTATTGGGGCCCAGAACTGGTCGCCATCTACAATGAAGCTTATGTTATGCTAGCTGGTCAGAAGCACCCGGCTCTCATGGGGCAACGTTATGCGGACGCATGGTCTGAAATATGGGCAGATGTCAAGGACGTGTTTGCCAACGCGATGCACACTGGTGAAGCAACCATGAAAGACGACGACCGGTTGTTCATCATGCGTAACGACTATCTTGAAGAAACATACTTTTCTTGGTCTATAATTCCCATGGTTGGTGGTGACGGCAGCGTCATGGGCTTGTATAACCCTGCTTTCGAGAAGACGAGGCGGAAGCTCGCTGAGAGACGCATGATAACCCTTCGTGAGATCGGTGAGCGTACCGCCCCCGCCAGAGATGTCAGAGGTTTTTACGCAGAGGTCATCGCCGCCTTGGATTTGAACGAACACGACACACCTTTTGCCATGCTCTATTCCGTTCAGGATGAGACTGACAGCGATGCATCGTCCATCCATTCTAGCAGCGTCATGACTAACAGACAATGCGTTCTCGAAGGCACTTTGGGCGTACCTGAGGACCATCCCGCAGCTATCTCATGCTTTGACCTCAAAACCGGCATGGAAGGACTCGGCCCGGTCTTCCGTGAAGTTATGAAAACTGACAAGCCTGTTCTTCTTGAAGTCGGCACAAAGGATCTTCCAGCTCACCTGTTGGAAGGCCTTGGTGGGCGAGGCTACGATGATTCCTGCCGAAACGTTGTAATTTGTCCAATACATCCTACAACTGGAGAGGCTGTGCTTGGATTCTTGGTCATGGGCGTCAATCCTCGAAGACCGTATGACGAAGATTACAGCCTGTTCATACAATTGCTCAACAGACAGCTTGCGACCTCTCTGGCTTCTGTTGTTTTGTTCGAAGAGGAAATCCGACGAGGTCAAAGAGCGGCGAAGCTTGCCGCTCTCGATAGGATGGAGCTCTCGGAACAACTGGCGGCACGCACCCAGGAAGCCATCGAGAGCGAGACAAAGTTTACTCGGATGGCGGAGTTTGCCCCTGTCGGCATGTTCATAGCCAATTCTGAAGGTACCATCACCTACTGTAACGATACGTGGTTCGAGATATCTCGGGTTTCGAGGGACGAAAACACTCCAGACCATCACTGGATGGATGCTGTTAACGATGAGGACCGTGAATTCATCAACAAACTATGGCATGATCTCATCATTGAAAAGAAACCACAAACCGGTACCTTCCGATTCAAGTCCAAATGGCATGGTTCTGAAGGACTAGAGGGTGATCGATGGGTGCTCTTCTCTGCTTATCCAGAAAAATACGATGATGGGAAACTCAAGAGCGTTTTCGGCAGTCTCACTGACATCAGCAAGCAGAAATGGGCCGAAGGGTTCCAGAAACGCAAGATGGAAGAGGCCGTGGAGCTCAAGAGGCAACAGGAAAACTTCATTGACATCACTTCTCACGAGATGCGCAATCCACTCTCGGCAATCCTGCAGTGCGCTGACGAGATAAATACAACTATGAGCCGCCTTAAAGACGGCCTCAGCGGTCAAGCATCTTTAGTTGCCCCAATTGACAGGTTCCTCAAGGAGGGTCAGAGCATCGAGGAGACTATTGATGGTATCCTCTCTAGCACAGTAGACTCGGCCCAAACTATTGCTCTTTGTGCACAAGTAAGTCGCCCTCCCTTTAGCCAAAGCCGCTTCATCCCACTTTGCACGTACTCTCACTCTGAACTTATGCTTACTTGACAACAGCATCAAAAACGAATGTACGTTGATATTCCCCTGCAAACGTCCCACCTAGCGCTTATACTTACGTGGGAATTCTAGTGTCGACGACATCCTGACTTTGAGTAAGCTTGATTCGCAACTACTACTGGTCACTCCTGTGGATGCGCAGCCTCTTACAGTAGCGCAACGTGCGTTGAAGATGCACGAAGGCGAGCTTCAGACTGCCGATATCCAACTGAAATTCGTCGTCGATGAGTCGTATAAGAAGCTCGGCATTGATTGGGTAAAGTTCGATCCTTCGCGCGTCTTGCAAGTATTGGTAAGTTTGGCATTGACATTGTGTTGTGACTGAGCTGAATAAGTCGCCAGATCAACCTTACCACCAATGCGATCAAGTTCACGACAACAGAGAAGAAACGTACAATTACTGTCACACTAGCAGCCTCGACGAAACGCTTCTCCGAACTGGAGAATCGTGTGGTCAATTATTTCCCCACGCGTAACAAACATTCGGATCTTACCAAAGAGAAGGATTGGGGTGATGGCGAAGAAGCATACATCCACTTTGCCGTTCAGGACACTGGCCGTGGACTCAACGAACAAGAAAAGAAGATGCTCTTTTTGCGCTTCTCGCAAGCCTCTCCTCGAACTCACGTGCAATATGGCGGTACGTATGAGAATAACGATACACAAAGCATCTCTCAAACTCACACGATTCGATCTTAGGTTCTGGACTTGGTCTCTTCATAAGCAGAGAGCTCACGGAATTGCAGGGTGGCGAGATTGGTAAGCTCAGATCACTACTGCACCTTGGTATGCATTACTAACTTTCTGATAGGTGTGGCCAGCGAGTTCGGTGTGGGCTCTACCTTTGCTTTCTGGGTCAAGGCAAAGCGAAGCAGTGCTCCACCCGAAGCGGAAGGCCTCAATCGACCTGCTGTTCGCGCTGCTAGTGATGCAACTGGCAGGAAGATACCTTCGATGGTCAACGCCAAGGCTGGAGGTGTGGATGCAAGGCCCATCAAAGTTCTCGTAAGTTGCATTCTCCCACATTTCACACACGTTTTCTTGATTTTATCCTACACTCTTTTTCGTCTTAGTTTGGGGACACTTGACCTGACCGATCGTAGATCGTAGAGGACAACATTGTAAACGCGAGGGTTCTCTCCAAACAGCTCAAAAACCTGGGTTGTGTCGTGCATGTCGCGAATCATGGCGGAGAGGCTCTAGACATCCTTCGCAAGTCTACCTACTGGAATCACGAGGCAGACACCGAGCACGTCACTCCCGAATCTGAACGAATAGGATTGAGCGTTGTCCTCATGGACCAAGAGATGCCCATCATGGATGGGCTGACATGTACGAGAAAGATTCGAGAATTCGAAAGGGAGGGAAAGTTTGTTCGCCATGTACCCGTCATTGCAGTAACGGCCAATGCTCGGAACGAACAGATTGAGACGGCAATGAATGCCGGCATGGTGAGTAGAATGTGAACTTGGTAGTCAATGCTCGGCTTACTAATGATTTTGGTAGGACTCTGTCATGGCCAAGCCGTTCCGGATCCCAGAATTGATGCCCAAGATCAATGAGCTTATGGCCAAATATCCGGAAGACTGAACGCCGAGAACAAGCGTGATTTATTACCATGGTCCTGCACCAGCCAGGGTTGCGTTTCGTCGAGATACCCGTTTCCTCACTTTTGAGGAATGATTTCATTCAGATCGTTGGAGAGGTTCATATTGCAAACGTGTGCGCATTGAGTCGATACTCAAGAAGTTGGGATTGAGCGATAAGCATTAACTCTGAGGATTAGCACAGAACTAAAATCATGAAGAAACACATCGATCGTATCGATCGCATCAATCAAGCGACTGTTCTCGTCGGGCGCTTAGAGTTTTTCTGCTGGGGTTCAATTGCTTCTCACTGATCACTTGGTGGTCGCGACGATGATACAAAAACATCCTCCAAGCTAGTGTCCCCAAGCAGCACATAGCTCCTGTTCAACGACAGCGGCTTGCCTTTTAGTGCGCTAGGTCGTGGTTGACATGCATGTGCTGTTGTCTTCGTGGTGCCTGACGGCCTTGATGTCAGCGATGCGTCAGGACAGCTCTATCAACCACTAATGCTACCTCTTCAAGTAATATTCTTTGCTGGCATTGCTCGATTTGTATATTCTTGCCAATCATGACATTGCAAAAATGAACCCGATAGCGTCTCTGCGCCGTCGCTCCAAGCCGAAGGATGGAGATGACGATCCTTTCAGCCTGGCGCTTCCAGCTGTCACCTCAGTGGCTGAATATATCGGCATGCCGCCAAACGCATATGGTGTACATATTATTAGCCGCGCAACTTGGGGGATTTCGATGCAAGTCTGTGATAAGCTTGAATCCGGTGAGCTGATCTTTTCAAAGTTGTGCATCTGCTGGAATCGTTTCTCTACAACTTTTTCATGATGTTTTCTCTTCTATGTGTGCACACAATGGCCAACTGCACCACCTAGATTCTGTAGCTTTGGAGCTTTGCTTCTGCTGGTTTCGGAAAGAATTGCGGTAAACGTAGATCCGGCCCATCTACGCCTTCCTTTTCCAACAGCTTCCCACCTCGAGTGTGCTACCAAAAGGCATTCCAACTAACGTCAGCATGGCGGTAGCATCGCCATATCTACCATCCAACTCTACTTTCAGCCCATTCACTGATTCCCCGAGCTCGCCTGTTCTACATCAGGTCGACTTGTCCAGCTCTCACAGGTAAACAAGCTTTGTTCGTGTCGCAATGTACAAGTACCCTAATCGCCGTAGCTAGGTGGTCCACGATGTCAGACGCTTTGGCGCCGCCTGCGTCTCCATATCCTCTACAATTTGATCCCTCACCTACCGATTCGAGCGGCACAGAGAGCACTGATATCGAGGAGGACGTTCAACAAGAGATTACGAATACTCCATCCAACTTTGCGATTCAGTCCAGTCGGCCCCAGAGTCGAGAAAGCGTACGCACTGCCGATTCATCCTGATCGATTGCATCGTGACTTATCAGCTCAAGGCAGCTCATCAGGCTAGACACAACTACCGTTCCACGGTCACGGTCCAATTCCGACGAGCCACCGCCATCAGTTATACATACGCCTCCTGGATTCAAAGAGCTTGTCAGTACAATTGCGTATACCTTGTCCTCTGTATGCCTAAACTCAATCACATCAGGACGGACCTAGTGGACAGGGTTCAGGAACCACCACATACCCGTCCAGCCATGATTTCGATCACGATGCAACTTCTCCAAGTACTCCCGACGCGGCTCCAGGTCCGGAAGACAAACGATTATCCTCTCTCACTTCCCCGTTAGATACGAATACACCACTCAATAAAGGTGTCGATAGGCCTACACCAAGAGCTCAAACGCGACAAGAAGCGGAAGACGAATGGAAGAGGTCCAGGCGGACGTCCAGTCTCGAGGGTATGCCAGGACCCATCTTGCTTGATTTCCTACGATGATACTGACAGGAAAAAGACATTCCGGAAACAATTATCGACGGTACCAATCTAGACACAGATGGCTCTCTGACACAATCACATACAGTCGACGAGATCTCTGAGCTACGCAGTGCCTTGGATGTATGCTGGACGCTTTGTAACACTCTGTCCAATCTGAGCTCTAATCATCGGCGAAGAGTTCGTGTAGGAGCGCAGTCTGATGTTTCTCAGGAACAAGTATGGCGAAGCTGCTGGCATCTTTGCAAGCAACTGTATGAATCGTGCGAGAACCGAGCTCAGATTCAAACACTACGGATTCTGGAAACTTGTCGAGAGTTTTGTCAAGCTCTGTTTGACGTTCGTCTGCGTGGTGACGAGACTATGGACTCTGTTCTAAGAGTCAGCTTCGAGATGAACAATCATCTCTACAATACACATGACCGCCATCTTCCCGAGGCATTCGAGGAGAGAACACTGGACTTCTATGTTACACTATGTCATCGTATGATGAAGCGATCGACCTCCTTGAATCAGGAGGCTGATGCACTTTTGAGGGCCTGCTGTGAGTAAATTGTAGGTACTGATTCAGTAAGTCAGTCTCGCATATTTAGCTAGCAATGATGGGACGGTGTCTAGGACGCCGTCTCGTTAATGTTGAGCTCGGATTGTGAGCTGGCTTGCTGCAAAAGTACTATTTCCGTTCTTTCACAAGACCGTGCTAATTATACCTTCACTTTCAGGGGCTCTGGCTGAAGCACTCTCCAACTTAAGGCAAGTTGATCGCGACATCAAAAGACTTGATGAGCTACTCGCTTCTGCTATCCAAGCATGCTGGGATCTTTCGAACATTTTTAGGGAGAGCTGGAGTCATCTACGTCCTGATAAAAGTACGCCACGACCTGGTCAAGATGCTAGGGTTTTATCATCGATGTCACAACACTCAACAGGTCAATCTGAGCGAGCTCCTTCCAGTTTGAGTAGCGAATACCATGACGCACCATCACTGCCGCCAGAAACTCCAACCACCATCTTTGACGATGCAACCACGGTCTCATCACCAGAAACAGTCAACGTACCCAATATCCTGGTACTTGGGCCTGCTGCTCCTTCGAGTTCTGGTGGCTCGGCCCGTGGTACTAAACATCACGATCGCTGGTCCAGCAACGCATCAACGCTAAGCGACTACTCAGAGTCTGCAGACTCGCAACGGACTTCGTCTACAGCGCGTGCGAATTCCAATGGAAAGCATCTCCTCCGCCTACGTTGTCTGATTCTCAAAGCAGCTTCCAGTTTTGGGTTCCCAAGAGCTTCGAATCAATCTCTGGCTTCGTTTGCCAAAACACTCCCGGTGAATGCTTTTGGCAACCATCCATGGCAGGTACAATTACTAGAACACTACAGAAGACTTGTCGCTGTTGATCAGAGCCTTCGATCCGTAGCGTCCATGTCCGGTCAAAGACTTTCTGCTATCGAGGTAGCTAAATCAGTCATGTGGTTGTGCCGAAATGAGGATTGGACGTGGTTGAAACATCTTTACTTGGTTGTCTTTGGTTTTGGCGTCGAAGAAGCGGAACTCAGAGGTGGATTTCTCCAAATTTAGAGCATGAATTGTTGGGCAGCCGTCGTCTTCCTTAATGATTGGTACTGAACTGACGCCTCGCACATCTTGCAGGATGGTCTGTGATATGTCGTTAATGTGCCTGTTTCTGTGATCCGCTGCACTGTTGTAATGTTCTTTCCAGTACGGCTGTTGCTAGGAGCACCCTGACGATGACTTTGATATGCCAAGCTCATGCCAAATAGGTGTCACAAGTTGGCCACAACAGTTCTCAATGACAGTCATGCGCCATCTGGAGGCGCATTGTGATCCATGAACACTCAGGGCCAAGGTAGTCTCCTCTGTGTGATGCGGTGGTATCGACAGTGAAATAGTATGAAGTAATTTGGTGTCTCTATCGCTCTCCTACGAGCAACATTACGTGATAAGTACATGGTTATAAGAGCGCACGATGCTTTGAAGAGACTAGATAGTATCCAAAGAGATGCAACACACATCAGGCTCTCATTGGATGCGTCTCTGTTCTGGAGATCATTGTGCCTATGTACAGAGAGGCGCCGCTCAAGATAAAATGCAATGCGCCATAAATACTAGAGTTTGATGAGGTGAGGTTGTAATACAGCCGGTCCGGATGTCTTGGCACAGCTCAAACGGGCTAGCTTTGACGCTCTGTACGTGGACTAGTCTCAAACGGGCAATCAAATCCACAGAGTGTGCAAAAATTTTCTCGGAAGCCACCATAACGTCTCTATTGACTCCTACGATGCCTTACGAGCAAAAGAAATGAATAATGGTCAGTACGGGGGTCGAACCCGCGACCTTGGCGTGCCAGATTTATCGAGTAGATATTAGCACCACGCTCTAACCAACTGAGCTAACCGACCTATTGATGTGATGTGCTCAAGACGTACCACATATCATATCACGGATAATGGCGTCGGGGTGGAACGCCACCGGAAACAGGCAGGAAGAACGAACTCCAACACTTGAGCTAAAGACGTCTTTTGACGATTTATTCCCCGTTGTTGTCACTACAATGGATGCTTGTCCATCTGTTCCTCAGAGAACAGCAGTCGTGTCGGTAGTTGCGTCTCTAAGGGTAGGAGACCTTCTGTACTGCTCAATACAGAAAGGGAAAGTATGATTCCTATTCAGAGTCTGCTTAGTGTTCAAGCAAGAATGGGTGGATTCATCGAGTCCACAAAAGAAGCAAGTTGTCTCTGAACAGAGACCACAAGAATATCGTTACCAATCACCACCAACGGAAGCAAAACTACAAGTCGCTCGAGAGAAATACAAGAGCCAGATATGTCGAGAGTTTGGGGTACAGTAAACCCTCCACGTGGGGAGCGAACAGCATCGGATCAGGAATGGCCTGGTAGGCTTGGTACGGAATAAAAGTCGATGGCATTGAAACGAGATACAACAAACGGGGTATACAATCAAGAAGCAACATGAAAATCGTAAAATCAATCATCCATTCATAAGTTGGGGAATACTCTTCTCAAGAGTTTACGTGCTTTTGAGGTCCTGGGTTCTGACTCAGTCTCGTCGACAGAGGCATCCTGAAGTCCTGACATAGCCAGAGCACGCCTCCGTGCCCACTCCCTTCGGCCCTGAGCGGTGGCTGGGGTGACCTGAGGCGCATGCGTATCGTTGTGCTCCGGTATAGGCGTCATCTCTATCGGAGGGGCATGGCTAGGAGGCGGTACACTGGGCCTGGCGGAGGCTCGAGCGTGTGGACCAAACAGCATGAGATTGCTGGCATTGGGTGTTTGACTTGCAGCGGCGTGGCGAGCTCGTCGGGCTGCATTCCGCCGCAGGTATCTCTCTCTTCTAACATGGGCATTTGTGATCTTGCCAGGTACGTAACCTTTTGGTAGGACTGACTGCTTGCACAGAGGACACATGGATGATGTGTCTAGCAAGAACAGATCGATACACTGATTGTGAAACACGTGACGACACGGGAGCTCGCGAACCGGATTCTCGGATTCGGTAAAGTCATCCAAGCAAATAGCGCAAGTAGACTGATCAAGAGGTGGCGGACCTTGCGACGAGCCTTTGGGCATGGCAGTGTTGGCAGAGGGCGTGTAAGTGTACATTTGATCGATGATATCCTGAGGTACGGTGAGCTTCCCAAGACCTAGAGCTTCGATGTTGACCTCGCCCCGAGCTATTCTGGCACGCAGGTCGTTGCGCCTCTTCCTCTGGATCATGTGCATGGTCAAAGACAAAGTGCCGATGAGAGCGACCAGAATGGCCAGAATTATCAACAAGAAGATCCAGATGCTAGGAAGATTGTTTCCGCCACTAGTGGTGGTAATGTCGATCCAGAGACGAAGCTGGTTGTCTGGAGCAGTGTTGCCAGAATAGAGAGCCAGTTGAGAAACAGCCATGCCGCCGACCTGCGAGGCGATAGCATAGACTGGATAGGCAGTGACGGATCGCCAGTGACCGCCGTCGCCCAGATCCCACGTAGCGGATTTTGCGGGAGCAAGCGCAGGGTTCGTCTGGTCAGGTATATAGAAGACAAAGGCAGAAACAAGGTCGTTGGAGGCAGCTTGGAGGTAACTCAAGGTACAGGAAGGAGAGAGCCAAGGAGCTATAGCGACGACTGGATCTGTATTGACAGGCAGATGGTTGTATCTGGTGACGTTCTGGGGCAGAGACTGAGCGCATAGACCGCTGAGGTCGGGGACATAGAGAAGTCCCCTTGCTTGAGGAGCCGAGTAGGCAGAGTTGAGAACGCGGACATTGCTTTCCTGGAAGAAGTCAAAGGCCACGCCCGGGGCCAAGATGGACTGATTAGAGATATCAAAGGTGGATATACGCAAGCTCGTCATGGTTGGGGCGCGAGCACCAGTACAAAGGCAGGAGAGGGAAAACGAGGAGCCAAGAGGGAGTGGAAAGAATATGTCAGCAGGCTTTATTACAATGGGCCATGGCAGCCAGAATAAGCAGGCAGAAGGACAGAAACATGGACGACGAGGGCGAGGGCGAGGGCGAGGGCGAAGGCG
>Ga0058697_10000526_pt1 | contig 16608 bp, 16 predicted proteins | sample AgamicAsMae_FD_66619 | JGI IMG/M metagenome (GOLD analysis project Ga0058697, IMG submission 66619) | Agave microbial communities from Guanajuato, Mexico - As.Ma.e | ecosystem: Host-associated > Plants > Phyllosphere > Phylloplane/Leaf | place: Guanajuato, Mexico | collected 2012-06-04
CTCCGCAGCCTCTAGCCAGGGTGCTGTTTCGTCGGCCGCTTCGTCGGTTGCATCCATCGCTTCCTCTGCCTCCTCGGTGGCTTCCTCTGCTGCTGCCGGAACTACCGTTGTTCCCGTTACCACCAAGGCCGCCACCTCCGTTGCTGACGATGGCGAGACTGTCACCATCTTCTCTACCACTCTGATCACCGTCACCAACTGCGGTTCTACCGTCTCGGACTGCACCAGCACCGGCATGACTACTGTCATTTCTGCTAAGCCCAGCGCCACTTCCGCTGCTGCCTCGACCGTCATTCCCAGCGGAACTCCTGCTGCTTCAGGCTGCCCCGCCGACATCAACGGTGCTTACCAGTACCCTCACTTGATCATCCCCGTTGATGCCAACAATCCTGACAAGGCCTACGGTACCCAGTACAACGGCACTCTTAACTCGAAGGTTTCTACCATCTTCAACTTCGATATCCCTGCTTCGTACGCTGGAAAGACCTGCTCCACTGTCTTCCTCTTCCCCCAGCTTGACCAGCTTGAGACCTCCAGCTACTCCTTCAACGATAAGGGCGGTTTCACTATCGCCGTCCTGAACGGTGTTGCTGACGAGTCTACCACCTACGCCAACGCTCCCGCTGTCGCCAAGCAGGTCGGCTCCGTTGACGCTCTCCAGCGTGGTTCCTCTCACACTCTCAGCCAGGACGCTTGCCCCGCTGGCGCCAGAGTCTCTTTCGAGGTCACCGCCACTGGAGGCCTTGACCTTTCCTGGTTCAACGACTACAATCCATCGCCTCTCGGCCTCTACGTTCGCGCCTGTTAAGCGTGAGTATCACGTTTAATATGTACTAGACGGAAACCATTGTTGTTGGACATTTTTTCATGTTTTACGTCCAGCATAACGAAAGATCAAAAGCACGCACACTTATAATGTAATCACTTCATTATGTGGCATGTTTTACGAAGCATTACCACCCTCTGTACATTTAAATACAATTTCTCAAAGAGATATCTCAATTTAGACCCATATGTTGACCACCTGTTGGCACACTGTGCACGAAATTTGTGATGAACCTGCCCAACGTCTAACTCATACAAGAATGCACCGATAGCAGAACCTAATGACGATTCAATACATATTTCTTGCAAAAGTCTGGTGTTTCCAGGTTGTTGTAGGTCTGACATATCACTAGAAGAGGAAGTCGCGCTAGTGTCAAACGAGCAGCTCCGCTAAAGCCTCTTGCCCACTTCCATTGCTTGTATGCTTAGAACCTCGAGATATCTCTGCCAAACAACCAATTCACCAACCAATACTTAGGAATGAGTGTCCTAAGCCTCCAAAATACTTCCGCAACTTGTTACACCCATGCCCAAACGCCCGGCTAGTACTTCAAGGGCCGATGCCCGGAGCAAGACCAAGTCGAAGCTGCGCCAAGATGTCGAGGCCCTTGTTCGCGACCACTTTGCGCTCATCAACGACAACCCCGACCGTATCCACGAAGCAGTGGCTTCAACGTCCAATCGACCACTGTCGCAGCTTTCTCGCATAAGGTTGTAGACCCTCCCCGTGTGCTGAGGTTTGTAACCCTTAATCCCCTTGACTCCTCTCTCCTACGAAGGCACAGAGTGTAATGCTCGCTATAAAAAGGCACAGAGATTTTTAGACTCGGGAAATGTCCAAAGAGAGCCCGTGGAACGCCACATCTCTATGGATGCGACCCAAATCTCGAGAACCCTGTGCATTTCTATAGCTAGACGAGTTACAAACCTTTGCACACAGGAAGGTCATGAATCTTGAACCGATCACGGTAAATCTCTAGCTCGCTGACGACGACGATCCTGTGGCAGTGTAAACCGTCATGGAGACTCCATTAACCAGTAGATTTGATTTACACGGATAAAGTAGGAGGATCCAAGCAGGGCTTTACAAACCTTCGGTCTATACACTTCTCGCTGATTCACGTATCTAGCACGGTTAGCTCGATCACCAACACCATACTACACAAGAGGTATAGAGCCAGCGACCTCATCACCTCGCCACAAGCATACACAAACACGTCTGTAATCTCTGCTAAGGTGAATGCGTGATGCCGAGCACAAGTGCTAGGCTTAGGTGCGGGGCCAAGACGCGGATAGAGCAACTGAGGAAGGAGCGACGCAGGTACACTTAGCTAGCGACGCTGTCTCTCCTCCTTCACAAACCAAACCATCTCAACCTCATCCAACTCTCGACCTTGCTCCATCTCACTTTCATCTAACATCCATCACACTTTCGTCTAACATCCATCGCACTTTTGTCTCCTCTCCACCACACTCTTCTCTCAACTCTGCTCTGCGCTTAGCTAAACTCGGCTGCGCCTGACTGCAATCGTTCCTTGCTTACCGGAGCATTGCAGCGCCTGTTGCAGTTGCTTCTTCATGACAGGCACATTACAACACTTCCCGCCGCTCAAAGCATATCAGAGCAGCGTCGCTTTCATTTTGATTCCATCACACTCCTCTCTCAACTCTGCTCTGCGCTCGGCTGCGCCTGGCTGCACTCGGTCCATCCTGACAGACACATTGCAGCGCTTTATGCCACTCAGTTCTTCCTGACAGGCCCATCCCTGCGCCTGACTGCAACCAACACCCAAGGCGGCATTGTCACTTACACACCAACTGGATCACGCTTCTATACCAACTCAGTCACGCTTCCATACCAGCTCGGTCACGCTTTCATCTCAACTTCACGACACTCTCCCCTCACCAGCAAGCACCGGGCTGTCGTGACTCGCAAAAACCCAAGCCGAGGTGGCAAACCAAGAGCCAATGACGATGCAGCCAGAGACGCCGATTTCGTGGAAGAAGCTCCTTCCGGCAGTGACTTCGACGACCAGCTTGTCGACATCAGTTCAGATGGACTCAAATCACCCGCGAGCAGGCGCCTCAAACGCAAGACACGCCAGGCGTCCAAGACAGTCGTGTCTAGCGACGAGGAGTTATCGTCTGAGGCTCCTCCGAAAGCAAAAAAACAAAAAGGCTTTAAAAGTGGCGAGAAGGGGAGAAAAGCAAAGCCTGATCGAGCAGCTGGTTACTAGCGCACAAAAGTCGTCAGCCTCAACATCGTCCGTGGCCTCTAATGTCGATCCTGTCACCCTCGATCAAGCGCACAAGAACACAAGCAAGCTGGACTTCCTTACCAACCAGTGTGAAATGACCCTTCGCCCACATGCTGTGTCCAACCACTCTCCGTGTCGACAGAGGACCGTATAAAGCACGCTTGCATCCAAGAGCAGTTCCTCAGAGAGTTTGCATCTGGTAGCGATATAGACATAGCGCTACACGCATTCACCGAGGCTGCTGATCACGTCGATGAAGGCTCTATCACGACTACTCAGATCAAGGAGGGTTACTGCAAATGCGACGGCGTCACATGCACGTATACAGAACATGTATGTATGATTGACTGCGCGGTCCGCCTATGTTCAGACATGAGCATTGACGTCGATGGCCGAGTTTCCTGCCAGGGGTGCGCACCTAGAGCACCCGAGCTTAAGAACGTCAAGAAGGCAACAGTCTGGAAGCGTATCAGCAGACTGGCATGGAGAGTCCACAACACAGATATTCACTAGGTTGAAGGGGTTCTTAGAATGGAGCTACAGTACAGCGCCGAAGAGGTCGCAACGTCCCTCTTAACACGAGTGATCTCTAACATGGAATCTCTCGACGGCTATGGCCCGGCTCAGTCTGTGCTGGAAGCTACCTACCGCAATGAATACTTGCGCACATTGCAAGCAGGCAAAACCATCCCTCGCCCTCTAGTGCTAAGCCTCGACAAAGTGAAGCCCTTGCACATGAAGGATGGACTTCCAGCACTCCATCATCCGGAGAACATTGTCTTGACTCGGCTGTGCATCAACTGGGTCAAGGGAAAGGATGGACCGTCTATCTTGCCATGGCTGAAGCGTTTGTTGCAGCTTGCAAAGGTCGCTAAACTCCAGCCAGTCACAGCCAACTACCTGCCAGAGCAACTGCAAGAGATGGTGACATTCGAGAGGTTCGCAGACAATGCAACAATGATCAGGCGGACATTCGCCCATAGCAATGTTCTTCGGCTAAGAGACGGGCTGGCTCCTGGATACCAAAAGACCTTTGATGAGATCATAGCACCTCAGTTCAAGTCTGGGATTTTTTGTGGTTTCGTCATAAGAGGACCTTACAAGCCAGTCGAGCTCCGCACAAGCGAGCTCCCAGATATCACCGTCAATGGAGTACACTTCCAGTACTGGACAGAAGATGAGCGAGAGGAGCTTGTCGAGGATTTCAGACAGATGGAACAGGACACTAAGAGATTCAACCCACACGGCCTAACCATACCCCGCAACGAGTATGGAAGTCCCAACCTTTGGCGGGAATGCAATGGGGCCGACTGGGAGTTTGTGTGGCGGGAGGTGGTCCGAAAGCTCCGAATAACCGATACGGAGTGCGACGCACAGAACGATACAGAAGAATCGCCAGCCAGCTACTTGGTCGAGTTCGCTGTGCAGTGGTTAGAGACCGGAGGCAAATGTCACGTCTTTGGCTTTCGGTTGGTCGCTGATATGAGCCATTTCCAATCATACTCGATTGGCAGAGCACGATTTCGCTACGATGACCAACGCCAGATTGTGGGTGAGGTCCAAGCTGCGGAAAAGATGCAAAGTGGCTGTACCACATTGCGACCCACCGACATGTCGAGGGACTACAGACACTCAAGACGCACCTTGGTGGTAGAGTCGCTAAAGGCCAACTCCCTGTGGTCCTTCTTCTTGAACGATGCATCGACCCGAGCCAAAATCGAGGGTGCCATCGAAGGTATTCCAGAGAGCTCGGCATGGTTTGATGCGCGCAAAAGCCTTGAGGAGTACCCATACATCCCACCTCCATCTAGCCAGAAGCAAGGATGGACAGGAGGGATGGGGCGCAGCAGCATCTTCAGAAAAGGACTACCAGAGAGCATCGAGTCAGAGGATGAAGGTGACATGGGCAGAGAGCTTGAGCTGCTTGTGCTAAGCGGTTCAGATGAAGAGGACTCCATGCCAGACGAGCAGAACGATGGAGACACACCTGAGTCTACTGAGGCTGGAAGCTCGGACAACTCCGATGATGAGGACAGCAACCTAGATCAGCAGGAGGATGCAGATATGCTCCACTCTGACAGTGCGACCAGAGAGTCAGAGGACTCCGATGACGAGGACAGCACCCCATACGAGCAGGAGGATGCAGACATGCCCTACTCTGACAGTGCAACCAGGGGGCTCCCCGACTCTAAGCACCAAGACATCTTCCTAAAGCAGCAGGAGGACGTGCCTGTATCCAACGCTCAGACAGTTGATGAACTAGACGACTACACCTTCGCGCCTAGAGAGTCGGAGGTAGCCTTTGCAGAGCTCACCACTCAGGAGCGTTCGAGAGTAGAAGTGTTCAACCGCATGATGAAAACGCTAGGAAAAAGGTTCAAGGAGGACATGCATGGAGACTGGAGGAAGAACTTCAAGCTACCTCCATGAGATCGGACACCAGAGTGGGACCAGGAGACGTTCGCTAAGTTGATCCACCGTCGCGACAGAGGCTACGACTCTACAGACGAGAAGGCTGTGCCACAGTCAAGCATCATGTTTGGACTGGCTGTCACTAGTGGACAGTTCCCTGATGAGAAGACCGGATACGCTACTAAAGACAACAAGTTCAGAACGCCTGATGGCGAGAAAATTGATATCTGGGATACACTTTTCAATGTGTTCGACACCAAGGGCAACTATCTTGGCCACTATCTTGGCCACCCGTCTAGACATTAGCTGACGTGATGGTTAAGGCTTTGCTTGTGGACCGGAATGATAAGATGGCAGATTGAAGGGCAAAGGCCAAAGCTCAAGCACGTCTACATTTTGGCTTCCCTAGCCTGTAGCTACTATGACTCCACGTATTATGTAGCACAGACATGAATAGCACTCTTTTTTTTCCACTTTGATGTGTTGCAACATCATGTTGTTTCCAGAAGGTATCAGTCATAACAACGTATGAGTATCAGGCTGTATAAAGGTCAACTTCTACTTGTTGAACTGCTTTGTACTCGCTGAATCATGATTTCCTACTCCATGTACAATGTGTACTCGTGAACATCCAATCCTCCCTACAAAGGCCTTGTGTTTTCCGATCGTTGAAGGCTTGACAAACCACGAAAAGTGAAGTTGCGCTATATTATGCAATTGGCTCCACCGAATTCCTTGCGTGTTCTATTTGATTGTACTCAGAACCTCGAGATATCTCTACCAAACAACCAGTTCACAAACCAATATGTAGGGATAAGTATCCTGTTTCTCCAAGAAACCGACTTTGCGAGGTACGCTCCCCTCCAGATCAGCCAAGCGACTCTTCCACTCACGTCTCCGCCCGAAGATTGCATTATAGCATTCCAGTTTCCGACATATGCCATTACTCCCAAGTCCTTGTAGGTGAAGGCATTGCTGTCGATGGTATTGCGGTTGAGTTGTTTAGCCAGCCATCGAGCTTTCTGGTTCGCTACTTGAGCTGTAGCAGGGTACGCCGAGTTTTCCATGATTGCACAATCGCCCAGGGCGTAGACGTCGTTGATTATTGCTCTGCCGTTGGCCTTTTCGCCGTCTTTCGCTTGGTCGGAGGGTTGCATGATCACACGGAGACGATCATTAGTCATGATACCACCGCTGCGTGGGTGAGTAGAGATATTCCAACTCTTTGCATCCGAGGGTGTTTCGACTGCAGCACTGGAAATGGGTATGGTGTAGGGTTTGGCGAGCGACTTTGAGATGAATGGGTTCATCATCAAGCCTGTGCTCCAGACCACCATGCCGACGCCTACTTCGCCTTCTTCCTGAAGCTCTAGAGTATAGCAGCTTGTGTCGTCCTTGACTACCTGGTCACCACTCGCTTCTTGTAGTTTCTTGGGTGAGCCTCTGCGTAGGGATTGGACGTGGTGAGAAGTCTTTACGTCGATGCCTTCGCGGGTGAAACGCTCAATGGCGTATTTGGCGAGTTTGTCGTCGAACATGCTGAGGACCTTTTCGGCCACATCGTATACGGAAATCTTGTAGTACTGCATGAGATCTGGGTAGATCTTGGCCATATCCTCAGTAATGAGATCGTGGAGTTCGGCAGAGAACTCGATGCCCGTCGGACCGCCTCCGACAACAGCAAATCTGAGAAGTTGTCTCTTCATTGCTTCGCTGGTGGTTGGGAGCGAAGCCGTCTCGAAGCCTGTAACATGATCAGAATTGCGAAAAGAAGAGTGTTTTTCGAGTCTCAGTCTTACAGGAAAGCATTCTGTTACGGATCTTTCTGGCATCGCCAATATCCTTGAGGAAGTATGCATTCTCCTTGACACCAGGTGTGCCAAAAGTCTGAGAGTAGCACCCCACAGCCACAACCAGCTTATCGTAATTCACCTCAAACATCTTACCCTTCTTCGGCTCAGCACCCTTCTCCTGCTCCAGTTGATTTGCATTCTGATCTTCGCGACCATCAGCCGTCAAGGCCATAGCTTGCCATGGATTCTCAACAGCCTCCTCGACCCTCAATGTCTTGGTTACAAAGTCCACGGAATCAGCCCAACCTTGGAAGAATTCTACCTTGGTTCGGCGAGAGCGAACAGGCTCAAGAGCTGTGCGAAACTCGAGAGTGCCTGTTGAGGTTGATGCCAGTAAAGGGGTGAAGACAAAGTAGGAGCGAGGCGATACAACGACAACTTGATATTTCTTGGGGTCAAGGTCACGGGCAAGTGTATAGCCGGCCCAGCCTGGTAAAGGTGAGATAGAGCACAAGTGATGGACAGATAGCAGCAAGGAAACTCACCAGAGCCTAGTACGACAACACGTTCTCGATCTAGGTTCGTGTTAAGACAATTCGTGGGATATGGTCGATTTTCAGACATGACCACATACCTCCTTTGCTGCTTTCAATGCTTCTGGTGAAGAACCGCGTTTGTGTTATCGGGGTCAGTCGACTAGCATTGGTCGTCCTCGAAACGGCCTCCTGGCCATGGCCTCTCAAGATAGCAGCGGTAGCACTGGAGTTATACTGGCCAGTCACACCGAGTGTTCGCGGCGAAGTCCTGGATGCTAGCATTATACAGTGTGATTCCGGATGTAAGAAATATAGGTAAATCAAGAGAAGAGTGACACAGAGGCCATCTGTCTATCTATCTAGGACCATGCTCGAGTATTGGCCGAGGGTCTTTACTCGATCACCGTTTAATTGTTTTTGGCCGAGTCAAGATGACGATGGTTCGGAAGCCGCGGTTCCAGTCGCCGAGAGTCGCTTCATCCTTCCGCCGTCTCCGCAAGCCCAACCACCCTCCTTGGCCGTGCTCTGTATCCGTACCTGAACGAGAAATCCCAACGCTCGCTCCAAATGCTACCCTAGCAAAAGATGCCTCTATCATGGGAACTCGGGTCAAAACCGTCTCTTGTTTGTATACACCCTGCCTGCTAGTGGTACACGAACATTCTCTATTACACACCATAATCATTACCTAGACAGTCTATAGTTTTGCTCTGGTATGCCCCGAATAACTCCTGACAGCTAGTCAACCTCGGTCGTGAAATAACATAAAAGGGTCATTGCTTCATGGGTACTTTTTGGATTCAATGCGCTCGGGAATGTTCTCAGCCTTGTCTTTGCCTTCAAGAATATCTGCATCGTGTTAGCGTCAGCCAGATAAACCACGTAGTAGGTTGGTATGCTGCTTACTGTAGATGGCAGTGAACAGAGGGAACTCGTCCTCAAGACCCTGCTTCTTCAGGAAGTTGTTGACATCGGCAGCAGTGCTGGTTCCCTGTAGCTTTTGGCCGTTGAGTTCTTGCTCCTCGACTTCGTTGATGGTCATGCCACGCTCAACGCTCATCTTCGCACAGCGGAAGTTACGACCACCGCTGCAGCTGGTAATCAGATCTGCAACACCGCAGCTCTCCTCGGTGAAAGTCTCTGTACGGACAGAGTCGGCGAAGAACATCTTGCCAAACTTGACCTGTTCCAAGATACCGACACGCATGACGGCAGCCTTTGCATTATCTCCCCAGCCCAAGCCATCGACGAAACCAGCACCCAGAGCGACAATGTTCTTGAGCGCACCACCAAGTGACACACCGGCGACGTCTGAGACCATGCGGACGTGGAAGTAAGGGCGATGGAAGATCTTCTTGACGTTGTCGTGACTGAGGGGAGGGTACTCGCTAGGCAGGGGGTAGAGCTTGATCTTCTGATGCTGGTCTTGCTTGCCGCTGAGCTGGGAGAGATCGATCTCTGAAGCGCGAGGGGAGCCCTTGGGGGTAGGCTGCTGGCTGTCCATGGTAGGGGGGTCATATGCGACGGTGGTTTCGGAAAACTTCTCGAGAGCAACCTCGGTAGCAATATTGGCTCCTGACAAGGCGCCACAGTAGATGTTTAGCTTGCGGCCAATCCACTCAGAGAAGAGCTCAATGCCATTGTCGTTGACTTCTACACCTTTGATGCAAGAAATACCACGAGCATAAGGCAGGATCTTGCCCTGCAACGTGTTGCATGTCTTCTCGATGAACTGGTGAGGTAGGTTGAAGATGAGGATGCTGGCGTCCTTGACCGTGTCTTCGAGCGAGGCGTTGGCGATGATGTTCTTGGGCAGGGCGACATTCGGCAGGTACTTGACGTTCTCGTGTATGTCGTTGATGATGTGAGTCAACTTTTGCGGCTTGTCATCGCCTTTGTAGTGTTTTGACTCCTTGGGGACAGGCACCTCCTCTTCAAAGACCCACATCTGGACATCCTGCTCGAACAGATCGCTGTTGGCTTGGGTGTTCTCCGCGACAACCTTGGCGATGGTAGTGCCCCTGGAAAGCGTCAGTCCCTTTGGCCTTCAGCTATGACGTGGGATCTAGGTCGGTCAGGGTTGCTGTTCACGTACCAATTGCCAGAGCCGACAATGGCGACCTTGTGCTTCTTCTGATATGCGCCGAGGGTAGCCATGGTTCGTGGTCGTAGGAATGAGGTTCTGGAGAGTCGAGCTGCAAAGTTGGGGATGGGTGAGAGGGGGAGATTGCTGGGGAAGCGGTGATTGGAATTGACGAAGGAGCGACGCAAACAGGACAGTACAAATATCTCTGGCATTCCCACTCGGGTGCACCTTCAATTGTTCGTTGGGACTAGCTGACACGCAGTAACACAGACAACTCACTGCTTTTTGCCGTCGTCTGGGAACTTTTTTGCTGCCAGCTATGCTGCACTCCGCAAAACGTCACTCGCTGTTAATCAAGCGTGCCGGCCTACTGGTCGAGATCGCCGCCAAACGAAGCAGATCTAGATGCCTTTATTCCGACTTCATCTCTCAGACAACTCGACTACTCTTTTGAGTCCAGATTATTAACACCCATCTACAGTTTACGAATGCAATACCATCTCCATCCGACGGTCTCATCTATGCAGACACCTTATCTCGGGCTCCAGCTGTCTGTGTGACATTGACCTGAGACTTCCCCGGCTTCATGCTGCCCCGTGCGCGTATCCAGCCCAGATTTGATTGGTTCGGTCGTCTGTATCGCCGCGATACACATCACAACAATTAAAGTATTGAATGCGTTGCTGCAATGTGGGATCAATGTTGTTCATTGAGTCATTAACTACTGGGGAAAAAGAGGCATCGCTATAGATGCATAGAATATAAAAGCCCGTTCGACCCAAAAGAACAACTCCGTCGCTGGTAATGGTGAACAAAAACGCCTACTCTCATGCCCGGTACCATTCTTCGTATAATGTGCCGTAATTACTTCCACTCGGGGTATCCATCGCTGTCACATAATCCGTGTCAAGGCCAACTACTGACCCTGCTTACAGAGCGTAGGCGAAAAGACCGAACAGAGAGGCGACGAGAGCACCGTTGCCGACGGTGACTGCGGTGGCAGCACCAGTCGAGGCAGCGGACGAGGCGCTCGAGGCAGCCGAGGAAGCGCCACTAGCGACAGCGGAAGTAGCGCTGGCAACGGTGCCGCTGCTGGAAGTAGCAGAAGAGCTGGAAGCAGAGGTCGAAGAAGAGATGATGTTGGAGGCAGTCTGGTTGCCGCAAGAAATCTTCTGGCACTGGTCCTGAGCAGTGGCGTTTCCAGCGTTGGTGGCGAGGCACTGGCCCTTGTACTCGTTGCAGACGAAGGTGGGGATGGTGTTCTGGTACAGCGACATATCAGGGCTGACACCGTTGTTGCAGACGCAGGTGTAGGTCAGGTCGGACTGCGTAGAAAGTCAATACAACGATCGGCAAGGTGGACATGATAGTACTTGCCTGAGTGCAGGTGTTGGACTTGTAGAGGTTACCACCGCACAGGATAGGGCAGGTGTTGGTCTCGGCACGGCACCAGTTGGCTCTGGTGGTAGAGTCGACCGAGTTAGGGTCGATGGTGTAGTTGCCAGTCTGGACCTGGGCGGCGGCAAGGCCAGAGAAGGCCGAGGCGGCGAAGAAGATGGTGGAGTAGAGCATGTTTGCAACGAAGATCTACGCAGGCTCAAGCGTTAGATGCGACAGCTCTGGGGGAGAAGATGGACGAGGATTGCGCGTCCATGCGAGTCATAGCACGGGCGTGTATGATTTGCATGCGCTCGGATCATGAGAGGACTTACTGTGTGATTAAGAGTCGATGGTCTGGTGATGTCGTGGATTGTAGAGGCAGAAATGCAATGGAGAGTGAGTTATTGAGACGGAGAGGAAAGAAGAGGACGGTTGACGGGGACACCAGGCATAAATACAGGAAAGAGGGCAGGAAGCATCGTGGATGCCGCGCCGGAGGACCGTGGCAACCGCGCTAACCAGCTCGTCTATTCTCATCTCCGCCCTCATCTACTGCTACCTGCTTTTGACTCTTTGAGCCCTCTAGTTCTTTCGGTGAAATTGTTTGCTGCTACCGGCCTTCTCCTTTCGTCGCTCGCATAATAACACAGGATATGCCCTCAGGACACTCGCATCTTAGAGGGCGGCGTTGTGATACTCCCAGCCATCTTTTCCATCTTTCCCTCTTTTACCACGCGCCTTGCATGAACTCTATCCTGTTTCTTTGCCAATGGATCTGCCTCGGTCCTGGACTTGGCGGCCTTTATCGCGCAAAGTTAGCTAGCTCGACATCCAGCGGGGCAGTTGCTGGTATCTGCGGCTCAGAGCTCTACCTACTTTTTTGATCAATTCTGCCCACCCGATCTTCCTCTTGCGTGACCGTGATTGAGCGGCCGAAGTCACGCCCGTTGTCGCGCATCCTGTCGTACAGGTGTCACTGTTATGCAAACGCTGTAACCTACTTGTAACTTCCACCATGTTGTTGAAAAGCCAAGGGCTGAAACGGCCTTGTCAACTTGATGCATCGGTAAGGTTTGAAGCATGCAAGACAGACACACATGCATACGACCACTCTGGCCGATTTAAACTCCCAGCCTGCGTCGTGTCGTCTGAGAACGCGAAGACTACACGCAAAGAGCCACCGTACTTACGTACGACGAAAGATTGCCACACTCGCATCGTGGTTGCTGAGTCGCTTGGCATATCATCAGGATCTTGCTCCGAGGGAGATGCCTTTTTTGGTACCGTGATCTGCATGACATTCTGCGGCCAAGCCGGAGCACCGTGGTGATATATCCGACCAACGACTCTTGTCCAAGAGACACGGTCTGATAGAGCATTTGGACCGGCATTCATAGAGAAGGTATAGCGATGTAAACACTTCACTTATAGCATTGAATGAAAATTTCCACTCAAGAAAGCTGCTTGGCCGAGGAAGAGACAGACTTCTTGCTGTATAATAGTTCAAAAGCCATGTGGCATGACGTGAAATTTGCGGCTCTCAGTCATCAGTCACAACGTCGGGAACCACAGCTTCGCTAGAGCTGTCACCTCGCAAACAACGTTCACTGCTACACAAAACACAAAGTCAGAAATCATGGGCCGCTTGGCTACTATATCAACTTGTCAACTCAACCAGTGGGCGCTTGACTTCGATGGCAATCGCGACCGCATCCTTGAAGCTATCCGTCAGGCTAAAGCAGCCGGATCTAAACTGATACTCACTCCGGAACTCTGCATTCCCGGATATGGCTTGCTCGACCATTTCCAGGAGCTAGATACATTTTCTCACTCCTGGGAGGTTGTGGCCGAGATCATCAGCTCCACGGACGCCCAGGACATCATCATCGATCTGGGCCTACCTGTCCGCCATAACGATGTTCCTCACAACGCGAGGGTGCTTGTTCTGAACGGCAAGATTCTCGCCATTAGACCCAAAATCGACCTCTGCAATGATGGCAACTATCGCGAGATGCGTTACTTCACTCCATGGACCAGATATCGTGTCGATACATATACGCTACCACTCGAGATCCAAGAACTCACTGGACAGACTGAAGTACCCATCGGAGACATCATCTTCCAGACCTTGGATGCTACTTTCGCTTCCGAACTTTGCGAGGAGCTTTGGACGCCCGACTCGCCTCACATACAGTATTCTCTCAATGGCGCCGAAATCATTCTCAACTCTAGTGGTTCTCATCATGAACTGCGTAAGCTTGACACGCGCATCAACCTGATCACGAATGCTTCCAAGTCTGGTGGCGTTTACATGTACTCGAACCAGAGGGGTTGCGACGGCGATCGGTTGTACTACGATGGTTGTTCTCTTATCGCAATCAACGGCCAGATGGTCGCCCAGGGCAGTCAATTCTCTCTCCGCGATGTTGAAGTCATCACATCTACCATCGACCTTGATGATATCTGGTCCGCACGCCAATCTCGCAGCAGAGGAATGCAAGCAATGAAGGCGCACGAGTTCAAGCGGGTCAAGATCGATTTCGCCATGACGCAGAAGAGCCAGTCTAACCTCAACCTCCGCATTGCAAAGACGATCGAGCCTCGTTACCACAAGCCTGAAGAAGAAATCGCCCTCGGTCCTGCTTGTTGGCTCTGGGACTATCTGCGAAGGTCTGGAGCTGCAGGTTACTTCGTCCCTCTCAGTGGTGGTATCGATTCTTGCGCGACTGCGACGATCGTGTTCTCTATGTGCAGGTTGGTCATCGCAGCCATCAAGGAAGGTGATGAACAGGTTATCAAGGACGCAACACGCCTTTGTGCTGGTAGTGAGGTTGACGTGTCCAAACTGTCCGCTCAGGACTTTTGCGGTAAAGTGTTCTCTTCTGCCTTCATGGGTATGAAGGAGCAGTCCAGCAAGGAGACTCGCAGCCGTGCCCAGGAACTCGCCGAAGCAATCGGCGCCCACCACATTGACTGCAACATTGATGAAGTTTTCAACGCTGTCAAACATCTCGTGTCCACCACTCTCAACTTCGAGCCCAAGTTCAAAGTCCACGGAGGAAGTCAGGCAGAGAATCTTGCGCTGCAGAACTTTCAGAGTCGCACGAGGATGATTCTATCATACGCATTCGGTCAGCTCCTGCCTACCACTCAGGGGCGCGCAGGTGGCTTGTTGGTTCTTGGATCGGCCAATGTCGACGAAGCACTTCGCGGTTATCTCACCAAATACGACTGCAGCAGTGCAGACATCAACCCCATTGGTGGCATCAGTAAGACGGACCTGATTCGCTTCATAGCATGGGCGGAGCATGCATTCGAGCTGCCCATTCTGCAAGAGTTCATCGATGCGACCCCCACTGCCGAGCTGGAGCCCATTACAAGCGACTACGTACAGTCCGACGAAGTTGACATGGGTATGACATACAAGGAGCTGTCGGTCTATGGCTACCTCAGAAAGGTCCGCAAATTCGGAGTCTACTCGATGTGGGAAAAGCTCTGCGTCGACTGGCAAGACCAGCACACTCCGCGAGAAGTGTACAAGAAGGTCCGCGACTTCATGTACTACTACGCCGTGAACAGACACAAGATGACAACCATCACACCAGCATACTACGCCGAGCAATATGCACCTGACGACAACCGCTACGATCTTCGTCCGTTCTTGTACCCACGCTTCACTTTTGCGCACAGGAAGATCGAGAACGAGTTGAAGATGATGGAGGCTGGAGAGGCCGGCGGCGCAGGAAAGAGATGATAGCTGCAGGGGGACTCAAAGCAAGGTCGAGAGGCGTGTATACTCGGCAGGGTAGATGGCTATTAGACAGAATCGTTGCGTCACTTTGAAATCGCACAATCAACTCGACATACTATGTATCGTTTTTTTGTACGTTCAACCATCTCTGAGATGTTGAATGATTATCAAAGATGTGAAGTGTTGCAGGACAGAACTGGGGATAAAATCCCCGACAGCGGTCCGAGGCGAGGGTCCCTGCAAGCAGCAGGCTAATCGAGCACCGAATCAGCTAGTGGCTTTCCGCAGAGACTATAGAAACGTTAAACACTTTAACTTCGAGTCACGAAAGTCGATGAAAGTGTTCAGCTTCAAGCAATCGAGACTTGGCTGAAGCCACTGGGGCACAAAGGAAACAATCGTGCTGCATGGAACATATCAGAAACAAGAAATAAGGTCAGAGGTGGTTGTGAGTCGCACAAGCCACAGGGGTCTCTGGTCCAGGGCTACTCGAGACGAGGACGGCGAACGGGTCAGAGTCCAAGTGAAACAAGGACGTTCAACAGACGGGGTGAATGCCGAATTGCTTGAAGTGCAGAAAACTGCTTGATAGAAAAGAAGGACGGGGATGCAGGTGTAAGACGGATGCAGGTGCAAGGAAGCGAGACGTCCTGGGGGGCCGACACGGGTGAAGAAAGGAAATGAAATAGATTGTGATAGATGACAGGCTTGCGGGTAGACAGCGTTTGTATGTGCAAGTGGCTTCCTCTGGCCGTTTGTGGTGACGGTCGAGGCAGGTGCGTTGGCAAGAGAAGCCCGTTCTTTCCTCTTGTAAGACGTCGAGACTGCGACAATCACGACCGACATTCTGTACCTCTCGACACCTACTCATATTTTTCGTCGCCGACCACCAAGCACGACGGGCAACACAAATATCCAAAGACAAACCTGCATCTGCCGACCTACCTATCAAAGCAAACGCGAGCAACGCGGCCTAAGCGGTAGACTACATCATCGCCGACCAGCTACAAAGGCTTTACCAACGCCAGAGCAAACAAGCCTCGCAACACCCGCCGACTACGACCACGCACACGTCTGCACACGCTGCTTGTGCTGCAATCCTGCCATGAGCATCCGCTGAGCAGAAAGCAATGCACCCGGCGCCGCTATAGCAACTGCCCCCGTATTCGCCCCGGTCAACCACTGAGAAGCACGACACCATGGATCCGCCCTCGTCCGACGCTACACGTGCGGCCTCCAACCCCGTCGCAGCTGCGACGACTACACCTATGCTCGAAACGCCGCGATCTCTATCCACTGCCACATCCCAACGATCTATTAAGGATCTCGTCAATCGTTTCAACCAGCAGTCAACCACAGACCAAAAAGTCCCACAACCACCACAGATTGCTCCACGCTCCCGTCTCCAGCGCCCGCTGCGCTCGCCCACTCGCAACCGCACTGCTTCCTCTCCCCAAGCCCGCTCTTCCACCGCCCAAGACACCATCTCACCGCTGAAGAGCCCCACCCGCCGCAGCAAGATCCGCCCACCCGCTTCACTTTCTTCCGACCAACTCCGTTCCCGCAA
>Ga0058697_10000532_pt1 | contig 16476 bp, 16 predicted proteins | sample AgamicAsMae_FD_66619 | JGI IMG/M metagenome (GOLD analysis project Ga0058697, IMG submission 66619) | Agave microbial communities from Guanajuato, Mexico - As.Ma.e | ecosystem: Host-associated > Plants > Phyllosphere > Phylloplane/Leaf | place: Guanajuato, Mexico | collected 2012-06-04
AAATGGTGCCATCTCGTTAGGATTTTTGAAGATGCCCGAGCTTCTCAGCTTGTGAGAGAGTCCTTCCATGTTGTAGAATATCTGAACCATGATGTCGTAGCCAGATGTGTTGCGATCCGGGTAGCATTCTGCGACGTGGCTCCTGATACTATTGTTCAATTCTTGGGCAGCGTCGGCGCCGCCATCAGTGCCAGCCTTGTAGAGATAATCATGGAACTAAGAGGTCAGGAGAGTACAACGATAGTAAGAAGGTGTTAACTCACAATAGCACCATCTCCATCGATTAGGGCCAAGACGAATCCATTCGCTTCCTGCTAGTTGTTGGAAACATACTGTGGGTTCAGATTTGTTGAAACACACAAGGCCCATAGTAGTGGTCTGCAGTGAGCGCTCAAAATTGCGAGCCTGGGCTTGCCACATGCGACGGGAAGCGAGCTCATTCTCATAATCTTCAAATTTGTTGTGAAACTGCTGTTGCAGCTCAGCGTACTTGTGAATAACTTCCTGTATGATGTATATCAGTCTTTGTTGTGGAAGCGCCATAAATTCTGGCCCACCTGAACTACGGCATCGCGTTGAGCGTCAGATCTGCGGAAGTCCTCTAGTTGGCTTTCTAGCTGTCCTAGAAAAGATTGATGGTTGGCTTGTCCATTCGTGTGGCCGCCGCTCGTAGATGGGTCATTCATGTTTGCAACGTTACAGTATCAAAGATAGGTGGTGGAACTGCGTGCGACTCTGAGTTTCGGTAAGCGTTCAGCTTGTGACCAGCCGGCGACTTTACAGAAAACCAGACAGAGGCTCTGACGATTGATCAAATTTCTCGACTTTCGGTTGGACAGTATTATTCGCAGAAGAACAATCTGTCGCTTGTATAGATAGGGATTTGATGATTAGATGTCACGACAGACAGGAGAAAGAATGGTCGCGTGCATGCGAAACACATTGAATTGTTGTTTGTCCAGGCTTGGCAGTGCTCGCTGGTCAATTTTCCGTCAGTTTTATTGTAGTTGCTTTTATCTACGATCATAGATAGACCAATTTTATCTGACCTAGAGTAATTGGCAGAACAATGTATTCACAGACGGGGTCAAGGTATGTGCGAGTTTTCTGATGCATTTTGCACTCGTTATCATTATTTTGATCATGTACAGTCAAGCCAAAGATATCTTATCCGTTGTAGGAACCACCACCTTCAAGTATATCCTTGATATTGATCTCTCCAGTGCCTCTTTCTAGCGGTTTTGGCTGGTTCGCACCTTCCTTCCAGCCGATCATGTAAATGGTTCTGAATGTAGCAGGGATGCTACCATCATCATTTCCATACAGTTCTTTGTAGATTGCCTCAGTGGCCAGCAGAACGTCTCTTGATATAGGTCCAGGAGTGCGCTTCAAAGCAGCATTTGACTCGCCCATGGCTTGAAGATCACGCATCAAGTGCATTGTGCTAGGGTAGTCGACGATGATGTCGTCGACATCAACCGTAAGAAGCTTGAAGCCGGCGCGGGTAAGGAGATTACCGACGTCACGAACGTCAGCAAGTGGTGAGACGTGAGTACCGATACCTCCTAAACGCTCCTGCTCGGCGAGTTGTAAAGAGCCGCGCAGTTCGAACAAGCTGTCACCGCCAGACATGGCGGCAATGAAAGGGGCATCGGGTTTGAGAACGTTGTTGATCTGAGAGAGGACGGAGGGTAGATCGTTGATCCAATGTAAGCTCATGGATGAGAGGACAAGATCGAAGGAATTGGCTTCGAAGGGAAGGGTCTCTGGGTTCTGGAGGATATGGCGTGTAAGGGAGATGTCTTTGTTGAAAGGCTCGTTTTGGTCGCGATGCAGCATGGCCTCGCTGGAGTCGGCACATGTCAGATGGCCGATCTTGGAGCTCAATGGCTCCGAAACTGGTCTGGCAGAGTCCTGATCAGGGTCGGGTAATGTGAGGACTCGAGCGATGTTGCAGGAATTGGCACCGAAGTCTAGGACTTTGTCGAAGTTGCGGTTGATGTCAAGGAGACGGCCAGTCAGCCGCGTGGCGACCTCGTCTCTCAGATAATCCGTGGCTCTTGATTCCTCAATGTCGGCGGCGGCTCGAGAGCGTTGCTGCTGCTTGGCTTCGTTTGAAAAGACCGAGATGCTAGGGGCGCCAGGTTGTTGCACTGCATAGTTTCGTCGGATGCATAGATTCAAGGCTCGGGGGCGGGATGTGCATTGCACTCGGCGGGCGATATAGCTGAGACGCATCATGAAGGTACCTGGTTTGCAGCAAATGCTGTTGTCGCCATCGACTCTCAGAAACCTCGACCTCTCCCCAGATTTTGTGAGCATCATCGTCATTGAATCGTCGGTCTAGCATCGCTCTGCCGGGCGGTGAGCCGGCGTGTTGTCAACTGGACCCTGCGTGTTTCAAACGATGCCATCGAGCAAAGCCAATTTGGCCTTCATCACTCCTTCCGCCATCCATCGCTTTTGAATATCAATGTGCCGTCCGGACGTCTCGCCATGACGGCCACATTCCCTTACACGCTGATTGCCTGTCCTTGCACCTCATTCACGTCGCCTTCGACCATCAACCCATCATCCCTTGAGGACCCCGACGATGACACAACCTTCAATCCTCACCACATTCGCGCCAATTTCTCGCTATACCCTTATGAGCAATTGCTCTATTGTGATGAATGCCACCAAATCAGATGTCCAAGATGTTGGACTGAGGAAATCATGAACTGGTTTTGTCCGAGCTGTCTTTTCGAAGTTCCGAGTAGTGTAGTCAAAAGCGATGGTAACAGGTAAGGTGAGCTCCCATGTCTCTCATCTGCGGACGTTTCACATGTACTGACTTGGTATCAGATGCACCCGCAACTGCTACAATTGTCCAACTTGCACCTCTCCACTGTCAATCAACGGTCTAGATTCTTCAACAAAGGACCATCTGGCTCCTCCGGACGCCAATCAGCCGACTGGCCCCTTCTTCTTGTCGTGCCCCTATTGTGAATGGTCATCGTTAGATGTTGGTATTCAGTTCAACAAGCCCACCAAAATCACCGATCAGTTGGTCAGGATGCGCTCAGGAAATCGTTCTCCCTCACCAAGCAGATCCAGATCTACTAGGACTAGTCTTGCACCTACAGATGAGCTATCTTCAACAGAGCCAGATTCAACTCCTCCCTCTCAGCCATCGCAGGATAGGTTTGCAACCTTGAGCCGCTTCTACAAGGATCAAATGGCAGATGCCTCTAGTGCTGGTCCGACAGGATACTCGGACAACAGCAACTTCAACTCTCCCAACAGTCTAGCGCGTATCATGAGTATCTATGGTGGTCTGTCTCACGCCGCCCTGAAGAAAGCACGCGAAAGACCCCAGCCCATGCGTGAGGCTCTGGATGCGGCCGAAGGCCTTGAATTGCTATCTCACTCGGATGATGCTGAAGCAACAGTAATTGATAAGCTCCGCACTGAGGGATACGAGGGAACAACGACCTTGATACAGAGAGTCAGTCATCCTTACAACCACCGTGTACGCTTCAACGACCATCTTTGGCCCACTGCCACACTTCTACGGACACGTCGCAGTAAGCGTTGCCGCACTTGTCGACATATCATTGCTCGTCCAGAACCCAAGATGGGAAGCACGCGCTACAAGATTCGTTTACTGGCACAAAACAACATCCCACGCTTGGCTTTACGTCTTCTTTCACCCACGGCTTCGTCAGCTCCTGCATCCTCATTCGCACTTACTCCCGCAGCGCTACAAGCTCAGCACAACACAGAGTATGAAAAGTTGAGACCAGGATTGCCTGTACAGTTCCTACTCACACTAACGAACCCGCTATTCGAGCCTGTACGAATTACATTGGCGACACCTGCTACAACACCTGGGAACGTAGCATCTCGCGTCACGGTCCTCTGCCCGACATTTCCCATAGGCGCTGCGAGCGACATGTGGGATCCGGATGCCATTTCCAGTGGCACGGCAAAGGATCAATCTACAGAAGACAGACAGCCAGAGGCAGGAAAAGTGTGGGAAAGGGGTCGCAATTGGACAACGGTGGTTGTAGAGGTGGTGCCTGGCAGACTTGACAAAAAAGCAGGAAGCACGATAGAGAGCACAACTGGGGACGAGAGCAAGGGTGCAGATGATGATATGCTCGAGATTCCGGTTTTCGTACGTGTGGAGTGGGAAGCAGAAGTCACGGCTGAAGACGCTGCAGCAACAGGAGCAGCCAAAGGCACCAAGGAGAGCAGAGAGATTGCTTTTTGGAGTGTTTTGGGTGCGGGCAAGATCACGGAGCTCTAGGAGGCAAGTAAGAGATGCAGGTCGTCTTATATCTGCCTTGTAACGTAGCCATCTAAAGGGGCACGTTTCTACTAGCTCAGGTGTCAGAGGTGAATGACCCTACTTCACAGATCACTCCAAGTTGCGTGAGATATGAACATTCAAGGCACTTGTGAGAAAACGTGGAAACGAGCCAGCTCCTTTTTGAACAAGGCAGGCAAGGGCGGATTAGCGATAAAATGCTGCTGCTGCGAAAGGTATCCGTAAAGTAAGTTGAAGCCGAACGCCAGTCCCTGTGCTTTTCGCTCTTTTTCCCCAAAAGAAAAGTCCCAATAAGAAAAGAAAAAGATGTGACAGTAAACGCCATGAAAGGGTGATGAGAAAACAACAAAAGGCCACAACCAGGTCGTTTATGCGTCGACATCCATGTCTTCGGGTCCAGAGCCTCTGACCAGTCTTTGCTTCTTCTTGGCCTTGAGCTTCTGCTGGGCCAACTGTTGCTTCTCGAGTTCCTCCTCTTCCTCCTCGCCCAGCTCGTCGACAATATCCAGCATCTCGCTCTCGTCCTCGAGCAGCTTCTGGGCGGCCTCGCGCTCGGCGGGAGGAAGCAGGTGCTGGTTCTCTGCGACGAGCTTGCGGTCGGCCTCGAGGTCGCGCTCCTTGTTGCCGCGCATGCGGTTCTTGTAGAACTGGCGCTCGCGCTTGGAGCGGATTTCGGACACGCGCTGCATGGCCTTGAGGGTGGTGGCGACCAGATCGCGGTTGTAGCGGACGGGGACGTTGCGGCGGGCGGCGAAGGAGAGGGTGCTGTCGACGGTCATCTCCTTGCCGTGGGCGGCGCGGAAAGATTTTGTCCAGGCCAGCTTGCGAGGGTTACGCTTCATCTTGAACTGTTCAGGGGCATGTTAGAGACGGTCTTCTGTTTAACAGTGATTGCAAGTAAAACATACGTTCTTGTGGCATTTTGATCTGCAGAAGCGGAAGACACGAGCATCGTTGCGTACAAAGGTGATGCCCTTTGACGGGTAGCAGGGCTGCGAGCAGAAATAGCACGACTCGATTCTGGAGCGCGGGTATATCAGTATGCGTTTCACAGCATCAGAGTTGGCAGGAAAATCGAGCGTACCTCATCTTGAATATGTGTTGGGCAAAATGTCAAGCAAGATGGAAAGAGCAACAACGACCCTCGAATTCTTCTTTCTTTCTTGGGCGAAACTTCTTTGGATGGAATTATGCGGGGAGTGCCAAGATCTGCGGCGAACAGGCAGGCGCGACCGGGAGACGGAGCTCGACGACGCAAACCTCCGAACTTTTCCATGCTCATCGCCCGCAAGCCAACTCTCAAGCACATAACACAATCACACATTCGACAATGGCCACTGCTCTCGCCCTCGGTTTTGGAATCGCTGCTACTGCTTTCTTCGTATGCCATATCTGGATCCTATCTGCGACAACTCACGACTGACGTTTGACTTGACAGGGTCGCGCCGGCCTGGTAGCCCTCAAGCGCTACCGTGGTGGCACCAGCGCCGTAGGCAAGGCCTTCTACAAGGGCGGCTTTGAACAAAAGATGACCAGAAAGGAAGCCGCTTTGATCCTCGAAACCACGTTCGTTCCTCTCACCGTACCTGGATACCTTCAGGAAGCATACGCAAAAGCTGACCGAACTATGACAGAGAACGCGGCCTCACTCGCGACATCATCCGCAAGAAGCACCGTTCGCTCATGCTCTTGAACCACCCCGATCGCGGCGGCAGCCCCTACCTCGCCACAAAGGTCAACGAAGCAAAAGAACTCTTGGAGAAGACGACATAGTCCGCCCTCCTACATATTCGCATCACCATCTTGTTACTACTATCGTCCTTGGAATCGCAGCGCGGCGTTGGTTGGGCTTGTCATTTTCACCATCCTGTACAACATCCCCTCTCTCTTTACGAACAGAAAGAATCTATTGCATTTGCACATCAGAAGAACTATACCATTTATGAAAAACTATCTTTGTATACCGCAACGACGAACGCCTCGCTTTCTATCCATATTGCAGAGCAAATCAACGACCCTTACATGTATCAGAGCAACATCCATGTTTTCCACTTTATACTCATGCCTTGGCGTTCAAGGCGTTGCCCTTCTCCACCATTTCCTCAATGATCTTGTTGAACTCCTGTCTGAGCTCGATAGGCACCACATGTCCCTGTCCTTCGAAGAAGGCTTTGCGAACACCACTCTCCTCACCACCTAGCCCGTTCAACAACATGTTTGCATGAGGGAAAGTGATCATGCGGTCCTTGGTGCCATGCAACACCAAAATACGCTCTCGGCCCACCTTATCACCAATCTCCTTGAGCTGAGCATCAGTCTTGTGGTGCCAGCCTGCAGCAATCGCCTGTGCCATGAAGCCCGTGCGATTAAAGTATTGCGGCATCTTACGCTTTGCGACTTCCTGTGCGGCGAAGCGATCACCGTTGGTCGGGAAGGGTTGGACTTTGTACTCGAGGTTGTCTGGGGCGTCGAGGAAGGCTTCAGTGTAGATGTTGTGCTTGACGTTTGCGATTTGGTCGTCCAGGCTGCGAGGAATGAATAGATTGATGCGGTTGCGCAGATTCTCGATGAAGCCGACTGTGTTGACCAGACGCGGTGCTGTGGAGATGAGGTTTAGTGTCGCGATGCGGTTTGGGATCATGTATGCCTGCGTATCAAGATCATGTCAACATCCCATGCAGAATTACTTGTCAGTGATCCGTTTCTTACAAGTTCTTGAGCAATCATGCCACCCATCGAGATACCAACGACATTCAACTGTCTGTCTGCCGTCCAGCCAATGTGATCAATGACTTCGAGGAGATCCTTGGCCATTTCTGAAGTCGAGTAGCGTTGCATGGGCTTGCTGCTCTCACCCATACCACGATTGTCAACGATCAAAGATGAGTATTGCGATGCCTTGGTATGCGAAAAGTCCTTGGTTTGTCTTTGCCATGAGGTCTTGAGTCCACCAAGTCCCATTATCCACTAGGTCCACAAGGGCAGGTCAGAACCATATTTTTTCCCTCTGACATGTCGGATAGAGCATGATACCAGACTTTTGCAATCTTCCTCGTTCAGGGACAGCGACATCGTAGGAGATAAGGCAATAGAATGCTAACAGAATGGAACGAGAAGAAAGTACTTACCACCATCTTGTTCTCACCCTCTCCATGCACCTCCCATGCAATATCAAGAGGACCTCCTCTGGTCTTTGCAACGGACAATTTGCCCTGCGACTGAGGCTTGAGATCCCATGTAATGTACGGGAACTCGGGATGAGCCTGCACTTCGGCAGCGGTGAGAGGCCTATTATCATACCAAAAGTAAGTTCTCTGGTTCTGTCATATGTAGGCTTAGATGTTTCTTTCAAGTGCCCGTATCAACTCTAGTAAGAACACAAAGACTATCCCATGGCTATCGCCGTTGTGTCTAGAGTTTCAAGGATGGGGATGTCGTCAAAGCACGTACATTGTGTTCTTATCTATGCACAGCAAAGCACAAATCGCAAGTTTATGAGAAACAGAAGATACGCGGCGTTCGCGGATCAAGTGGATGTACAATTTGTTGCAAAGAGGAAGAAGACAAGCAGATCAAAGAGTGAATCGCGAGGCTGGTTGTAAACGTAGGCGAGGTGATCGGCCAGGCCCTGATTGTATGCGTACGTATAGAGTGATCCGTGCACGATGATGACCTTTTTTCTGTGTCTTTCGCGTCAACTCTCAATCTTTCATCTCTTTTGAAGAATGTGTCTCCTCGTTCCTGGAGATAAGAGGCTCGGTGCAAACCGAGTCGCAAGCAAGGCTTCTCTGTCGCTGTTTCGCGCTGTTCTGCCCATCACATGTCCCAGACGATGGTGAAGACCCACTGCGGCATGAGCAAGTAAGTACACTTCCAGGAGACCACGCTGACGACAGATTCATGTGCTACAGCAATGACAGGTTCTGTTAAAACACGTGCTTTATGCATTGGTTGTCCATATCAATAGCTATTTTCCAAGCTCTGATAGAAGCTCGCCAGCGGCAGATAAGCTGAGGTTGATCAAGCTAATGAGACCCCTGGCATCTGGCTGACCAGCGTGTACAGAATACTATGTAGGTTTGCAGCGTCTTAAGGTGAGTGGCCGAGCTCCAGTGCCTGTAATATCGACAGTAGGCACGAGCTCAAGGTCTTCTCCTCATCCTCGACATGTCGTCGTCCTCTTTCTTTCTTTCTTCTCTTCATGATAACCCCCCTCTCATTATTTGCATATTCCCTCTTTCCTTCGTTCATCATCAATGCCATCGTCTCAAACAGAAAAAGAAAATGCTCGCCTTGGTAATAACAAAGACAAGAATGGAAATGCCGCATCAAACACAAACGCCACCCATGTCAATCCAGGACCTCGCCAACAGTCAGCACTTGACATTGTGTTAGCCGAGACTGGTGCCCAGTGTCGTTTATCAATCATCCAAAGGACGACAAAGAATTCTCATGCCCACGCAGGGGTCTTACGAGCCAAATGATAAGGCCAAATCGACCCTCGAAACGAAAACAAATTCAGCAGATCAAGCCAAGGACATCTATGCCGAGCCCATACGCAAGAGGGCTTCGATTGCCTCTCTTTCCTGGATGGTCTGGTCGATTTCCATTGGTGTAGTGCCCTGGCCAGGTGGCCTCTGGCTAATGCTGCTTCTATGCTGGGTGTAACTCATCGCTGATGGCCTTCTGACGAACTGAGGTGTCGACTTTGCGACGAAGGACGACCTAGCACCGCCAACGCTTCCATACACAGATGGTGTGCGTGCCTCGTGCAGGGAGCCAGGAACACTGATGAGGTTGTAATTTCTTCTGGCTCCTGGAGAGGCTGTTGTCGACATAGAAGCCTTGCGCAAAGCGTCCGCTCCCATGGCAGCCCAGTCCTCCTCCTCGGTTTCGTCACCTTCGCTGTCCGACATTCCGGAATCGTCCTCTGACATGGCAGAAGAGGAGCCGTCGAGCGACATCTTGTCCGCCTCGTTCTCTTCCATGCTCATGTTGTCCAGATGGTCATCATAGTGGGATGCCATCGAAGACTCTGCCCAGCTGTTGAGCTGCTGGCTGGCGTGGGGCTTGTACGAGCCGGGGAAGCCGGATTCGGTGTACGAAGCAGCACAACTCTCAGGCTCGCTGGGTGGTGGGGACAACTTTCCGTCCCGATAGCTTGAACCCAGGTCCGGGCGTTCGCCCTTGGTGTGTGCGTCCCATCTTCCCCATCCCACCTTTTCAAACACAACGCTGCCATCGGCACCGCCGCCTGCTCGGTTCTCCAAGGCTGCAACGACCAACCTGCGAGCCTTGGCTGGTGGGATACGCGAGAAGCCAGGAACGGACTGTGTCAAGCAAGCCATGACGTGTCTGATTGCGATAGGACCGTGTCCAAGCATGATGCCTGGCAGGTGATGCTTTGCGAGCATGGATGCGGTGATGGACTGCGAGGCGTCCAGTCCCGAGAGGGCACCCTTGCTAAGAGGAAGAGGCTGACGGGAGTCACTCTCACCATCGATATGGATCGGAGGCGGCGAACGCAGACCAGCGGCTGCATGGGCAGGCAAGCCCGGAGATACGGAGTTAGGGGGTGTGAGTGGCATTCCGATACCGTGTTTGGCAACAGCGGCGGAGAGAGCGCTGACAGTCGAATGTTTGGCCATGCCGCCGGAGTAGGATGGAGAAGCAAAAGCCATGGTGATGGCAGAGGTTGCTGGGTGAGCCATATTTGCGAGGTGATGCTGGATGCTTCTCTGCGCCACGAGACACGAGTCAGAGAGACTAATACGTTGATGACGTATAGATCAAGGCGAGGATGAGTCGAAGAGAGAAACAAAGGTTTCTGAGTGTCTGCTGCCTGGTATGACTTACACCGACGGTAGTTCGGAGACCTGGGTAGTCTTATGGGGTCAGGGTGGGTAAATTGCTGTGTGGTTGTGTGCGCGACTTGATTCACGTAATCTAGGGTACGCGAGATACACAGCGGGGTACGCGATTACGGACTCGATTACGGACTCGATGGATGAAACAGCAGGGTTGTTCGGTTGGTATTGTTGCAGAGAGCAGGAGAGAGAAGATGGAAATCGTTCAGTGCGATAACAGCAGAGTATTAGCGAAAGGCAGAACTTTGGTTGTCACGTAGAAGGAGTTAGGGTCGTCAGCAGCTACGCCTGCCTCATGATATGACCGTGGTCTGTTGATTGGTTATCACATCGAGAAAAGCCACATGGGGTACCGCTAACCGCACTCGGGCCCATCGAACTCTAACTTTGCCTATTTGTTGCATGCGCGCTGTGACTCTTCTGAGAGGCTGCAACTCGTCATCAACGTTTGAGCCACAGTTTGTCTCTCAGTCACCAACTACCGCTCAGAGAACACACGTTTTCTTTGAGGGAACTCATAGCAGTTCGAGACAGAGCGCATGAATCCTTCAACTAGTTCAACCCCGATGCCCGATGTCGCTGCTCAACAGTAGCAATAGTCCGAGGGGTTAGAGTGATATCGTCTTCGATGGCCGGAAGTGTCCTCCTACGATTTCGCCCGAGTCCCGAGAGAAGCCCCAGTGCGCCTCAACTCAACGAGCTCTGGCCTCTTGATCCTTTGCCAACCTGCTTGCCTGGACCCCGCAGCTGCTCGCGCTCCGCGACAACTTCCTGCTGCTGCACTCTGCCGAAAGGTTATCACCTGTGCCCCTTGCAAGAGCTGAACTCAAACTGCATGAACGCTGAGATGTCGGCAGTGCCGATGTGTCTGGCCTGAGCTGGCCGTGCGTCGAGACAACAGTAACACAGTCAGTGAAAGGAGGAATTTAATGCGCGTCCGCCATCATCGATTGCCAGAGACTAGCGAACCTGTTTCTGGGCATCCCAAGACCTGATCACAAGGCACAATTGGCAGGCCGTTTTGCAACTATGTGTATCGTTTTGGCTTGCGACGACGTCCCGTGACGCTGGCAAGTGTAACCAAGTACTGATAGAGACAACACCTTATCATACCTTGGAAGTTGGAACCTGTTACCGCCTACGTCAAATCTCCCTCGACATTATCAAGTGAAACTGGTTGGATCAAACTTTCTTGTGCGATGCAGCCGTGTCTCTTTCCAGCCGGACAAACTAGAACAGAAAGGACATTACTGTCCAGTCGCAGGCACACAATGCTGATGAGGTGGTCCTGGACGTCGAACTGGGTTGGACCGTGATATGTCACGTTCGCAAGTCGTTTCGCACCTATCAGTGAGATGGTAGTGATGGATGATATCGCCGCCGCCAAGACATCTTCCTGACCGGGCCACCCTGCCCATGAATACTCGGTATCTCAGACGTGATCACTGGAGTTGAACACGGTACAGAACCCAGTAACGAGGCACAAATGTCTCTGACAACTCTTATGGTTTATTGCTTAATGTATATACTGATCGATAAGACAAAGGTTGAATGAGTGTCCACTGAAAGGTGTCAGCGTTCGGAATTGCTGGCTGATAAATATCAGGAGAGCTTACCAACGATCCAGATTCCACCAACGACATCAAACTAGATTCGACACGAAGAGGCACACTTAGTGCTGTTACCCGTCAGTGATACAGTCAGTATCGTCGCTGTTTGGTATCAAACTCACGCCGCAAGAGGAGCAACCACAGTTGCTGCAGCCGGAGGAGCTACAGCAGTTGGCACAAGAGCAGGAGGGCATGTTGAAGATCGTAGAAGAAGTGGAAGTGTTGATGATGATAATAGTCTTGTTTGTGTATGAAGAATGACTGTGATCAGAGAGACGACTAGGCTCCATTTATATACCATTACCTCGCAGGTTCAGACACGTGAATGGCTGTTCCTCTGATATTACCCATCTGCAGCACTTGCTCGTTGTCTTACCCCTCACGATAATGCAGCATCAACACGACGACTGAAAACCACGCCAAGCGAGATGTATAACATACATCGTGCTAGATGGGATGGCAGACGAATCGTCGAACACCGCAGCGTCACATGCAGAATGTGTGAACGCCAAGGAGGACGAAGAACGAAGGAACGATGGACGTGCCAGCGCATGAACGGATTTGAGGGCAACGAGTCGGCAAGATTCAACCACCATACCGCAAGCCTCGAGTTTCCGCTCTCATGCATGAGTAAGGCGCTCAGCATACGACCACATGAGACCTCACTGCCTCAGCTCGTCCAAAGATCTTGCCGATCTCTCGGGTGACTCTCTTCTGACTGGGTCGAGAACTAACATGTAATCATTGCCATGACCCGAGGTATCTGATACGACGCAAAACAGGACGAGAGATTGTATCCGGGCGTTCTGAATAATTAGTATTAGAAAAAGCAAGAGCTGCTACTGGGTATCGAGAAGTCGTAATCGCGTAAAGCACACCCCCTTGAGTCGTAGGCAAATGGACCCAGAGTCTCCTCCTCCAATCATATTTCGAAATCAACCGACAATGCCATTCTTGTCCAGTCCTTTCTTCAGCTTCTCGCGACAGATTGGGCAATACCACTTGGCTCGTCTTCCAGGGAGCTCTGTCAGACCAACACATTCGAGATGGAACCACTCGATCTCGCACTAGAACAGTCAAAGTCAGCAAAGAAGATGAGAAGCGGTTGAGGCTAGGACTTACAGCCTCATTATCACAAGCAATCATGGTGCCATGACTGACATCTCCACAGATACAGTAGCGTGGTTCGTCGGGATCGATCATCTCATCTTCGATGACAGGTGTAGCAGCTTCGCCCTTTACCTCGGTCTTCTTCTTCTTCTTTGGCGCAGCCTTAGGTTTGCCTACTATGACCTTTGTACCGTACTCCTCTGCTTGAAGAATTCCCACAGGTGGCTTTTTGCGTTGAGGCCGCCTTCCAGTGTTGGTGTCTGCAGTAGTAGCAACAATGCCAGGCGCAGGAGAGCGGAGTTTGTTATTTGCAGAGCCAGGCAGCGAAGCAATCGAACTACGACGTAGACTTTGACGTGTGTTGGCTGGCTCTGCCGAGGCGGCCTTGGTAGCGGAATGCTTGAGGGTAATCGTGGTAGGTCTTGTTCCTCTTGTGTTGGCAGCTGGAGTTTGAGCAGCTGCTTCACTCGATCCGTTTTGAGTCTCCGGCTGCGCAGAATTGCGCTGGCTACGCTGTGACTTCTGTCTCACAGAGATGCGGGGGCTAGAGACTGCAGGGGTGTTGGCGTTGCTGGGAGAAGGGACATCTTTTGCAGCGGCGATTGCACGAGTAGAAACAGTGATCATAGGTGTTTCCGCTGGCGGTGGAGCAGTGACATTCAGCTTGAGTTTCTTCGGTTGTGGGCCGTTACGAGGAAGTGATAGGACGTCAGGTGATTCCACGATGGGCTCAGCTGAAGACTGTTCCACTGCAGGAGTAGCAGCATCACGTTTGCGCTTCCTGGTCGTGACAGGCTCAGTAGTTGGCTCGGGCTGGGCAGCTTGTGTCACTTCTGGCGGCGTGAGAGCCTCGGCGATAGGTTCGGGCTGCGCCGGAATCGTAACAGCAGGCACCTCCTCAGTTTGGTTGGTCTCTGGCGCAGACGTAGTCTTTGGCTTGGTCTGCTTCTTCTGCTTGGGTCCAGACTTGGCCGTCGGTTCAGGAGCAGGCGCGGGCTCCTCGACGATAGGTATCTGGCCAGCCTCTTGTTGTTCGGCGGGTGGATCTGGCCGAGTTGAAAGTGACTCAGCTGGTTTGGAGGGCTGAGGTTGCGATTGACCGGCCTGTGCTTCTGTCTGTGGTTTCGACTTTGGCTGTGCCTTTTGCGGAGTCTTTTTCTCCTTGTTCTGCTCTGTCGTGGGCTGTAAGCCAGCAGCCTCCTCCTGCAGCCTTACGGCCTCTTCAGCCTTGAGCTTTTCACGCTTGAGCTTCTTGGCCTCGTTGAGGCGCATGCCACGATTGATAAGTGCGGCATCCTGGTTGTCGTCAGGCAGTTCCGGTCCAAGCATTTTAGCAGTCTCGGCCTGTTGAGCGTCGGTGATGTGAATGCATGTGGGATCTGTCCATGTGTGAGGGTCGAATTCGTCGACAAATTCCTGGCCTGAAGCCTCGGCAGCAGCTGCAGATGGTCAGAATTGAGAAGGAGCGAGTGACATGCATCGAACATACCTTTGGCCTCCTCCATGGCCGTCACGCCTCTGCCGAGGTTCTTCAGCTCACGGTTTCTCATGGCAGGCGAGGGGATCCAGATAGCATTCTTCTTCATTCTCTTGCGCAGTGTGGCCATTTCGTACTCGGTCAGTCTCTTCCACGGCAGCCACTTGCTACCAGGAAGAGCATCTGGTGGCGGAGCGGTCAGGGCCATCAGTGCATTTGAAGTACTGATGCCAGCGACGGCCGAGTGTGCATTTGTGCCAGAAGAACCCGGCAGGCGCACGCGAGGAGGTTTCTGTGACGCTTCCTTGGGCTCTGTAGAAGGCTTGGGTACCTTTGGAGTCTTCGGAAGCCTTCCAGCCTTCATTTGGTTGTGGGATCTGTCGTGGTTTGGAGAGCGAAGTGGGGGAGAAGGAGAGGGCGAGAAGTCGGATGGCGGAGGAGAGTCTGGATTTGGAGGAGGTAGAACCTCACCAGGCACCATTATTTTCTGAGCTCTGACGCGTGGAGCGGTACCGGTGCGATGCTGGGCAGTGCGCTTGTCGGCTTGCTGTTGTGCTTGGGCATTCCTTCTCAGTTGAGGTGAACTAAGACCAGGATCAGGAGTGGCATCGCGTTCGGGTGGGAGAGGCAGAGCCTTCAGTTTCTTCTGAACAAGCTGCAGCTTTGTCGCATCCTTGACGACGGTTTCCTCGAGGCGGATGGCTTCAGCAGCCGACATGCGCTTGCATTTCTCCAAGGAGTCGTAGGCGAGACTGATGTCTTTGCGCAACTGGACAGGATCAGGGGCGTCGGGCGCGTTCGCTGTGGTCTTGGGAAGGTTGCTGTAGGTGGAAAGAAGATTGTGAATGTCGAGGGTCAGGTCGTTGGCCTTGCGATTCAGGCTATGGATGAGGAACAGGCTGCGCGCGATGGTCGACGGCAGGTGCTCGCTGTAGGTGAGGAAGTCGCTGAGTGTGGCCTGGACGTCGGGGTCGATCTGACGGCCAGAGTCCAGATCCATGGCCATGTCAAGGTGGAGCATCTCGGTGCTCATGGTTGCGGCGGCGCATTTGAAGTTTCAAGAAACTTGGTCGTGGTGCTGCTGCTCCTAAAGGGAGACGCGTTGCGGGTCGAAGCATCCAGCTCCTTCCCCAGATTTCGCCGTCTTGGCCTTCACATGCGCCTTCCCCAAATGCTCTGCCCACCTGGTCCAAGTACTCGACTTGACAACAAAACGTTTCGCCAGCTGCAACCAATTGTCCCGGCCGCTTGTATGTAGATGCGCAGAAGGCGACTTCTTCTAGCCCAATGGAAGCCGCCATACGCTGGTCTCCCCTCTCGACCCCTGATGAATCTCGCTTTCTGCTCGCCGATGTCGCCGGCAATGCCCTCACCCTCTATCAATCGCAATCCTTGAATAAACATGACTTCCAGTACAAGCCCATAGCTCGTCGTGAGAAAGTCAACAACTTCACCGCTTTTGACTGGTCGCGGACGGATGATTCGCTCGTAGCTTTAGGTCTATCATCTGGCAATGCTGAGCTGCATAGATTTGATCATTCTGCTTCGTCCGACCCTGTCGCCCTCTTCAACATCAAGACCCAACGAAGATGCAACACCATTGCTTTCAACACTCAGAATCTCCTTGCCGTTGGGCTGGATCGAGTCAGACATGATAATTGTTTGACTGTCTACGACATTGAATCCAACGAAGCATATTCAAGATTATGTGTTTCCGAAGCTGTCACCAGTCTCCGCTTCTTTCCCAATCATCCACAACAGATGCTGGCTGCTGTTTCGCGTCAGACCATCCGTCTGTATGATTTGAGAGGTAAGCGTTGGAATCAGTCGGACGAGCACATGTCTGTTTCCTATATGATTGCTAATCTCTTCGGCAGATTCATCAACAACCACTGCAGGGTTGGGTAACTGCGGTATCACCAAGTTGGTCAACAACATCGCGATCGATCCTTTGGACGAAAATTATTTTGCTTCGGGCGGCTCTACAGGCGACCCATCCGTGACTGTTTGGGACAAACGATATCTATCTCGCTCAAACAACGCAACAGCTGCCGATACTACTAATAATGGCGCAGTCCTCGATCTTCGTCCAGCGACTGA
>Ga0058697_10000534_pt1 | contig 16471 bp, 18 predicted proteins | sample AgamicAsMae_FD_66619 | JGI IMG/M metagenome (GOLD analysis project Ga0058697, IMG submission 66619) | Agave microbial communities from Guanajuato, Mexico - As.Ma.e | ecosystem: Host-associated > Plants > Phyllosphere > Phylloplane/Leaf | place: Guanajuato, Mexico | collected 2012-06-04
CCGGATCGCAACACATCTGGCTACGACATCATGGTTCAGATATTCTACAACATGGAAGGACTCTCTCACAAGCTGAGAAGCTCGGGCATCTTCAAAAATCCTAACGAGATGGCACCATTTGCTAGAGCCTTCTCCCTTAACAAATCACTATTCAGCTTCATTGACGTTGGCAGTGGCAAAGAGAGAGCAGACCACAAAGTTAGAGGTATGTCAACCCATCTCTTCGCTACTGGTGTAGGCATTTTGCTGACCGCTACCTCAGAAACACTTAGACTGTTCTTGCCCAACATGCAATGCAAGCACGTCATCTTTGGAGGATGCCACGACAACGGATATTTGCCTACCCTTGATCCATACAAGCGCGATCAGAACACGGCTCCTCGCATCAGTCTGCTAGAAACTCTACCTATTCAACCTGGCTTCACTCAGCTCGGCTTCAAGGTTGTACAGTTCCCTAAGGTCTTCAGATCGGACCCACTGCCAGATAGGCCTACCATCCCGATTTTCGTGCCTTCTGCAACAGCTGGAGCCCAGCCTAGCTCTGTGTTGTCTAGCCGAAGCAACTCAATCGCCGTCAATGGCGTGGCGCCTACCCCAGCACAAGCAGCCGCAGCCAATTTGCCCAAGGCCGCCACCCCTGTCTCTAGTGACAGCTCTTCATGGGCAACAGTAGGCAAAGGCGCACCCAAGACAATCAACATCGCAAGCAAAAAGGCAGCAAATCGGAAGTTCATTCTCCTCAACCCTTATGATGAACGCCTCGACTCTGTTTTGCCACGAGCCGATCCAGCAGCTACCAACCGCCTCTCAGAACGCGTTAAACACAAGAAGGTTTGCAATAACTACCACCTCAATGGCAAGTGTGAAGTCGGCAAGTACTGCAACTATGACCATGGCGAGCGCCTGAGTCCTGGCGAACAGTTGGTACTCAAGCAACGTGCTCGTACTCGAAGTTGTCCAGATCGTGGCGGCTGTCGGGACTTTGATTGCACAAATGGACATGTCTGTCCCTATGGCAAGGACTGTTACAACGACAATTGTTGGTTCCAGGATGTACACGATGTTGATATGGTGAGTTTTCCATCTTTTTTTGCTTATGCTCTCGAACACACTACGACCACATGCTGATCATGTTTCACAGAAACCCATATCCAAGTTGTTCGAGGATGGTGAACAAGAATGGAACCTGAAGTAGATGCGATCGCGTACGGTCGTGGTGGGTCCTCGAGATCGAGGGTTGGAAGCATTTGCTCGACGTCTTGGAATTCATGACTCTTCCGGTTGTCAACTCATGTTTGAACGATCACTTAACCAGTCACATTTGCTCGAAAAGAACGTCGTTATCAGGAATCAGTGAAGACACTCATTGTTATGCGTGCGTACAACCATATATTCTCATTCGTTCTTGACTTCAGAAGTCATCTAAGCATAATAATTGGTCCTGAGCCCTGGCGCATGGGAATCATTCGAATCGCTATCGCTCCTCTTTGGCTCGACCTCAGCACGGACGGCCGCCTTTCTATCTCTTCTTCGCTTGGATTCGCCAACGAAGATGCTGATGATGTAGACAAGATATACGATACCAGCAACGACACCGTAAGCAATCTCGCCCTTGCGTGAGCTGCAACAAGTCAGTGTCAGATACAACGCAAATGATAAGAAGTTAGGTCTTACTTGTTCGCGAGATCAAGTCCAAGACCGCCGTTGATTATGCCGAGAGTGATGATGATGCGACCAAGCCAGATATGAGCGTGCGACCAGAATGTGCGGCGCTTGTACTTCTTGAAAAGACGATGATGCATATAACCAAGGATAGGCTGGAAGAAGATCAAGATGAAAAGCACAATACCGATGATCGGATGAGCTTGATCGAGCTGCTGAAGTTAGAACAGGATCAAGACTGCATATGCTCTTTCTGCGTTGACATACCCTGTGGATCTGTGTGGCAAGATAGATGCCAATTCCGAATGCCGCAATGAAAAGGAGGTATGCAATGACCTGAACAACGGCATGGAACCAGAGAAGTCCGGGGAAGCTGAGCAACCGAATGCTGATAGCTCCAAAAGGAAAGAAAATGACAAAGGCCAGCGATGCAAGAACGCCATGAGCGATCATAGCACGTTGAGCCTTCTCAAAATCACCCCCGAATGGGATTGAGAAGCCTGCAGAGCCTTGACCAAAGCCTGACCCGGACGACCCGTAGGAGCCAGTGCCGTATCCTGATGAGCCAGAAGAGTCGGATCCAGAACTAGAGTCACCGCCTCCGTTCCATCCCCAGGCATATGTAGAGCCTAACTTGAGAATCAGCATTACGATCTGTCATGAACAAGCTACAATACCAACCTAAGCTCAATGTGATAGCTGCAAGTGTTGTTAAAAGCCCCATTGTGAAATCTATGCGAACATATGAACCAAAAGACTCAAAGATTGAAGATGCGGGCAAGACTAGCTTATAAGTCGACAACTAAGTCATACACTAAGAAAGGCTGTTGATGTGAGGTAAGACAAGCAGAATGAACATTCAGCCTCGCGGTCACGGAATTTTGCCAATCTTTGTATTCTGAGGTCCGAACGTGATCAGCAAAGTGGATGACTACGCCCAGTCTCATAGCAGGAGCCATAGCATGGTACGCATGCACAATGGCGTATGCTGTCTCCAGCACTGCGCCTTCAGTGGAGTTTCGACTTATCTTTCCCTCTCCGAAGGCTGGTAGAAAACCGACGGATTCTCAAGGGTTGGTGGGGATCCGAAGACCGACACCGAATACCTGAGCTCCGGCCACGCGTACAACATGACCTAAGAAGACCTCTGTCCCAAGACATATTCTTCGTGCTGCTTGGCGGGACCATTGACGTGGTCAGCAATAGTGACTATGCTGTGAACCATGAGAGCTGGTTTATCTCGGGTCATTGCTCATTCGTCAGAACCATATCTGCCTTCGGAAGACTCTGACGGGAGTAGCACAGTCAAGCACATGGCGAGCCGGGTCGTCTCCCAGGCGTCTCTAGACCTTTTCCTGTACCACAGCGAAGACGACTAAGATGCCATGAATTCATGGTCGCAGAAGCCGTGGTTTGCACACGTCGAAATAGAGTGTCGTTTCGCCGTTGAAAGACCCACACGGCAGCCACCACCCACACAAAATGCGGGGATCGGCGCAGGTTCGCCTTGCACCTCTCCTGCAGGGTCAAGGGAGACGTCTTCTCTTTGACAAGTCATCAATTGGCCATCGTTATCTCTCATCAGCAACATGGTATCGACTCGCAATCACCCACAAGACTTCCCTCCGCAAGGGCCCACTGAATTGACTCCACAGACACCATCGAGAGGTAATCCGTCTCCAATGGCATTGCAAACTCCCGCTCAGAAAGGGAACAACGACCAGGGGTCCTGGTCTCATACACCATCGCTTCTCACTTTAACCTGGCTTGCCATCTCGCTGCCGTTGGTCATCTGGGACACTGGCTATGTCTTCCTTCGTCCACACTCCATGCCTGGAGGCAAATACCAGAAGCCTCTGTGGGTGCCTTATGAGCTTTACGGTCAGGTCGATCACGTTTACGGCTGGCCTGCATACAACTCGGGCAACGGCTTCACCGCTGCTCAGTCTGCTGTGAATGTTATCGAGTGTATAGGTTATTTCTACTACCTCTACCTTCTTTATGTTCACGGCAGGACCGAGAAGAACGTCCAGGGCACTGGAGCTCCTGACCAGCAGAAGATCGGAAAACTCGCACAGAGTCGAACCGTGTATGGAAAGGCTGCCGCGCAAGCCGCCGTTCTGCTGTACGGCGTTGCTCTCATGACGCTGAGCAAGACCGTGCTGTATCGTATGTTGGTGCTGAGTCCAAATTGCATATCAGTTCTAACAGCGTTTGTAGTGCTTAACGAGGTGTTTTCTGGATTTGCCCATATCGGCCATAATGACGCCTCGTCCATCTTCTTTCTCTGGGCTCTTCCCAATGGTGCCTGGATCGCCCTTCCAACATATCTCGTCTACGTATCTGCCAAGGAAATCATGGAAGGCTTACAGGTTGCCGTGAGCAGCACCAAGAAGACTCTGTAAACAGCCCAACACGTCTAAATACTATAGACAAGCCCTCCACGGCAATTGACACGAATTGACGCCGTATGCCCGGACAACAGTTTGGCAGTGCTACTTGCTCAAAATCGTGGCCAAACATACATTGCGCTCCTAGATGTCCTCACACGATAGATCAAGCCGACGGTGCTGAAACATTTCCTGGACTTTACGCTCACCAAACAAACTATGTCTGTCTCCGGCTTAGGTTACGACACTCCGACGATATACGAGATCAGATGTTTCGCTCCGCCTTACCCCTCTTTGTACTTGACGCGCTAGCTGTCCTCGCTTTCAAGATCTCAGGCTTCGAGGTAGACGTTCGGCGTCAAAGTCACGCGCGCTGGGCTTTCGGGATATCTGACCCTGCCCATCCCATCTTATCATCCGTGCTTCCGCAACTTACTATCTACCCTTATATACTATGTTTCTTTGTGTCCTCCTGTCCCCAGCCAAGGACGGAGCCCCGCCTTCTCGCCTGGTCGAGTGGCACACTTGGCTGGCGCCGACACTCGACAATCCCCCGGTCGCGAGTTCGATTCTCCGACGGGCGGATATACTTCAACTGGAGCTGGGAAATAATAAGGAAACGCGGAGGCTGCCGGTTTCTTTCCACCTGGAGGGGGTGGTTTCTTTTGCTCCTTGCTCGGTCAGTATGCAAGTGTGTCTCTTTTTTGCTATAGTCAAATCGTGTTCTCCTCGGTGCGATTCTGCTGCGTATTTATGATATTTCATGCTCCTGTTTACTGTTATGGCGCGTTCTTCTTTGCCTCGTAGTATGTACCTCGTGGTCCCGCCATCGCGTTCTCCTTTTGTCGTCCTGTGTCGCTTGATCGTATTGTTTTGTCCTCATTTTTCTTACGTCTCCAATTTCTCATCCTCTGCACGTTGCGGTCAAGGCGCGCATCGCCCTCCAATTCTCAGAACGATATTATGTTATGCCTCATCGCCTTCACCACGGCCGAGCATCCAAACGGATCCTGGTCCCGACCAACTTCGCTCTCGTCGACCACTTCTATTTGGTACTCGTAAACTTTGGCAGTTTGAGTATGATCTGTGAGATAGGTGCTGTTCGGACGCGATAGATTATGCTTGGACATATATTCGAGATGCTATCATTCGCGCACGAGACTACAGTGGATGCGCCAAATATCGTTAGGGTCAATGCCACTCAATCCACTCCAGAAGCAACACCCAGATATCACGGCTATTCTTCTCCATAAACATCATATGGCCATTCCCGTGGACCCCTGCGTTGCCCAACTCCAGATGATCTGTCCGGGTACAGCCGGCCTGGCGCAAGAATGAGACTGTACAGTGGTCATAGACGGAATGGTATGATGCTTCTGCCGTAACGACAAGGATTGGCTTGGGGGCAAGGTTGGAGAGTTGTCTGGGAGTTGGTGAGGTCGCTTGGAAGATACAGCCATCGTGGTTGTCCGAGGACGCCGGAATCACCTCCTTGACAAGATCGATTGTCGGATCAGAGACAGGTGGTGAGTAGGAGAGCGGTATCTCGGTGAGTCCCCACGGACGGACACTGGCATTATTGAACACCGCACCTCTGAAAGGTGGACCGCCAGGCTCGAGCAGAATGATAGCTTCAGTCAGATTCGGTCGAGCATCAGCAATCAATATCGCCATCGGACCAGCTTGACTATGGGCAATGAGAATGGTAGGACTACCGATCCGATCGAGAAGGGCAGCGCCTGCAGCTTGTACGGTTGTTTGCGAATAAGTGTCGTTGTTGACAAGCTGGACGTTCGAGCTGTAAAATGCGTCAAAGACGGGATCACCCATCCGTCCAGTACCAGGCCATTGGGTGTGATTGACTGCTTGAGGCCAGAGTTTGTAGTCTTGAGGTGCTGTGAATCGTTGTTCGATCATTTCGGCGGAGAATGTTGCGAGTCCGGGAGCCTCGGGGCCAGGTCTCCAAGCAGATCGACCACGAGATGTTTGCTCAACGAGATATACTTCGAATCCTTGCATGATGAAAAGTGAGGCCCAGCCACGTCCGCCATCTGGCTTGTTTAAGAAGTTCTGCACACGTGTGTCAGCATGCCGAAGTATAGCAAAGATGAAGTAGATCATACCGTTCCTGTCTGACCAGCGCCTGGTATGAACACGAGCGGAGTCTGCTTCTTTGATCCCCCAAGAGGAGTGAGCCTCTCCACGTACATCTGATCTTGGAAGGCATGCCCGCCAGACCCATCTGGCACGTACTTGCCGCCGACATAAAAGTAGTTGCGAACATATGGTGCTTCCTCATTCAAGTTTGGCGAGTCTCTGTACTCATAGATACAGGAGACGTGGGTCACACACAGTAAGGTGAAAATCAGTGTAAGAAGATAATGGAAAGGAAACATTATGCATCAACTTTGAAAGCCGTATGAGGTGTGAAGTTGGAGACATTGAACGAGAAAGTGGGATCGAGAGATCGAACTGAGGTCGGACGCACTTGCCTTCCTTTGTGACAGCGGGGGAAGATCATCTGATGCTGAGCCACTTCACCAGCCGCTACGTTGTGCTGAGGAAGGAACTTGCAGAGGGGTATATGCAGTGACGAGGATCATTTCTTGGCTGGCCACAACTCTTGTAATGCATTGATTGTCTAAATGATTGATTTTCTTGCAAACACTGGCCATTGCGATCGAAACAACGAAACAACCTCAACTTTGTGTATAGAAGAACCTCGATTGCTAGAGGACTTCGCTGCGTTGATGACTACTTGTTGACCCACGATTGCTCTCAGCGCAGACGCGGTGAACCCAAAAGAAAACAGCTGGAAGAACATATACGCCAACGAATTCAAGAGCTCTCCTCCTTCTTCTGGTCTCTTTCTCCAACCCACAGTCTCAATCCCGCATTATGGTTCTGGATGCTCGACTTGACTTCCTTTCCAATCGTCTCGGTAAGATGGTTCAAAGCAGGAACAACCTCAGTCAACAGGCCCAGCATGAGGTCTTCTCTCTGCTTGTATGCCTCGACGTTGGTCTCTGGAAACGGAGGGGATTGGAACTGCTCCTCGACGACGCGGGCCAGCTCGATGAACAATTGATTGTGGAGCAAACGAAAACGCTCGAGAGAGGGTGTGTCGTGCTTGAAGAGGATAAGCGAAGACGTGTTGAGCGAAGCGGACAGCGGAATGTGGAAGTTGCGGTTGGCCAGCGTAGCAAAGGTTTGATGCTCGCTTGTGCTGAGCGAGACACTGGCTGGAATTTCTGCAGTGTGGCTTGGAACGGTCGAATCAATCTCGGATGTGTCTTGAATTGCTGTCTGGGTGACGATCTCTGTGGTGTTTGGGGTAACAAGTTGCGCGGCGGCTTCGACAGACTCAGAACTGGTTGACTCGAGAGCAGGTGGATTCAAAGTGATGCGGATGGCAGAAGGCGGGCAGCTCTTAGTAGACCACTCCTCCGATACAGTAGGAGGGGTCAAGAGAGTCGAGCTGATGCTAGAGTCTTGCACGCTTGCTCTGCGCTGAACACTAGTCGGAGATGGTACGCCTGAGATCGTCTCTTCTTCTGCGCTCCGATCGGGTTGCTCGAGAGTTCCTCTGTCGACTTGGGCTTGACGTCTTTCTCGAACCCAGGTCCTTCTCTTGCTGTTCATCTTTGGGGTCTTGTTGGTACTTTGTTGAATCTCGGACATGTTAGGCGGATGGTTGAACGTTTGTTTCTGGATTGTAGAGTTCAAGACTTTTGTAAAGTGTGGTGTTGTTGGATTTGAGGTGAAACGCGTTGGCTCGGAAAGTCTGGATGGCAAAATATCAGTCTGCTCTCACTAGACGAACATTCACTGCTGAAGAGAAATGCACGTGCATACGTAAGACAATCTGGCATGCGTTTGTGTCTTTCTTCTGCGATCATAATCACTTACTGCTCCTAGAATGACACAAACTATCATCAGGACGGACTTTGCCAACTGAAAGTTCATACAACGCGCTTTGTCTGCCTTGCTTCAATGGCTCGACCTGTTGCTCATCCAGCGTGTGCTTTCGTAGCCGCGCAAACTCATCATCGAACAAGGAGAGAGAACCACTCGTCATCGACAATACTTCGAGATGTTGTACCTCAGCATGTTTTGTGTTTGCTTTTCTCGCTGGAGCTTTGTCACATTTGTTTGTCTAGTTCGCCTCGATCCTCGTTATCCGTCCTGTGTACGGCTCATTGACGATCAAGCTCAGGATAGTGTCGGAAGACTCCCATGGAATAAGGCTGTCTTCTCTTGCTGTCCAGGTACTTCTTCAACCAAGGTTCATCCTTCAAACTTGGGTAGAAATGATCGAATAGCAATGGTGACTCTGGGCTTCTGTGTCTCATTTCGTTTGGGAAGGCAAACCTGAGACCATCGATGACTTGCCATAGCGCAAGGTCCGCATATGTCAGAGACTCGCCCACAAGATGTTTGCCTTTCCCAGTTGATTTGTTGTGCTTAAGTACACGTTCGAAATAGCTGAAGAACTTAGGAAGACGGTTCTCGCGGAAGTCAGTCGCTTTCTTTAGTGCTTCGTCCTTTTGCTCTGCAAGTTCATGTTAGTCGATGTCAAACAACAAGTATATGGTGACTCTACCTTCGTAATACTTCATAACAGCAACAGGATGATGTGTATCGTGCGTCTCGTTGTTGAGATCAAGTGCAGTCAATGCAAGCTGGTTGACATAGTACTTCTCCGGTTCGTCTGAGCCAGCAAGCTTAAGAGGGCCACCGAGATACAAGAGGATGTTGGGAGTCTGATGGATCAGAAGCGCCTTTCCGTTCTTGCCAGCACCGTGAATACGCAAGGCAGGTGGTGCAAATGCAGGAGGGTTGCCGTCATCGTCTCCGGTGCTCTCGGGACTCGTGATGGCTTGTACCAGGCCATATCCATTAGGACCGGACTCGTCTGGTGGGTTATCTCTAGCAACATCGGCGTATTTGACACCTGCGGCCTCAAACATCAAGCGAATGAACTCGCCTCTACCAGGGATTCCTGGGTGGTAGAGCAGCTCGTATTGAGGTTCGGCCATGATGTGTATTGTCGAGGAAAGATATCGAATGCTGTGAAGTGAGAAGCAACGCGTGTACGTATGAGGTGTTCGAGGCAAAGAGCGAGCAACACTTCTACAGGTTGACAGAATGGTTGTCATGGAACAAATGAGGAAGGAATTACACAGCAGTGACCGCTCCACGATTGACAGGAGCTTCCCCACACCGCATGACGTTGAGCGCGAAGCTCGTCTCCACTCGGGTATTGATTTCATAAGGGTATCATAAATTAATCTACAGTGCAGACATCCGAGGATATGGCTTGAACATCAGTCCAACACACTCAGAATCAATTCAGGCACCGCTATGCCAGCGGCTCTCATCCTGTTTACACATTTCTTGGCCTTGGATCGCTCCGTAGCAGCACGCTCCTTGTTCTCCTCGGTGTCATCTTCAGATTCGGCTGTAGCAGCAGTGTAGAGATCTGCAAGCCAGAGAGCCACAGAGCCTCGGAGCTGTAAGAGTGGAGGATACGTGTCAAAGGGAGGAGATAACATCAGCTCATCCATACGAGCTGCAAGGCTCGCTGCAGAGTTTAGTTCGGAGCGTTTGACGGCAGAGACGTCCTCTGACTCCTGGTCTTGGTTGGATACCAGCTCAGAGTCAGATTGATCCATGTCTGGTGAAGATTTACGAACGTTCTTGAGAGCCTGGTTGCATTTTTGCTGAATCTCGTAAATGCAAAGTCCAAACATTGCAGGATAGAAAGTTAGCGATGAGATGGCATTCGGATTTGTCTTTTGGAAGGGAAATTGCAGGATTAAGCGTTCATAATAATCTTTTGCTGCGTCGAAGCCTTGGTCACTGATCATTGCCGAGTTGTCAAGCGGCTCCTGAGAATTGGATTCGGGCGAGGATTTTCGCATCAGAATCTCAGCGCCAATACCCCATCGACCATGTGTGCGCACATCCAATGGTCTACCATGGATATTTGTACGTAAAATCATGCCCCATGCTCTGCCTGCACGCACAAAGTCATGCTTTAAGAGGCTCGTGTGCAAAACGGTAGTAAGTACGCCTAGGTGATGACGGCGCAGCGATTGTGTACTATCTTGTTCGCCGGGAGGTGGGACGTACAGGGGAGGATTAAGAGCTGCGAGGTCCTTTTGGAGATTGTTGGATACTGGCTGGCGAGTTCTCTGTTTGACAGCGGGGGCATGGGGAAATGAGGATCCAGGCAGCGGGATGTCTTCAGACCATCCGGCAACACGGTAGGGGTCATTAATGTCGTGAGATGAAACCGAAGGCTGGACGGAATTGAGGTGCAAATCGTCGTCGTCGCTTTCATCGTCGTCGTCCAAATTTTGGTGCCTTTTTCTTTTCCTCGGAGGAGCGTATTGCTTGCTACGAAAAGACTGTTGGGGTTCATGCAAAGAATAAACCGGAGTAAAATGATGAGCTGTTGGCGGCATGATGGGTGGGAAGGTTGTGCAGAAGGAAAGTGGAAGGATAGACGGAGGGGTATCACTGTTTGTACAGTGTGACGTGTCTCAGGATGAGACGTGTGGTTATACAGCAAGCAGTATGGCGTGTTTTTGCTCGAGTGTATCAAGCAGGGCAGCAAGCGCCGATATCAGGATTCAGGCAGAGGGTCAGGGCAGGGCTGAAGCTTAGCGGCGGTTTTTTTCAAGGAGATCTGCGAGTGCGGGAAGCTGCTTCTAAGGACGAGCCTGTTTGGCAAGAGCGCGGGAACTGGCGCGGGAGGTGGTGCTGGACTGCAGCTGGTCGAGGAGTCGATATGTACGTTGGCAGAACAGGGGCCGCTCGGGCTATCAAGCAGTTTTGTATCGATAGAGCAGCAGGAGCAGCAGCAGCAGGAATTGAAACGGGCAAGACGATGTGTCGACAATAGATTAGCTTCCGGCGCGAGTCATCCGGGGCAGTGCCAAGCGCAGGGCATGTCGCATGTCGCATCTCCCATGTTGCGCTGCTGGAGGGAGCGGTAGCGGGAGCGTAGCAGTAGTAGCGTTTCGGTGTACAAGTCGTCAGCCTGTCGACACGCTGCTCGTCCTCACCCCCGACCGACCTTTGCCTTCTTCTCCTTCGTCAACACCCTCGCCCTTATTGCTCCCGCCCTCACCGTATCTTGTCTATCCTCAGCGCCCTCGCTCCATCCGCGAGCCCCTCTCGGCTGCTGATTCATCCTTTTGCCGTCTCCCCATCCCGCCATGGGTCAGGCTGCGTCCTCAGCGACGCCCTCGCCGGCCTCGCCGCCCACGAGGCCTATCGATGCCCAACCTTCTCGCCGCGAGTCCTTTTGGCGCCGCTCGCTGACTCCCTCTGCCGTCCTCGCCCCCGACAGTCACCACGCCGACGATCATGGCTCCCGTCCACATTCTTCGTCCCGCCGGCCTTCACCCAGTCCGCACCCACGTCCGCGTCCGCGAGCCGCTCGCTCCTCGTCTATTCATAGGCTCTCCCAGATGCTTCGCTCGTCCAATCCTAGTCCAGATCATGCACAAGACGTAGGCCTCCATCGTCCTTCGCGCTTGCAGCGTGCTCGCACTTCGCTCCACAATTTTGGTTCCCGCCATTCTCCTTTCTCACGCCCTGCGCAAATCTCTCGCTCACGGACTGACGACTTTGGCTATGCCTATCCACATGTCGAGCTCAGTTTTGACAACTTTGAGCTCAACCTCGACCTTGCTACTTCGGATCCCGAGCCACGCACCCCTTCATCGCCTTCCAGCTTCCGTATCCCAACCTCTCTCTCTGAGCGTCTGTCTGCCCTTCGCTCTGACAGATCGTCACGGAGTCCTCTCACCCCGAGGCTCACGCCTGTGGATTTGCCTGAATCTCGACCGACCCTGGAATCTGAGCCAACCCAAGCTCGGACATCTGCTGCAGCATCGCAAGATTCACCGGTACTGGGCGCCACAGCTGCGAGCCCAAGGACAGAAGGAGAAGGACAAGTCAGATCTGGGGAGGATAATACAGCTTTGATATCTCGCATCTTGTCAGTTGCCGCTGCCACCACAGCTGCCACCCTGCTTGACGGTGATCAGGAAGCAATCGCCGAGGCTCATAGCGTGAGCGGCGATGGTACCTTCAGCAACTTTCTCCAGTCGTTGGAGAGTGGTCGTTTGGCATCGGCTCTCAGACAAGGGGGCCAAACTTCGGCTAATGCACCGCTCAACTTCTTTAGGATGTTTCGTTTCGGCTCGGCGAGAGATGCTTCTAACGATGCAAACGACTCGTCATCTGCTCAGTCCGCTGGCCCCGATGGACGCATGGTTCCAGTCATCATCGTGGGTATTCGCTCAGTGAACCAAACGAATGCGAACGGGGCTCAAGATACCGCCATGCCGCCTTTCCTGGATGCCCTGTCTGCTCTACCAAGACCACCGTTCAATGGAGAAAGCGACAGTATCGATCATATTCTGGATCCATCGCCAACGCACCGTTTCAGTCATCGTCGGCGAGCTTCCATGGGAGGTCTCTCCAATTTCCCTGCTGCATACGACTCCCAACGTCACTCGTCGATCCCTGATCGTGCACGCTCGCGCTCCATAAATACCTCTCGGCCGCCACTCAGTCCTACGCTGTCACGCGTGAGTTCGGCCAATTCTGCTATCCCGCCTCAACGCCCTCCTTCTAGCCGTTCGAACTCAAATTACTCCGACCGCCGTGAGAGCATCATCCGGACCACTACTACAACCACAACCCTCGAAACCACGGCAGAGAACGCCCCATTACGACCTCGCCCGCATCGACCACGTCGACTTAGCGAGTCCGATTATGGCCACCGTGGTTATTCTTCTCGACGTAATGGTTTTGTTGAACCTGATAACGCGCCTGGCGAGAATACCCGTAGTTGGATCATCTATGTCCTTGGTGGCAGTTATCCCGAAAACCACCCCATCATCACGACTCCGAGTCTTTATACCGATTCGCCCACCTACGAAGACATGATGCTGTTGTCGGCTCTCTTGGGTCCTGCCAAGCCCCCTGTAGCCAGCGAACAAGATGTTGCTGATGCTCCGGGCATTTTCAAAATCCAGAGTACCGAGGGTTCACTTGTTGCCGTTGCACTTGAAGGCGAGGACAGGATTGCTTTGACCTCTGAGCAGCGCTGTCTTGTTTGTCTCTGTGACTTTGAGCACGACGAGGACGCGAGACGCCTCGTCAAATGCAACCATCTGTTCCACAAGGAGTGTATAGATCAGGTACGTTGATATGAGCATCGTGAGTTAGAATATTCTGCTAATTATCGTTTGACAGTGGCTTACCAAGGGTCGAAACTCTTGTCCACTATGCAGAGGGCAAGGCGTCGATGAAAAGGAGAAGCCCTCTACCGAAGACACCTCAGCTCCCACGACGGCGGAGCCTTCCACTCTAGACACCCCCATCACCGCCTGATGAGCAGTCACTCGTTCTTCATCTATGGCAATCGGCGTCGTGTCTTCTCAACGACCAAAACGCTGGCATGTTCATGTCTCGACGGTCACATATCATTCACCTTTCACTCCCACCGTTGCTTACGAATCGTCTACGAATTTCCTTTCTTCTTTTAATGTCCATCTGCATATCCATCGGCGTCTGAGCGTTGCATATTTCTTCTTTGCTTGAGTTGGCGCTCTCTTTCATTGTTCATCATAGCCAGCGTAATCGAGGGCAGATTCTATCGCTACATCTTGATCCTTTCTCGGATTCTATATCGTTGCCAACGCTGGAACACAAGGTGGTTAGGAAGGCAATCATGAATAGCAAGTCTATGAATGCGGTCCAAGTTCAAGAGATTTGAGGCATCTAGTTTTTACAATCGTCCACGTTCAGTAATCACCCTATGCCATCGCGACCGAGTCTGGATTCAACATGACTGTCAAGGCTATTGGTTGTTTGTTGACGGCGAGCAGCTTCGCCCCATGACTGATTCCTTCTGCATCGTCTGAGTGGCCTAGCCATGATTCGAACACGACTGGTCATACATACCGCCGACACGCCTTGCAGCACTATATTTGTCAACCTTGTCTTCTGACTGCATGAGAAAAGCGTGTGTTTATGCAGGAGCAATGGAGACTGCTCACTTGATTAGCTCTAGGCAAATTACCCTTACCATGCACCATCGTACACATGGTTTTCTGCTGCTTTTGTTGATAGTGGCCAAGCACCCGCGAAACCACATCATCTCCGGGCACTGTATTCATCACGGTTCGTCATTGGCGTGTTGTCATCTGTATCGCCACAATGTAGCCATGAAACACGAGCTGGGAGGGGGTATGCTTGTTCAACGCGATGCGGTGCCTATGTCACAACTATTCCTCCTTGACGTCGTCGCACATGGTAGATCAGGATATTCCCTGAATGCATTTCCTTGATCCGCCCAAGACTGACGCGCAAGGCACATTTTCTCCGGAGGACTGTCCCTGCGGCTGAGTAGTTGAGCAGCAAATTATGATGTGACGGTGGTGCATTTCTTAGGCTAAGAGCTCTGAGACTCGAAGCCTCGATGGTACTTTCCATATCATGCTGGTCGATCCTTCGCGATCGACATTTTGTAAGAGGCGTTCTTCAGCGGCGGCTAAACAGAACATGGACCAGTTGGAAACGTGGCTCTGCCTGCTGGTTCACGCAGGATCTTCAGCACATTGGGCATCTTTGCGCAATCGCAGGAGAATTCCCGTCAATGAAGGCTTGCGAATGATCGCCCGAGCCTCCTGGTTTGTTCATCAATTAGCAGCTTTCGCCCTTTTACTTTAGCTGGTGCGACAGAACTTCAGGCGCCTCGAGTGAAGTCTCAACGGAAAAACTCATGCACCCAGACCAATCAGATAATTGCAAAATGTCGAATCCTGCAAGGGAAAAGCGATCCTTTGTCCTAGGATCTCTAGATGCAGCGCTATGCGCTGTGGGTACTGTGACAGCCCACAGTCAAGACTGCAACAGCCGTCCCGTCAACAACGGTCTGAAATCAAGCCCGGGCGCCGACCTACTCCATGAACAAGTCAAACACCAAGCACCGCTGCACCAGGCAGGGGAACGGCTACCTGCGGAGAGCAAATGTGACATGACATGGCAGATCCCGAACAACAGGCACCTTTCTCGAACTAGCAAAGCGACTTCCAAGATCTTTGGTGCGGAAATGTTTGGGATAACGAGGGCTGATCCCTTGTCGCTCGCTGCACGTGTATGACCCACTAATCTTGCACTCTAATGCCAAAGCCACCTTCCGCTTCAGGGAAATGAATTGCCATATCATTGTGCTATACAGAAAGATATACCATCAACCATGGATAAAGAGAAAGCGAAACAAAGTCAGTGTGGCTGAGTGATCTTCGGCCACGAGAACTTGATCCTTCGATCTGATACGCAATCTCTAGAGCAAAGGAAAAGCGGTGCGCCTCCCGAACATCGACGGCTCAGATCCTTGGAGGTGCTTGACTTGACCATCACGTCACCTCACATTGGAAGCAGTGGGAATAACGCCGACTAACAACTTCGGAGACGGCCCTTAGCACAACCAGGTAAGGGTTCGGGATCGCAAAGATGCGCCTTCGATGATGATGATGGCACCGATAGACGGCGACAGTGGATAGCTAGATATGAGACATGTGCAAGCTTCACTCTTACGTCCAAAGCCGTTGTTTGGCACGGAGCATTTAGGTGCCCAGGAACCGAAGCGTATTCACGTAATTGTCGAGTACATGTCTTCTCCGTACCTTCGTTCGGCTGTCGGTGTCGCGTTAGATTGCTTTCACATGCCCGGCCGAGGCCAGGGCTCCCGGTGGTGGAGAAAGAGAGCTGGGCTGTCGTTCCTGCCAGCGAGATCGGTTTGCGAACGCGAAGGGGTGGGTGTGTGCCTAGAGTACACGATTCAGGCGGACCTCAATCAGCCACGGACGGTGAATATACCGTGATCCGATGGACGGCATCTGGTAGCAATAGAACAGACCGAATCTGTCCGGCCTGAGACATGCCCGCTGCTGCTCAGGGGGTAGGAGTATGTAGGGATACTCTGTACAGAGTGATGATACTGTAGCTGCAAGTAATGGGAATAAATGCCCTAGAGTAGATCTGCGCGTGTTTGGAAGGAAACTAGACGGCTGAATCCTGAGCAGGCGCAGTTCTATTGAGAGACAGCAGCTGCAGCAACACCCCGACCGGGCCCGCCGTGGCCTGTCGCAAAAGCTAAATCGTAGGTTCTCTCCACCAGCATCCCATAGAGGTCGGAAGTTGCCTTGGGGGAGGCGGTAGTCGTTCATCAAAAAATCTCCCGGCTTGTGCTGTACGTCCAAGCTTCAAGAGATGCGCCATCAAGTCGATCAAGCCGTTTGGCCATGATGCTCTGGAAGCTCATTCTTTGCCGTTCTCTCGTGGGCCAGGAGCTCAAAGACAGTTGACATCTGAAACGGGGCTTTCCT
>Ga0058697_10000535_pt1 | contig 16415 bp, 12 predicted proteins | sample AgamicAsMae_FD_66619 | JGI IMG/M metagenome (GOLD analysis project Ga0058697, IMG submission 66619) | Agave microbial communities from Guanajuato, Mexico - As.Ma.e | ecosystem: Host-associated > Plants > Phyllosphere > Phylloplane/Leaf | place: Guanajuato, Mexico | collected 2012-06-04
GTACCGGTACGTCCACCTAGCAGAACAACGACAATCCTCCATCGTCCGCCGAGAGAAACAGTCTGGGAAGGGTCTACTGGAAAGAGGAGGAGCGCGCACTCGGGAAAAGACACTTTGGACCACTCGGACACGGCCATGGAGGATTGCACGATTTGCAGAACAAATTGCTGACGCATCTTTTGCGACACAGGCTCTCGCGGTGGTGTTACCCAGGTCCGCGTTGAGTTCATGGACGACACTACCCGTTCCATCATCCGTAACGTCAAGGGTCCCGGTACGATTCTCTCGCCCATGCCGCCGCTGTGCGAGCGCATCTATCAATTTCAACCACTAACACCACATCTTCAGTCCGTGAGGACGACATCCTCTGCCTGCTCGAGTCCGAGCGTGAGGCCCGCCGTCTCCGATAAGCGACCAACGCGTACCTCCCTTCCAAAACCGTCAACCGCAACACTTTCTATTCCGAAGATCGATCGACTGTTCCACCCTCTCGTCGATGTTTACCTCTCTCACCTCAACCCTCTTCTATGATACCGCTGGCTTGGGGAGATGCTGAAGGGGAGTTTCGTTGCGGGCGCAAAAGTGCAAAATTCTCTGATTACGATGATGTCGCGTGGGAGTCTTTTTTGATGGGTCGGGAGCTGCTGCGTAGTTTCTTCTAGCAAGGAGCTGGACAAGAAAAAAAGGAAATACGAAAACAAAAAGCTTCGCCGACAATTCATATCTTCCTCTTTTTCCCAGTCATGTTCTGCGCGTTTGTTGTGCTGACAGGCAGGAACGATTTTATGCGATACAAAAAAGTCATGGGCGTTCTGGCGACCTCTGGTCTGGGCTTGGTAGGCAATTTACTATTGTTCATCTCTAACTTTGCCAACATCTACCTGGATTGTGTCAACATGAAAACCCAGGCCAATCGACCATTGCAGCTCGGATTTCGAAAGCTCACGTCAACATTTTTGGACCTCACCTGAACTCCAGGCGATCTCTCACGACCAAACAGACACAGTGTTGACTATGATATTCAACCGCTTCGTGCTAGCTCCTTGCTCTGGTCGGGACGTCGACTAATAATATCCAATCATTGTGTCATGTGCCATCAAGGTAGGTCAGGTGTTGGTAAGAAACGTGCTCATAACCAACTCATATCTGCTGGCTTGTGTTGTTCACCGGAGTCTTCCGTCTCGCCAGCTTTCACAGGTATAAAATCTCGCGCGCTCCCCTTTCTCTCCTTCTCTTCTTCATACTTCTCTTCTATTTTCGTGAGGGGTTCCTTTCACTCGCTACTTCTGCGGCCCGGGTGACAGGGTTGGTATAACGAGACGAGCATCCGTGCGCTATCCAGTTCTGGTTTTTGAAGTGACGGCAGTCCTCATACCTCTATGGATGGCGTTTGAAGCGATCACTGTCCGCATACCCTCCACTTCGCTCCGTGGCGGGGAGATCTATGGGAGAACAAGCTGCAAGAGTGGTCTGGCGCGACGAGCATTCCTGTGCTTTGCACATCTGGTTGAAGCAGCGACAGCTCCTTCTCGCCTTTGTTGGAGGCAGTCGCGTCGGAAAAAACACTCTTACTGTTTCGTGGCTAACTTGGGTCTCTAGAGTGATCGGCAACTTTTGTGATCGCAGGAGAGAGCTATTAGAGTGAGCACTGGGATCTGAGAAGTTGATCCTATGAGGCAGCTGTCAAAGGACTCGGTGCGTAATCCCTCACAAGGTGATCTCATGGGACCTTGCAAAATATTCCCTGTTGGAAACTTGAGCAATCAAGTATATTTTTGGAAACTGTCTTCGGACCTGGAGCTTGCTCTGGGTCTAGGCCTTTTTCTCATCTGCTTTCTGGCCTTTGAGCTGGGTGCTGAAGAGGACATAGTGAGATGGTGTTATTGCTGAGACTAACAAGATTATATTCAAGACTTCTCGATCTATAACTTGCTGTCGCGCGCGACAAAACTCTGCCCTCTCTTCAGCATATCAACAGCCTCCTTGACCATATCCTCGACAATATCCTTCGCGGGCTTGATGTCTCCAATCACACCAGCGACCGTACCCATCAGATATGGCAAATCGACGTCTTTGTCGTCATCCATGTCCTTTTGCATCGGCACGATGCCTTGCTCAGTCAACCGCTTGATATCTTCCGGCCTGTCTTCCCAAGACTGGATATAGTCGTTCATGCGTACGCGAAGTGGTCGGCCACTGACGACTAGTGTGCGCAACGTATCCTCGAACTTGGCTGACACCACGGCCTCTTTGTGTAGCTTCGAGCATCCGGCTTCTTCACTTGCCACAAATCTGTCACAACGTTGTTAGCTTTCAGTGTCTTTCTCGTGTTTGACGAACGGTTACCTTGTGCCAACCCACACACCAACAGCTCCTTGCATCAACGCCGCTGCCAAACTCCGTCCATTGTATATACCGCCCGCTGCCACCACCAAGGCAGGTTCACCAGTCAGCGGACTCTTGTACTTGCTGGCCGCATCCACGACAGCTGGAATTAAGATATTGCCGGGAATATCGCCGGTGTGGCCACCTCCCTCGCCTCCTTGTGCGCAAACACAATCAACACCAGCCTCAAGTGCTTTGATAGCATGCTTAGGATGACCAACCATATTCATAACCAAGATACCATTTTCATGCAGGCGATCGATTACTCTCTTAGGCGGCACGCCAACAGCACTGATGAACAGCTTGGCGCCTTCTTCGATTACCACATCAATCAACTGATCCAGTTGTCCATGAGTATAATCGTGGTTCGTCTTTCGTGCTGAGCCGCCTACTTGTGGCAACGCGAGGTCGACGCCAAAAGGTAGGTCTGGAGAGACCAGATGAGACTTCAGTTCTGTGATGATGTCGCGAAGCTGTTGAGGATTGTATCCCAAGCCGCCTATGGTGCCTAGACCGCCAGCATTGGAGACAGCAGCGGCAAGAGGACCAGATGAGGTCCGAGCCATGCCAGCAAGTAGGATTGGATACTTGATCCCGAGTAGCGTGGTCAGAGGTGTGGTAAGCGCAGGCACCGACATAATGTGTACGTTGTTTTGCTGAATGACTTGAACGGATGCAGATATGTACCTACCACGTCTTCTACAGGGATATAAGGTGTATCACGGCGGCTATGCGCCGGTGTGAAAGCAAGTCAAGAGATGCGGAGAGAGGTTGGAGCGGGGAGTTGTGCCGAGGCTTGCAAACGAAACGATGATCATCAACCGGTGTTACTACTCCTTCCTCCTACGCGTTCATCCGCAAGGAGCCCATTCGACGATATCTATCAAACCGGTGACTATGTGCAGCGGACTCCTTCGGAGCTTCGGAGGAGAGTTCGGCCATGAGACTTCGAGTGCATATCTGCCGCTCATACCGGCTTCTTCACAAGCCCAATGCGTAGTCAAGCAGCACCCCCTCTGATCTACGGTCAGTGATACACGAAACGATATCCTGTGTCCAGTAAGCTGCATGCATGGCAAGGTTCGTTGCTGAAGCCATAAATACGGCCGTCGGCCTCCAATCTCGCTGGTCAACAAACGCGTCACACCTGGATCTCAACGATGACAGCAGTCCAACCTCGAACTTTTTCAACACCAGTGATTACTAGCAACCAGCTCAAGGGAGCATTGCCTAGGACTGTAATCAATGAAGATGCCGATTGCAATGCGATAGCGACCTCGTGCATTTCTCGTCTCGAGAATTTGCAGCAAAGCGACCTGACCGAAGATGCGATGTGGAGAGACTCCCTCAGTATCACTGAGCATCAGCGAACCTTCAACAATGCATCCACTATTATCGCTGTCTGGAATGAACTAAAGCTCAAGTGCAAGCCTCACAGTTTCCGACTCGTACCAAACACAGCACAGATTTTTAGGTTAGGACCTCATCCTGCGTGGGTCACTGCTGTCTTCTCGTTCGAGACCGATGGAGCACAGCCTGCTAATTGCTCGGGGTCTGTCAACATGGTTCCCGACGAAAATGGTGACTACAAGATCTGGGTCTTCTGCACATACGTCGAGACTCTCAAAGGTCATGGCGGATACGGAAACCCAGACAGTCTTCCAGACCCGAAGTTCGCACCCGCTGCGAATCTCGAGGATGGAGGCGAGATCGACTGCATCGTTGTCGGGGGCGGTATGGCTGGCCTCTGCGTTGCAGGTAGGCTACATGCACTACGCATCCCCTATCTCGTCGTCGAGCGCAACTCATCTGTTGGTGACAATTGGACCAAACGATACGACTCCATACATATACACCTCTCAAACAGCTACAGCGAGATGCCATTCCAACGTGTCTACGCCGACAAGCCATATAATCTCAGCAGTAAAGATCTGGCCGAAGGCATGCAGGACTATGTAAACACGCACAACATCCAAATCTGGTTGTCGAGCTCTATGGATCAAGCACGCTGGGACGAGGACACTAAGAGCTGGAACGTGGTGGTGAACAAGCAAGGACAGCCTAAACGTGTTAGAGTGAAGCACCTTGTCATGGCCATTGGCGGAGGTCTGGACGTTCCGAAATATCCTGAGTATCCCAATCGTGACGAGTATCAGGGCACCGTGCTACACTCAGTCGATTGGAGAAACGCAGATACCTTCACTGGTAAAAGAGGCATCATTATCGGCTCCGCCAACAGCGCCTTCGACATTGCCAAAAACATGATCGACAGCGATATGTCAGAGATCAACATCATTCAGCGCAGCACAACGCACGTCATGTCATCTGCAGTTCTCTACCCCCTCTTGGACGCCATGTACAACCCTCAAACCGACATCAGCCTATCAGACAGAATGTCCATGACAGGTCCATATGCGATGGGAAGATTGATGATCATGGCAGGCGCATCAGCTCTCCAAGCCCAAGACCCACATCGCTATGACTATCTGCGAGAAGCAGGCTACAGATTCCACCAGAACCCTGACCTCTTTTCCAGCCCTATTGAGAACTTTGGCGGCCATCTTCTCGATCACGGCGATGTTTCTTCGATCTTTGAGTCTGGAAAGGTATGTACTTGTTTCTTGCCCTTCGACTACACATACAAGAGCTAACATACCATCTATCACACCAGACAAAGGTCAAATCAGGCATCCTGCCCACTTCATACACAAAGACCGGCCTTCGCTTCGAAGATGGTACAGAAGTCGACGCCGACGTAATAGTCTTCGCCACCGGCTTCAGAGGCAACCTCCGTGAAAGCGTAACATCCATCGTTGGCTCTGACACCGCAGCCCACCTCGACGACTTTTTTGGCCTTGATGCAGAGGGTGAAATCAGAGGATTGGCAAAACCCATCGGTCACCCAGGAATATGGTATTTCGGAGGTGGTACTGCACATGCAAGATTCGTGTCTCGGACGTTGGCGATGCAAATCGCTGCTGATGTGAGAGGGGAGGCATTCGTGCCTTACACTGCTACACCTTGAGTACAAAGTACCACAGGACTTAAGATCTTCGTGATCGAATGCAATACTATACTCTCTGATCCGTCCCAGCTGCGAAAGCAAAGTAACACAAAAGCACGATATGGACCCGAGAGTCGATAGTGCGGGCCAGAGCAGAAACTGACATAGACGCTAGCGGCCGCAAATGAGGCCCGAGGGAGAACTCCAAACGGGCTGGGACGTTCGGTTGTGCGACCGCGTGGTGGTGGAAGGAAGGAAGAAAGGAAGGAAGGAAGGAAGAAGCGGAGGGGATAGAAGCTGAGGTAGGTTGTTGCAGTAGGATCTGGGAGGTGCATTGGGCGGTGAATGAGGCTTGATGCATCTGATGAGGAAAGACAATGGATGGTTCGTTGTCGTGAAGATCGCTTCCAAGCAAGCTCTGCTTCTACCACGAATTGTCAACGCAGAAGGTGTGTACATTATACTGTCACCGGAGTGAGGTGCTGATAAACATTGCGGAAATACATCGCTGGCAGCAACGTCAATTGCATATATCGGCACCTCTATAAAGCTATCGCATTGCCGCTTCCGACATCTAACCTGTTGGCTCCAACTATATGAGACCCTTCAACAAGGCCCGTCCGCGATCCACTCGGAAACAACGCCGATTATGCCTTGCACGATCGCGATTCGTGATACGAGCAGGGCTAATAACCATGCCATGCCTTTCAACCATCTCTTGCACTCAAATTGGGATCAATGTGGCTGTCGCGATGCAGAGAGGGCTCAAGTGGCGTGAAATGTGGCTGATAGACAGTGGGCTTCCACCTTGATAAACCCAGCTTCCTCCCACGATGGTTCAGAGCAACTTTACCACTACAGTAAGGCACCACGGTCTTGAGATGAGAGATGTATTCGATGGAATTCGAGAATTTATGGCTTCTTAATGGTCCTATCCTGTTTCTGGAAAGAGTTGTGCATTTTTACAGCATCGCTCCTTCCTTGAGAGAGACTGTCCTCTTTTTGCCGACCAACTATTTTCTTCTTCTCATCCCATCTCACCCATCCTTCTTCTCAACCACCACGTGTAAGATCCACGTGTCTCCAAACATCCATAGCGTATTACTTTGATCATTTCATCATGCGCTTCGAGAATTGGGACATCCTGCTCTTTCCGCAGGCGTCTGGCATTCCTCTTCAAGAGTTTCGCACCGAGTGCTATGGCATTGTCAATCGTATGTCTGCCCACGTCTGCACTTACGGCGCCAAAGCTGACTGGTGTGCCTAGCGATCGGTCTGTGTCCAACACTCAACACTTACCTCCCTTCGCTGCCTTGTGGAACGCCTTTCAAGATCTCGCTTCACTCTTGGACCAAGCCAATTCTGTCCTCGCCCAGATTTGTGAGAGGCCATCAAGTCGTTCTGGGAGTGCACGTCGCCATCGACGGAAAGACAGTCGCGTAAGTGGTCACACAATTCAGGGCCATACATGAAGCTAACAAGGCAATTGCTACAGCGTTCAGAGGATCAACCCAGATGGCAACTTCCCACACCAAGTCTTCAACACGCCAACCAGCCAATTGCTCTTTCCCCCTTTCCGCCCAGCCATGCGCAACCAACTCCAACTTCACATTGCCGACAACGTTGGTCGCATCACTGTCGGTCTGTCCGAGGGTTACTTCTACGTGGCTAATGGTACCGGCAAACCTCACTTCTGTCCCGTTAAAGACATTGTCAACTTCAAATGGATCCATGCTCCTCAGGACCTTCTTCGCAAGGCGGGTATCGCTTGGCCTAATGCTACGCTCTTCAGCAAGCCACAGAACGCCTCCACATACAATCATCTGCCTCATATGTCCTATCCCGTCGAAAAGCTGGGCAGTGAATTCGTATTTCCCACTATGGATACCACTGGTGTGGTTGATTCGTTCACATACCCATCCGCCGACACTCATGCGGTCGACCAGATTGTCACAGACACAAGTCATATCGATCTCAGTGATCTGACTACAGACTACTTCTCAGACTACACCTTCGGAGCTTCTCTATCGGATTCCATCCATGCGCCTCCTCATCTGCAGACAGCAAAAATGTCCAGCGACCAAGTCAAAGAGATTGCCAATGCTATCGTTCCCGCACTGATCGAACGTGGCGTCAGCATGCTCGACGGCTCTTCAGACACGAGAAACATATCCGACATCAGCATGCACACATCGTGTGATCAGTATCCTGCCTGCGTTATGGACGCTTGCGATGGCAAGAATGTGCTGCATATGCCTCAGAAACCAGTCTCGGGTCCCGCACACGTCCCCAGAGGTCGCAAGCGCATCGGGTCCCTCCACGAGCACCACCCTGCGAAGAACACACGTATCAGCATGATTCCCGAGGAACAGATGCTACGCTTGAGCATGGATAGTTGAAATGAGGCAGCGAGTGTGAATCACAGAGTCCGCGGGATGCGAAGTTTTATTGCTTGTACCTAATGAGATAACGATCCAAATGATGCTTTTTTGCTCTCTTTCATACAACCCTGTTTGACATGTACTATCGCAACGCAAATTACAATGACGCACGATACTTTCCAAATGCGAGTGCTGTCCACGGAAATGCTGTTGTCTATCGTATCTCAGTGGCCTCGCTTTTATGTCGTAAACCACTGTGCGTTGATATAGCTCCGAAAGTCAGCATCGATCGCCATGTAAAAGGTCATGACAATGCACACTATAGAAACGCACAATACCTTCCAGATACGAGTGCTGTCCACTGAGATGCGGAACACAACAGCATCTCAGTGGCCTCGCTTCTATGCCGTAAACCACTATGCCTTCTTATGGCTATAAAAGTCGGTGTTTTCTCGCCATAGAGAGCAGCACGACGGCATGATCCACAGAAACGCACGATACTTTCTGGACGGGATGATTGTCCACGGAGATACTGCCACTTCTCAAATCTCTTTGGCCAGACTTCTGTTCACGAAAGCCATTATGCGTTTTTACAGCTCTGGAAATCAGCATTGGCTCGTTGTTAGAAGAACAAGCTATAGAATTGTACCTTACTCCATGAATGAGAACGTCGGTCATGGAGAGAAGATCATCTCTTGTATCTCTTTGGTCAGACTTTTGTTCAAAGAAGCCATTGTGCGTTTTTATAGTTCAGCAGTCAGCATGGCTTGTTAGAGGAGATGACTCCATGTGAGAAAGTATCGTTTCGATTTATATAGGAAAGTATCAGAAAGTCGTCTTTATGGTCGTGGCGTCTGAAGTGTGATTCTAGCTGTTCTATATCTACAGCTGGGAGCAAAAGAGTTTCACGAGTGATTGTCGGGAGTGTGACCCTGCTTACCCATCGAGCAGACTAAATATCGATCGTTTTGTCGCCGCTGCTATCGTCTTGAGCAGAGGCTCTTTTCTGGGTGTAGCAGCGGTGGTGCTGGACTTCTTGACACGCATGACTCAAACAAGACTGAAGTTGACAGGAACCAAAGCAAACGAACGGCTTTGAACGTTGATCAGTGTGACGTGGGAGAAGTAAAGACCAAACGTTGCATTCTGAGAGACAGAAAGGGCTGCCGATGCATGTATTCAACTTGATTTGGGAACATGGTGTTGACGGAGTGTTGCAAAAGTCGCCATATAGGAGACATCTTCGCGCTGTCCAAGAAATATCTTGATTGATGCTAGCACATTGTGTGGGTTGAGACGAGATGAGCGAGCTATTGGTACGTGGCTATGTGCTTGAGCTATCTGTCCTACAGAAGACCCGCTACATAATCATTCCAAATTGCCTACACAGATATAAGCGGAACTACCGGACATGATGCTCCAAGGACTGTGTATACCTCGGATGCTCATCAAAGACACATCAAACGCTCTGACAAGTCTCAAGATCGAGCCCCAAAGAGGCTGACGACATTGTAAAACGAGCATGCTCAAAACATTCAAAGAATCAAAACTCATACCATTTTCGCCCTCCTTTTGGGTAGTAAGAAAATTTGGAAACGCAGGGGTAATAGTAAACGAGCAAATAACTACATTGGCGTTTGCCATCGAGGCAGGCATAGACATTCCTATGCTTGCTCGATGGACAAATCGGAAGAATAAAAGAGATAAGAAAAAGGAAAAGAGACTGAACACGGCCATTGTCGAGTTCAGAGCGTGCAACTTTTTGAAAAGAGCCCCATCCATCCCATCGCCGCATGACTGTGTTGAATTCGTGTGATTGCTGAAATGACTGACGCCGAGAGGGGGAAAAAGAACAAGGAGGTCGTGAGGGGGGCATGCAATAAGCAGGATAGATTCGTCGAAGTAAAGCCAGTCACATGAACCTGTCCAACTCCCGCTAAAAAACCACTCAAGGCTCAAGGAAAAACTGCTTACTGTTGATGGTTAGAAGCATCGGGCGACCAGAACTGCTGTTGCTGCTGCTGCTGTTGTTGCTGTCCACCAACCTTCATGGGAGCGAAGCCACCGTAAGGGTGTTGAGGAGGCATGCCCATGGAAGGGTAGACTGGTGGTGGGGGAGCAGGACGGTAGGGGGTACCGGCGGGGCCAGAGTTGTTCTGGCTGCGACCCCAGCTGAGGCGGACACGCGAGTTACCGATGGGGTAGCCCTGCATCTGGTTGATGGCCATCTCAGCAGCGTGGCGCTGAACGAACTGGACGAAACCGCAGCCCTTGCCGGGAGGGATCTTGACGTATGTGATCTCTCCGAAGCCCTGGAAGAAAGAACGAAGCTCGTCTTCGGTGACGTAGCCACTGAGACCGCCAACAAAGACAGTGGTGTTGTTGGGGTCGGTGAACTGGTTCATAGGCTGGGGAGCACCGTAGAAGCCAAGAGGAGGGGCACCCATGCCGTACATGCCAACGGGGCCGCCGGGCATACCGCCCATGCCTCCGGGACCGGCGTGCTGGTTCTTGTTCTTAGGAGTAGCAGTGCTGATGCGCATGGGTCTGTTACCGCAGTAGACGCCCTGCATCTCGGTAAGGGCACGCTGTTGGTCTGCCTCGTCGGAGAAGCGGACGAAACCGTAGCCGCGAGAAAGGCCGCTGATAGGGTCTGACATTATCTTGGCCGACTTGCAGCTGGGGAAGCGGTTCTGGAAGATGCTGACGAGAACGTACTCGTTAACCTCAGGGCCGAGATCACCAACGAAGATGGAGTACTCGGGACCACGGTCGTCGCGGCTACGGTCAGCGAGACCGCCACCAGAGGCCCAGTTGAGCTTGAAGGGACGGTTCGAGTTGGGGATGAGGGTGCCGTTGAGCTGGAGAGCCTTGGTGGCAGCGTCGGGGGATTCAAAGTCGACGAAGCAGTATCCAGCATTACTTCTAGGCCAGTGCGGTTAGCCATCCATTCTTTTCGAGCTATATTCAGGCTACTCACCCGGAGAATTTGTCGCGGATCATCTTGACGTTGACTTGGTAGCCCATGCCGAACCAGACACTTCTAACGAAGTTCTCGTCAATCCAAGGCTCGAGTTCACCCATCCTGTATCTTGTCTTAGCTGATGCGCGCACATTTGTTCATCCTCGTGGTTCAACATACCACAGAGTGGTCTTGGGCTCGCCGCCGGATTGAGAACCAGGCCCAGGTGCGGATCCAGGAGCGCCGGAAGGAGTAGGAGGGAATTGGCCCTGCTGGGACTCAATTGGCTGACCCATAGGGGGCTGCTGGGGCTGAGCGGCGGGAGCGCCGGATTCCTCGGGTTGCTGACCCTGGAAAGAGTCGCCGAATTGTTGGAAGCTCATTTTTGATGATGGATGTAGTGGCAAAGTCGAGATAGATTAGAAACACCGAGATCTGAAGAGCAAGAGTCAGTGACGGGACTCGAGACAGCCGTAGGAGCGGATTGTCGCGTACTCACAAATCGTGCGGTGTTGTGGGTAAGAGATGCTTGTCGCGATGGAGTATCGACGCAAGTTATTGAAGAAGCTTAATAAAGCAGGAGATGTATGGCGTGGGAAAGACAGGTGAGAAATCGAAGACGTTCGTGAGTGTTCGATGCAGTTCCTGCTTGTAGATGGTGAAAGCTCAGACGAGTCGTATTTGCGCCGAAGGAATGTCCGTTGACGATAATTCACTCGCGAATCTGTCACTGAGGTTAGCGTGAATGAGGCCAAGGGGTGCAACAGCAGGCTGAAGCAAGGTGTAGTGCAGTGACGGTGGCGGCATTGGGAAGTGGTTGTGACGGGAGCGTGGTGAAAAGCCAGCTCGGCAGCCTCGGCGGGGTCGAGGATTCGCGGCAGCAACGCGAAAGCTCCAGAGTCAAAGTGCTCACGAGCTCAGTAGCGATAATGCTGATGAGAGTGTGACTCGGAACCCAAACGAGGCGGCTGAGATGGGCTGGGTGATGGAAGACGAAACTGGACGGATGCAGCTCCTCATGGCGACGCCAAACGAGATGGCGAAACCGAGGTGGTCATAGAGATCGGCTACCAGGGTGTCGGGAGGAAAGTGACTGCGAACGAGTAAAGTGGAAAGCGACATACCGACAGCACGGGTGCAAATAAGAGCAGGAGCGGGAAGCAAAGGACGAGACGAAAAAGGAACCGCGGGAATAGCACAAGGAAAAGATGCTGTCTGCTTGCGCGCGAAAGGGAGTCGGGGAGGAAGGAGCTTTGATCGAGCAACGTCGAGACACAGAGCGACTGCCAAGTTGACCGTTGTTCGCCGTCACGTGTGCAACATGTGCAAGCTGGATCGCTCCTGGCCTGACGTGTTCAAGCTAAAGATCGCTCCTGCTTGCCCATTCCCCACAGGTGATCTTCAAGTTGCGTCAAAGATAGGGGCGGCACCGGCATTCGGGTTCATCAATCTCGAATCTTTCCATCATTCCAGTCTTTATATTGCTGCCAAGGTTTAGCCACGATTGCGCATTCAGGAGGAGAGACGGTTGCAGTTCGTCGGGACAGTCTCTCGAGCACGGGGCATCTCGCACGCTAACGCCGACACGTTGGTAGTGATAGGTATCTCAGCTCAGGAGCTTCAAGCATGGGCAATTAAAAACTGATGTTCATTCATTCATTCGCTAAATTGACAGTCGACCCTGGCCCAGCCGGGCTCCATGCATAAGGTGTAACCACTCAAAGGGGATATCTACTAACGCCAATCTATGCCTTCTCGGGGATGCCTGTTGCGAGCAATGTCAGCGATCATGTTGTGGAGATATCCAAGCTCAGTCTCAACTTACCAGCAGCCTGCTTGGCCTCGCCGAAAGAATCTCTGCCACTGGCAAAGACCTTGTCAAAGTCGTACTCGAACCAACGGATATCGGGGCTGAGTCCGGCAAACTTCCACTCGCCATCGACCTTCTTGTACCAGTGCTTGTTGGTGCTGTGGGCATGGCCCTTGACAGCGACGGTGGATCTTGACTCATCGGTGTACTTCTGGTGAGGTACACGGAGCTGGTGCCAGCCAATGATCTCGGTGTCCGAAACCTTCTCCCATCTGGTACCACCAATGAAGTGCTGGGTCTTGAGAAGAGGGTCGCCGAGGACGTTGGGGTCGGAAGCCATCTTGACGAACTCTTCGGCAGGCATGGCCTCCCAGATCTTGTCAAGGAACGAACGGTAATCGATGATGAGCTCGGGTGCGATGACAGTCTCGAGTCTCTTCCAGTCCTACAGTTGGTTGTCAGGCCCTGCGATCCTTGGAGAAAGTCTCGCGTGTGCTTACCTTGGTGTCGTAGCTGTCTGCCCAGTTGAAGCAGGCGGCCATGCAGCCAAGCATTTCTAAAAGTTATTAGCATTTCTGATCCGGTCAAAAGGCCACTTGCTCGGAACACTAAGCCTGAAGATGGTGTTCTTCAAGCTGGTAGCGGACGTCTGCAAGGGCTTGGGATTTTTGGGATCTCACATACCCTCGTGTGATGGGTAGTTGGTCATTGTGATGGTAGTGAAAGTGTGATGAATAGGACACCAACGACGACAGCGAGCAGCTGTACATCTATATACCTACTGCAGTCAAGACATTCTGGTCTCGGGAGTCTCAAACATTGGATATGTTGTTGCCCCACCTTGTCCGAACGGAGTTGTTTGAGGGGCCGAAGGGCTGTACCTGATGCGAGCAATCCTCAGGTACCAGCCAACTTACTGATATTGTTCAGACCAGAGCTTCAACCTCTATAAATCTTGGTACTACAAGTCTGGATGCCAGATATATCACATCGAGTCGACATAACCCTACTCTTCGTCAAGAGTCATCTGAGCCTTGTGAGATGGACAGAAGATGTAGGACGATAAATTGCCAAGATGATCAAGGTGCAGGGCTCAAGCCAGCCGGACGGCATTTTTAGCATCCCCCGCTTCACGCTTCGGACATTTCTTTTCGAATGGCACGCGTCATGAGCTGGCAAACGCGAAGGCCGAGCAGCGAGACGTGAAATGTCGCAGAATGTGTTGAACACACATGGTTCGGAGAATTCACGTCTGACCCGAGTTTGAGCTAGCCATTGTGGATTTCTATAGAAGAAAGAATATGAAATGCTTGTTGCAGCAACTCAGCAGGGTGGATGGTTGCATGTACAGTAAGCTCGAGGGCTGAGAGAGAGAAACGCGCAAGATCATGATGAGGGCAACGGCTTCCCAATCGGGCAATCTGTTTTTTGTCGGCGTCAGCAACCAAACAGCAAATTCAATCCAAGCAATGCACAGCGTCCAGACCAAACACACACCTAATAACCATCATCGTGCACAATGGATCATGACACGCTTAATACGGCGTCAACCTATCTAAACAATCTCCTCCTTGCCCGCGGTCTGCTTCGAGACAGCAGGCCTCTCGACTTTGCCAAACCGACTCGGGATACACGAGCTCAGATCATCAACCTCGTCCACGACCTCCTTCTACGGCGCGACCGCGACCAAGAGAACCGCGAGCAGATTGCATTGACCCTTCGAACCCTCCGAACCGATCAGACCCGCAAAGATGGCGACCTCGAACGCCTGCAGACCCGTCTCGAGACTCAGGAGCGCGTCTTGCTGCAGGCTCAGACAGAAGCTAGAAACGCTAAGATCGAGATGCGCAAACTCGAATCGACCACGAAAGCACTCAATGACCAACTTGGACGACTGAAAGCATCTGTCTCGCAGATCAAAACACAATGTGCCAACGACGTACGAAAGCGCGACATGCACATCGAACGCCTCAAATCACACCTCCAAGGTCAACAGAGGGGCAATAAAGGTGGACTCGTCGCTCCTTCGATATCTATCGGTGGAAGAGGCCCACATTCGTTCAACGCCTCAGTCAGAGACATCTCGGATCCCGAGTACAATCTCAAGCAAGAGACGACAGACTTCCTCACACAACTCAGCTCTGGGCTTAGCGATGAAAACGATGCTCTGATCGACATGATTCGCGGCACGCTGGCCACACTGAGAGAACTACTTGGCGTGCCCGAACAGAACTTGGACAACACAGTTGACGGCATGGAGAACGAAGACGGCACGATAGGCTTTGCACACGGATCGCTAGCTGAAGAGCTCGAGTCCATGCTAGAAACGCTCAAGACCGTCTTGACAAATCCGAACTTTGTTTCGATGGACGAAGTAGAAGCAAGAGATGACGAGATAGCACGATTGAGAGAAGGCTGGGATCAGATGGAGGCAAGGTGGAGAGATCTGCTCTTTATGATGAACGGCTGGTGCACGAGACTGGAGAAAAACGGCGATACCATCAACCTCGATGAACTTAAGAAGGGCCTCGGTCTGGGTGTCGGCCTTGAAGCCCCGCCGACTGCCCAGAAGCTCCGGGCCAGCCAGCATACTCGCTCTGACAGTGATCAAGACAGTGGTATCCATACATTGAGTCCAACTCCGTCAGAAACGCGCACAGCTCCACCGAGCACTGCAAAGTCGCAAAGGAGCATAGATCCACCAGAGTTTTTCAACCTCAAGCCTCGGGGTCACCAGCGTACACTCAATAAGATGAGCCACAACGTCCAATCACCACGGAAGGTTGCGTTTGCTTTGAGTACCTCAGAGAATACCGATCCTGCCGAATCAACTCCAGCCAAGCTCGATACGCCCACCTCTATCAAAACTTCTGCAACCAGATCCTCGCTTCCTACACACCGCCAGCTAGACCTTAGTTCGTCTGCTGGCTCACATGACAGACTCGTAAGTACATCACCTAGTTGCATTCGTGCTTCAATCTAACGAGAACCTAGCCTTCTCGATCACGCGGCTCTTCACCGCTACGACAACCCGTGGATGCTGCAGATGAGCAGTTGCTGCAAGCGGAAGACGAAGAAATCCAGGACGAAGAGAATCCCCGTATGTCTGTCGAAGACAAACTGCGCCTTGCACAGGCCGAGGCTGAGGCTGCAGGCCGCTCTTCTCACAGAGGGACAAAAGAGGAATCACAGCTCGATATTGAACTCAAAGAGGAGATGGTCAAGCTGCAAAGTCCTGCGAGGAAGACCAAGATTCAAGGCAGGCTGAAGCGCAGGAAGAGCACCCTCAGTCCGGAAGAATTGGAAGATCTTCTGGGATTGGAGTGAAGAACGAAGAGACGACCCATCAATATCCTTAGTTGAAAGCTTACGGACTGTTTATGACCCATTATCACACCCATCACTCTTAGTTTGCTGGTGACGACAGGTCGCTGATGGTGCACATGCCTCCTTCCCAGCCTCTTCATGCAGAGGTCGAGCATCCAGAGCTCTTCTGGGTGCCGGACGGCAGATTATCATTTGTCGAGAGTCAGCGAACGACAAGCATTGAGCCAAAGAGACCATGGCGGTGTCATGCAATCCGATTGTGCGTGTTCCCTGCCCGCAGTGTGCATATTGGATGTCGTGAAGTCTGATTGGAGCGTCGCGCGAATCCTTGGATCCAATCAGCCTCACCACACAACCGCCCTTGGATTCTGCCTTCCATTCACCTCCATTCACCATCTCTTTGCAAGCGCTTGCGATCCAGTTACCTTTCCCACAGATGTGCAGTCACACATGCGGCTTTTCAATAGTGCCAGAAACAGGCGACGATTATGCGAGCTCCCGCCCCGCCCTTTCATGATGGTTTGTTTCCTTATTCGGTGTGATATG
>Ga0058697_10000536_pt1 | contig 16381 bp, 17 predicted proteins | sample AgamicAsMae_FD_66619 | JGI IMG/M metagenome (GOLD analysis project Ga0058697, IMG submission 66619) | Agave microbial communities from Guanajuato, Mexico - As.Ma.e | ecosystem: Host-associated > Plants > Phyllosphere > Phylloplane/Leaf | place: Guanajuato, Mexico | collected 2012-06-04
GTAGCCCAATAGTCCATCCAAAGGAAGTGCGATGCCGACAAAAGATGTCAGAACCAGGGGAAGGAGGCAGTATCCGAGGACAGATGCCGAACGCCAGATGGTCAGAGTTGCTGAGAAGTGGCCACCGTGCGCGGATGAAGCGTCTTGTTGCTGTGCTGATGCGTCGGCGGGAGAGAGGGGTGGTGACATGAGCGACAGGATCCAGTGCAGTGAAATGCTGCCTAGAGCTGCCAGACCGTAGATGTAGCCAAAGTGAAGCTTGCCAGACTGCGTAACATTAGCAACATGCACACCTGTCATGATTCCAGACTACCCACCAAGAGCAAAAAGGTGCCGAACAGCAGGAAGAAGAGGATGGGTCCTGCCAGGTCCGAGTCGTCCATGATGTGCTGGTCGATTCTAGCCAGAGGGTTCAAGACGGTAAGAGTCTGTCGCGTCGCATCAGCATCCACATAGCGTAAATTGTAGTTTTGTGTCCATCACCCACCTTTGTCTTGATGTGTCCAAAGTTGACACCCAACTCTTCCAACAGCGGCGGCTCTCCTGGGTATCCCTCAGTGCCAAAGGCTGCCAGCCAGCCCATTGTCAAGCCTCCTTGTTCGCCCATACGTCCAGATACGGCAGACTGGCCGCCGAAGCCTGCGCCATAACTTGACGGGTATGCTGATGTTTGCGCTCCGCTGTTGAATGCTTGGAAGGGTGTCGACGTGCCCGACACTGTTTGGTTCGAGTATGACGAAGGGTAGAACTGTAGATTTTGGGCATTGCCATACGGCTGCTGCTGCTGTTGCTGTGGGTTGTAGTACGCCATTACGACTGGACGGCTCGATTTCTTGTCCTTGAATGCACTTGACTCCTGCTTCAATCGTGTGAGCTGTCTGTTGTCACCTAGCCTTTGCCAAGACCCCCACAGTCTGCGTCACTTTCTACTTTGAACCCCTAACAGTCACCCTGCCTTTCCTCCCGCTGTGACATTCAAGCCCAAAACTCACTAGTTTTGCATCATAATCTTCAAAATGGAATCATACGTGCAGGAAGAAACTGGGAAATGTAAAGGAAAATAGAGTCATTGTTCAATGTAAGATATACTATCATCATACTATCTCAAACGAGTGTGTGAGTCCAGTACAGGACTATTTCGTTCAGTCGTCAACTTGCCAACTCGCCCAAACCTCTTCTCGTGACAGACTTACCATCCACTGCCCTTGTTGTCGCCAGAGCCACCCTTTCCACTGTCACCGCCATGGTTCGAGCTTCCCTTGTCAGACCCTCCAGATCCCTTGCTGCCCTTGTCTCCAGAGCTCCAGCCATTGCCTGAAGATCCAGAGGATCCCTTGTCGGATCCTCCAGAGCCTTCGTTGTCATTGCCTGAAGAGCTCCAACCACTGCCGGAAGATCCTTTGTTGCTGTTGTCACCAGATCCCCAGCCACTACCAGAAGAGCCATTGTCGCCTCCAGAGCTCCAACTATCGCCAGAGGATCCCTTGTCACCCTTGTCTGACGAGCCCCAGTTGTCAGTACCCTTGTTGGAGTTCTCTCCAGAGCTCCAACCACTGCCAGAGGAGCCCGAACCGCCTTTTCCAGAGTCACCTCCCTTTCCAGAATCGCCTTTTCCAGAGTCACCTCCCTTTCCAGAATCGCCGCTACTCCAAGAGCCACTACCCTTACCAGAGTCATCCCCCTTTCCAGATCCCTTGGAGCCTCCGTTGTTCTTGGAGCCTTGGTCTTTGCCCCAACCTTGGCCCTTCGAATCACCTCCGTTCTTGGAGTTGTCGCCAGAGCCGCCCTGGGATCCTCTTGCAATGAGACTTCTCTTCCAGCCGTTGCCGTGACCGGAATTGCCGTTGCCAGATCCCCAGTTGCCGCCTCCGTGACCGCCGGAACCAGAGCCCCAGCTGCCTTGTCCGCCGTTGCCATTACCATTGCCATTGCCTCCCCAGCCATTGAATTCACCACTGTTCTTCTTGCTGTTTAGAGTATCGGCCCAATACTGAGCATCCTTGTCGGAGAGCTTGCCTCCGAAGCCACTTGCAAAATTGGAGAGGTCCTTGGCGAGGTCGCCCTTGTAGTTGCCATCAGATGACCAGCCACCAAAGTTCTGGAAGAAGGATTTGAAGTTGTCGGCCAAATCGCCGTCTGTGCTTTATGAGTGTGTGAATCTGCATAAGAGCATAAGGCAATGACTTACTGTATCCGTTGGAGGAACCGCCTCTCTTCTCAGCTGGTGCAGCAGCAGCAGCAGAGGTAAGGACGCTGGCGAGAGCGATGAAGAGAAGTTTGGAAGAGACCATTGTGACTTTTTGGTTGTGTGAGGATCGTAATGTGGAGTCGATGAATCGATGAATCAAGTATGATCAGGTGGTTTACTCCTGATGTCTTGTCTTTTTGCTGATGTTGAAGATGGAGGTGAAGACAGGAATATCGTCGAGTATTTATGTCCTCTCCTTCTCGGTGAACATTTGATTCCCCTCTTGCGTGCTTGCAAAGCTCATTGCGTTCTCGTTGAATGTTTCGTGACAGATCGTGCTCTCGACGTCATGATGCTACTTCTTTCCTCGTTCGAGGCGTACGAAATGCCTTGTGAATGGCTCTGATGATGCTGAATTCTGGCTGGTGTCCAATCATAACACTCCCTTCAGTCCATGCTCCCGGTTACGAGATGGGTCCCAGCGTCTGGTGAGCGTGGTCTTACACAGCGCAAGACGAGCATATCGGGAGGTATCAAGGTTCGGGTCAGGAGAGAACGCAGGTCCAAGAATCCTCTGAAAGTCCTGCCAATCGAATCGTGTCAAACCAACACAATTCCGGGACTTAATGGACACTCATTGGTGTACAGAGGCCTGCTCATACAGTTTCCAGACGCGCGTCCACTCAGAACTGCGCTGAGATATAGTTCATCGTGGTAGGGATTGATGCGATGGCCCGAGGTATAGACCCGGCTGGGGCATACAGAGTGTCATCCTGAAACACAGCTCTGAGGTTCATAGTGGTACATATTAGCAAACAGAAACTGCGAGGCGTGAGGATCTTATACGTGAAGGATACTAGAGCTGACTGTCAGTGACGCCTCATCGTCCTCGACGTTCCGGTAGGCTGAGGGTTCCGAAGCCATCATGTCCGTAGCGGCAGCATGGACATGCAGAAATTCTCGTCGCATTCGAATTCGTTGAGGATCTCGATGGCTCCAAGAAGTCCTGAGTCTGGTCACTACCAGGTTCACCTACTGCTCCTCAACCTCCATGGCTCTCTCGTGTGCTCCACGAGAAGCTCGCCTGTTGATATCGATGCCAAGACCACCTGCAGTCTTCGCGAGGTCGTTTGTACGACGGCGGGGGTAAGCTTCTATTCTGAGTAGTTTGGTAAGCCTGACAAGTCAAGACCATTATGGCGACATAGTAAGCGAATATCTCCGGGAATTGATCTGGTCAGAGGAAGAATTGGGAAGCCTCTAATTAGCCAGATTGGAACCAGCCAGTGCAATTGATACTCAGACGGACCACATCCAGAGCTTAGGAATGGAGGCGTTTTCGCAGTAGTCAATAGCGATGATTTGGCACATATCTGGGGTACGCTGGAGGAGCTAGTTGGAGCAGCCATGATCTTGTCGACTTTCCGATCTCACGTGTCCAGCAACGTGGTCAAGAACCAGAGCACAAGAAGTATGAGCTGTGCGACTATGCGGCATTGGTAGGCAGGGGTAATCGTTGAGGAGAGAGATCCGGCCACGACCTTTTTGCATCTGCAATCACAGCATATGCGTAGCAGGACGGAGTTGAAGTAGGGGAGCCGAGAGCGAACCGACATGGCACTCAGGCAACAGACCGTGTCGCAGTCTCGCAGGACCAGCTCATACTCGAAGTCATCGAGGTTGTGCCAATGCCAACTTGAAGACAATGGAAGAGAGTCGCAAGTCCTCGAGCTCTGTGAATGCGGTGGTGTGATTGCGGTAGAATCGCGGCTGGGACGCGCCTTCCTCTATCGCGAGTCGAACCTTTGTTCTTTGACAAGCTCGAGGCATCAGAGATGACACCACTCGGTGACTTCACTGAATTCGCATTCGAAGCTCTGTCAAAGGATCATATGACTTTGCAATTATTTTCTCCCAAGACGATCGTCCGGACCGCTCTGACATGGCTATCACGTTGCGACGAATGCGGCAGAGTAGGTGTTGCGTTACAACGTAACTGGAAGGACAGGAATTCGAGCAATCCACTTCCAAGAGCACGCCATCCGCTACAAGAGCTTTCAATAGGAAACACTGGTCTCGTGAGACTTTGCCGTATCAAGCACTTGCTGGCCGACTAGCTTCGTCGAGCTATCAACCCCGCTTGCAGATATCTGAGGGGTTTGTTTACTAGTTGCCATGTTCGAGACGGGTAATCAATTCTGCCTTTGGATGAATTGTTCGTCTTTCTTGCCTCTTCTTCTGTTTCTCACCATGACACCATAGCATTTTTCACGCTATATGTTCACCGTCTTCGAAACATCTTGCAAGCATGCCCGCGTCTCAGGCTTCAGTCGCAACCGATGGCACGCAAAAGCGTCCCAACTTCCTTGTCATCGTAGCAGATGATCTAGGCTTTAGCGATCTTTCTTGCTTCGGAGGGGAGATCAGGACTCCAAACATTGACAAGATAGCAAGCAATGGCATCCGCTTCACGGACTTTCACGCAGCGGCAGCTTGCTCACCCTCACGTGCCATGTATGTAAGATCTCAACAATCGGTCCAGAGGGGTACACAGGCCACAGACAAATGCTGTTACGATGCACGAACATGGTGGACTAGTGCTACAGAGACATTGGGCAAAAGCAATGGAAGAACGTGCTAACATCTATGCAGGATTATGACTGGAACGGACCATCACATTGCAGGTCTGGGAAACCTCATCGAATGGACAAACATCTCTGGTCAGAATGCACCGGCAGAGGGTAACGCAAAGCGTTTCGATACTGCTCCTCAGAGAGGCATGCCGGGCTACGAAGGCTATCTCAACGAGAAAGTTGCTACACTACCGGAGATCCTGCAAGACTCTGGTTATCTGACAATCATGTCTGGGAAATGGCACCTTGGCCTGACACCCGAGCGTAGTCCAAAAGCAAGAGGCTTCGAAAGAAGCTTTGCGCATCTACCGGCATGTTCGAACCATTACGCGTACGAGCCTCAACTTCAGACGCCTGATAAAATACCTGGATTCATGACGATGTCGTACATCGCTCTTCATTCAGAGAATGGCGAGTATGTGAAGAAGCTGCCTGATGGGTGGTACAGCAGCGATGGTTATGGCGACAAGATGCTCTCGTATCTTAAAGAACGTAACGAGACAAAAGACGAGAGACCTTTCTTCGGATACCTTCCTTTCACCGCGCCCCACTGGCCTCTTCAAGCTCCAGATGAGTACATCGCCCACTACAAAGGTGTGTATGACGAAGGGCCGGATGTCCTGAGACAGACACGTTTGCAGAGAATGAAGGACATTGGTCTTATTGCTCGCGATGTCGAAGCACATGAAGTGATCGCAGACGAAGTCAAAACCTGGGAGGCTTTGACAGCCGAAGAGAAGGCCAAGTCAGCTAAAGCCATGGAGGTCTTTGCTGCTATGGTTGAATGCATCGATGCCAATGTCGGCAAAGTCGTCGACTACCTCGAGGAAACTGGAGAACTCGATAGTACCATGGTCTGTTTCATGTCTGACAATGGTGCTGAGGGAGCAGCCTACGAAGCATACCCTATGGTGCAAGGAGAAATGATGCAGCATCTGCAAAGATACTACAACAACTCCATCGAAAACATAGGCCGTGGCAACAGTTTTGTCTGGTACGGACCACGATGGGCGCAAGCAGCGACAGCCCCAAGTCGTCTCTACAAGGCTTTCACTACCGAAGGAGGTGTTCGTGTACCTTTTGTCGTGCGCTTTCCTGCAAACATAGAGACACGCTCTGACAGCTTCATCGACGGTCCTGTAGAGGTTGCTAGTTCTGGTTCTCATGTCAGTGTCGAAAAAGGCAGCATCACTCATGACTTTGCAACTGTCATGGACCTTTGTCCTACGATTCTCGAGATGGCAGGCGTCACTCACCCAGCACCTTCCTACAAAGAACGCGAAATCGTACACATGAGGGGCCAAAGCATGCTATCTTTCATCGAGGGACGGGCACACTCGACTCATCCTGAAGACCACATCACAGGCTGGGAGACTTGTGGTCGTGCAGCCGTCCGCTGTGGTGATTGGAAGATCGTTTTCATCCCGAAACCTAAGGGTCCCGAGAAGTGGCAGCTGTACCATCTCTCAAAAGATCCTGGCGAGATCCACGATCTGGCAGAACAAGAGCCTGAGCGTCTGACCCGTATGATCAAGATGTGGGATCAGTATGTTCTTGAGACTGGTGTTGTTCCTCTGGCACCTGAACTGGGTGCGTTCCTTGAAGCTACGGAAGCACAGATGCCTGAAAATGCATGGATGGAATATGAGTACTGGAAAGATGGGGCTAGAGATGAGCCTGAGAAGTTCTTCAGACAGCCTCCAAGGTTTCAAAGGACTTTTCAGCCTCTGTGAGTTTTGCATCAGTAGCCATGATTAGATCACATACCATCATTCTACCAGTGGACAACACACGTCCAGTCAATGTATAGAAGGCTTCTCAGCTCAGTCTTGTGCATTTCGAGGGGAAATCTCCATACCGACAACCAAAAGCTGCCAATTACACTTTCGAGCACAATAGTTGTTGAAGCCAGGGAGAGCATACCGGAGCAACCCCCGTTGATGAACAAGCCGGCATCCGGCAGTCATGTCCCGCGAGGCGATCCCGAATCTCTGGGTCGATCGATAGACGCCGCCATGGAGGTGTGCAATTGGATGCTAGCCCTAGCACATAGATGTTGGTGGTGTGATGGTAATGATGGGTCTCCAGGCGCCAGCAACCTCGAGGCGGAGCTACTGCTTGCTGCGATTCCTTGTTGTCGAACTTGCGATCTCGATGAGGAAGTGAAGACAGGGGCTGTCAGGTTAGCTACGATGCATGCAGATTGTCTCCTTCTACTCGACGCTCTCGTGTTTTGTCATGTCATTGACTTTCGATCGTTCTTGAAAGGCTAGGGGATATCAGGCAGATGATCATGATTGCGTTATGCCAAAAGCACTGTCGATTGGCGCGACCTAAACAGCCGCCGCTGTTTTGGATACGAGATTCATATCCATCTGTAACGATGTGTAGCGTCATCTGCTGACATAGACGATCGTTCGAAGTTTTGCGCCAGCGGCTCTGCTCTCGGTGGTGATGTGTAGTGTGGCGCAGCAGTCATCAAAAATCACGATCCGCGAAGAACCGGTGGATTGTTGTAAACAAGAGATTCTCTGGTCAGCTAGAAGCGCACCAACGGGGTAGTGTCAAGATCTCGCTGCGGGTAGATCGCAAAGTGTAAGCGTTTGACAGCAAAAACAGGCGCCAGACAAGGGTTCAGAAAAGAAGGTCCTTTAGCAGCAGACACAGGTAAGATGGGGTGCCGTAGTTCGCGGAAACTAGAGGGAGTGCTAGAACAAAGTAGATTGGAAGTTTGCTTCGGCCTAGTGTCGTTGCCTGCTGTTTTCAGCTCGTTCCTTCGCAGAGACACTTGCGCGCCGGACCGGCCGCTCGCTGCACGGCACATCCGTCGGAAGGTGTCAATCGTGCTGCTGCTTGTATTCATGCTTAAATGTTTTAGGCGCCCGAGTCCGTCTACCTTTTGGCTTCTGACCGCGCCAAAAAAGACGATTCCGGGTTTCAACTAGGTAGCTGTACCTACTGCTGGTCGACGGGCGCCAGCGAATCTAAACCAACTGTGTTTCTATTGCCGCCAGGGTCCCCCAGCTGGTTTGCCTGTCGGCGCGTTGGATTCTGTTCGGCTAGGCCAGAGACTACATGATCCGCTGCTGGCTTACGCATCCGTCTGCGTGTTTAGTCGAGCGGGCTATATGGAACGGTGATCAAACTACTTGATGATAGTGTGCCAAACCACGTGGGAGTCTAATGAATAAGGTCGTGAGAGTTTACTAACCATGGCGGGTTTCAAAACGGACGACGGCTCCTCCTGGTGCTTCTGACCATTGACTTAGCCTACCCTTCCATTTCACGACTACTTAAACTGTACTGGATCCTCAAAATTCGTTCTTGTTCTGATTGTTTTTGTTCATTTTGCAATGTAGAAAAATCTGGACTCGTCACACTTCAACATTTCGTCCTCTTAGCAACCATGATAAACATAAACCGAGACGGAAACCACCCAGATACCTCATGCTTCGCAAGGAAAAAAAGTAAAAGCAAGAATGAAAAAGGCCCACCGGGGCATGCCAAAAGTACAACTACACTCAGGATTGCTTCTTTGACCTCTCCGGAATATCAGTCTCAATCGAGTACCGAAAACAGAAATCGAACAGGATACGCCCGAAATGACACCACCCGAAACCAGAGAGATTGAGAGATGTCGATTAGGAAACGTCGCACATGTGGTGGTATCGTGAAAAAGCAGAGCTTCCAACCACCGGACGAGATAATGTTGCAATTGCGATGAATATGAACGGCCGCTTGTTCGAGAATTTCAGGCAGACTCAACCGCAAGGATAATAGCAGGAGCTGCGTCCGTTTTGGAGGTGTTGAGCGGACTTTGAAAAAAGGAATTATCGAAGCCAGCGCCTGGCTCATGTCGAGCTATAGGGGCGTTGACTTGTCGTGGATAGGGCAAGGAAATTACTGGTTGTGTCGGTATGCTTGGTTCTGGGGTTGTTCAGGATCTAGGTTGCTGTTAGCTTCCGCGACATGAAGGAAGAACGTGATTATCTAACGTTGCTGGTAGATTTGACCGCCTTGAGCGTACGGACTTTGAGGATAGCCTCCGTTAGTGGCGTACATCTGACCAGCCGGGTAGGACTGCTGTCCGTCTACTTGCTGCTGTGGCGGAGCGTATTGCTGAGGAGTAGGTGGAGCGGCAGGAGCATAGCCGATGGGTGGTAGCTGAGCACTGCTGATGGGCTGAGGAGGCATCATATGCTGTTGCGGGTACTGTGCCGGGGCGGGCTGGGTCGGAGTGCCGGCTTCCTGAGCGGCGCGACCGGCCTCCTGGCGTTGACGCTCCTCGTCCTGCTTGCGAGCGACTTCCTCTTCCTTCTTTTTGGCCTTCCACTCCTTGCGGATTTCTTTGAATTCTGTACGTGACGAGTTAGCGCGGTCCTTCCACGTGCAGCTTGTGTTACGGGGTGCATGCGCTAGGGGGATTTAAGCATGGCTGGCGTGCTAGCTTCCGCGAGAAAGGAGGGTGGTTTAACCAACCCAGCGGACGGGGTAAGCACTAAGAAAATAATGCGACACTGCGACGCAGAATGCGCTGCCCATTTGAACAATCTTTTTTCAAGTCTTTGCATACCTTCGGGGGTGCGCTTTGCGCCGTGCGACTGCATAGTAACATGCGCATTCAGGTGGTTCAGCGTGCCATATGCCTTTTCACAGCCATTCCATCCGCACTTGTACATGCGCTCAATCTCTTCATAACGACGACGCGGACGCTTGTGCTGTTGCGCGCCGGGGATTGGGACAAACGAGTAGACAGTGGACATTGGGTGTCCGCCCTGCAAATGGTCAGAAAAACGCGTTCCGACGCGTCAATGGAGTCTTACAAAGCCATGACTTACACCTGGAGGTCTGGGGACGGCGGCTGCCATTCCTGGCGGTCCACCGGCGGCTGACACGGGGTAGTGCATAGGTTGGGCGTGGTAGGCACCCCACTCGGGGCGAGGCGCGGCGTACATGGCCTGGCCGGGCTGGCCAGGGTATTGGTGCATCTCATGCTGGGGAGGGTATGGAGAGTAGGCGTGTTGCTGAGGGTATTGCGGGTTCTGTGCAGCTATCGTGGGATCTATGGCAATGGCCGAGTCAGAACGCGTGTCGCGCAACGCGCTGGCAAGAGGCATGGACCGACTTGATTGAGCCATTGCAGCGTGAGGATGGCCACCTGGCTGCTGGTAGCGGGGTGCGCCCTGCTCGGGGTATGGTCGCTGGGGCTGTTGCGGCTGGCCTTGAGGTTGCTGCTGGTACTCGGGGAAAGAGGCAGAGCGCGCAGACTGTCGGGCGCGTGAGTGGTCAGGTTTGCATTGGTGGCAGCAAGGGAATTGGCTTACGTCTGGGTGGTACTGGGCAGCTTGGTTCTGGTCTGGGGAGGAGAGGGTCTCAGAAAGGTTGCCGGTATAGGACGAGGAAGCGTAGGGCGAATTCAAACCTGGCTGCTGCTGCGAGTACTCCTGCTTGAGCGGAGCTTGGTGGGCGTATTCCTGCTGGCGAGCGTCCATTGACTGCGGATGGCCGTTCATCTGTTGCGACGCGAGTAGCGCGCTTAAGGACGTGTCGGTAGCGGGCTGAGCTGGTGAAGTGGTGTAAGTCGGGGACATGCTACGCCAAAAGCAGAGTCGCGGTCGAGGGTTAAGCACTACTGCTAGTGAGGGGACTTGGAGGGTAGACGAAAACGCTGGCGGCGGCGCGTTGCGGACAGGCAGGTAGTTAGCGAGCGGCCGAAGAAAGGTTGTGTTTTCGCCCAAGCAAATGTGATGTGCATAAGCCGACAAGCTCCACCAACAAGGATGAGCGGGCGCGGTAGCGGAGCGGTGTAGTGCACAAAAGATTCCCAAAGGCGGACTGGCCTGACACTGGGCGATAAAAAACGGCGGGAGACGGCGCGCGTTTTTGACAGATCGTACGGCACGCCCGGACGGCGACAAGACCAGGGGGCAACAAGGGCTGTCCGTGTCGATGGATTAACGTTACGATAGCGTGAGCCTAACGACAAGGGTGGACCAGCTGCCTCTAGTCATGCGTGAGACGGCGTCAAACTCTATTTGATGATGATCTCAAGAAAGCAAGAGCGATGGCTCGTGTGTCGGGATCAGAGTCTCGCGGCACGAGGCCAAGGAAAGCAGCAAGAAAGAGAGGGGTGCGTGGTGCCGGAAGACTGGGATACCGACGACGATCAAGGAACGAACGACAGCTTGGAGGAGCATCCAGAATGTGACAGGTTGCAAAGGAATCGACCGCCAGCCCTCGACCTGCTCTTGCTCTTACACGGAGCAGTGCCCAAATCCTCCGGCTGCTCCCGTTCGCGAGCGAAAGCCTCTAATTCTGGAAAGAGCAGTCAAGCAAGAGCGTCCGAGGGAGCCTCTTTCATCTACTCGTCGTCGGACTTGGTCAATCGATGGAATCATTGTGCGAGTACGCACACGCGCAGCCCTGCATGGTTCGATGCACCTGCCCACTTTTAGAAAGAGACAATCGCTATCTTACACCCGCGTTTTGCTTTGTCGCAATACCAAGTGCCCTCGATTTACGGACGAGAGACACTGCGTCCTAACAGCTTCCACTCTATCGACCTCAACCTCTTCCACCTCTATTCAATCAATCGCTGCATCTCGAACTCAACAATGCACGTCGCTTGTCATTGTCCTCTCTATCCTCGACGTCACTCATGCATAGCACTTTGATACTGTTACACTGGGAAGATTGACGGCATCCAGGATTCCAGACATTCATGGTCCGAGAACGCTAACCCACATAGGTGAGTAGATGAGCATGAGTGGCCCGGTGCGTGCAAAGGCTTGAGCTGCTGTTGCTTGGACCGTCTCCTGCTTTACGCGAGTCCACTTCATATCTTCCTTTCTCCGGTGCCGGTCTAGAAGAAGTCAAGAAACTCTCGAGTCTTGACCTGAGTTCTTCTGCTTGTCGCTTTGTGTGTGCATGCACGCAGACATAGAACTTCAATTAGAATCAAACTTGCGTCTTTTGATCTTGTCAGCTTCCCGCAATTCGAGTGTTGGTCAACAACTTCCGAGCTCGCCCGATCAGCTTGTGCACCTTGTTGGACGCCATGACTTGACGCTCGGCCCAAGCTCGCTGATATACCATATCGACCTTGATGTGTTTGAGGATACCCAGCGGCAGTGGATCGCTCTGCAAGCGAACGCGCCGGCAATAACTCTTGATAGCGCAATGCGGGGAGACCTGACCTCAACTCTGGTCTGGAGGACTCGACACAAGTCTTGGACGAACAACGTGTCTGCCACAAGACAAGCATACCCACTTCAATCCCGCGTTTGAGCGTCATGGTACTCCGTCTGCATGTAACTCGAGTCAGGCCTGGAAGAAAGAAGTCCATCCATGGTCTCTGGACTTGTGAATATTGAGGGACAATCCACTGTTATGACTATTACTGGGGATATCGCTACCACGCTCTCCCATTTTTACCAACTCACCTGAGCGTGCCCCCACGCATCTCAAAGCAGCTGTGTTACTACCAAAGCTCGTTTTCCTTTCGAAAGTGGTCAATTGACGTGAGATTGCACCTGCCCGATTAGGGAGCATACCACGAATCAATATTCTCCAATTCAATTCTCCCTCGAGATCAGATCACGACACGACTGTTGCATTTCGCTTAAATACAGACGCGTCAAATATGCTCTGATTTGCAACGGCATACATCTTACAGAAACACGGCATTTGACCATGTTTGTCGACTGCCATCGGTTTCGGCATTGACATTTTACGATTTTATTGTTGCGCCATTGGCTGGTCAGAAGATGTGGCCACGAATGCCGTGGCGGTGTGGAAAAAATCCCCGAAGCTGACGCTGACATGTTTCAATAACGGATGAAATTGGTCATTGGAACACCAACCTTGCCGCTCGGCACGAGAGTGAACAGGAAAGGGGTGTCGTGTAGTGAAGTGTCAAAGCCTTATTCGACTGTAAAACAAGCTACACACGACCATCTGCAAAGGCAGTCATCTTTACATGCATATAGCACGTGTGGTCTAACTCCAACTGACGCTAGTCCCTACAGCCGCATCGAAGAAATCTTGGATGCCACTCAAGTGTGGTTCTGTAAGGGTCGGCGTGGAAGACCGGTGCTATCGATCTGCCCGTCCGGGACTGGACTTCGGGGCGCCAGGGCTTCTCGTCGATGGCTCTTCCCGTGTAGCCGTCCTCCGAAATGACTGCCCACCTCTAGCGCGCTGCGTCCTCAACATCTGCAACAACACTGACCACCATCTCTGGGGCCCGGCATGCTAATGCGAAATCTGAAGTAGTCGTTGGAAGGTGCTGATGAGATACAGTATCAATGTCTCAGCCTCTTTCATGCCTTTCATGCCATCCAGGCGCGTCTGCGAAACTGGAACCTTGCAGACACAGAGCGGCATCATGCAGGCTGGCCCCTCGAACATGAGGATGTATATTCTTACGTCCGAGTAGACTAACCCTATCACCTGACATTCGGCAGAGTCTCAAACGTTTCAGCATCCAACAGAGAACCACCGTGGTAGACCCTGAGTACGGGCGCCAAAACAAAGTCGTACTAATTACTGATGTTCGCAAGTTGCCACAAAAAGTTGCCACAAACTCGCATCCTGAGGATTGGAATCACCGCCAAGCCATCGAGTACGAAAACACAAATGAGACTGCACATCCACCCATTACTCGGAGACCCAAGAAACTCTATTTGATTACGCATATGCAAGCAATGCAGAGCTGCAAAGAGCGTCATGAAATCTGCATGTTCCGCCCTATGGATATTATCGCCCAGCGGTAGTGTGAGACGTATCGTGTACGCAGTACAAGTGCTACAGTACCGCGGCCTCTAGGCGTCTTTAGGAATAGGCATCGCGGGAGATGGCAGCGACGGCGCGCCTGTCAGTATGCATCAATATGCAAGGACCCAAGGTCACGACGAGTCAAGCTCGATCACTGCTTTCTCAATTTTGAGCACTCTACCACGTCGATGAAAGGCTCGGAGCCATTGAGCATTGAATCGCGCACGAGGGTCCGCTCCATCTCCAGATCCCCATTTGGTTCCCACTTTGAATTGTCGGATCAGGATTTGGATCCACCTTCACTTCATGCAGGTTCTTTGATCTAGGGGAGACTGGTCAAAATCAGCGACGGCCCTGCACCAGCCATTCAATTAATCACCCTGATTCCTGCTGGTATCGCTTTATCAACATACGTAAGAGCAGACGCCATAACTTGATATGCCGAGTGGATTGAGGGTCTTATGTGGCGGTGTCTGGACCTCAATACTTCTTGTTGACCTTGTTTTCAATGATTTCCACACAGTCTAGCTTCTTGAGTGGCAACACGCGGACGACAATGACATATCGTCACGGCTTTCTGCACTTCAAGTCCCTCCTATGGATGACGGTGTGAGACATTCTGGCAGAGTCTCCACCAGCATCTCGATACTGTATGTCACCGCGATGGCTCTGCATGATTGTGCTGAGTCCACTGGCTCACACGCTCGCAAAGCTGCTGACCACGGCATTATGGTCCTTGTCCCCGCTTGCTCGTCGTACAATCTCCTGTACTTGCTCAAGCTCGAGATCTATGGATCTTCGAGCGAAGATCAATGCCCACTCGGCTCGTTCGCACGTGTCCATTCAAGTACAATGCCTTTCGATGACATCTCGACAAGGAGGCTGTCAGCACGCTTGAAGTAAGAGGTCAGTGATACTCCCGCCGGTGCCGGCCATAACAACTGCAGAGAGACGGATGGTAGAGATGAGATGCCAAGTCTATTCAGCGCATAGCCTGTGAATGTACCTGCATTTGCTCGATCTGTACCCTGGACGTTGAAGACCTGCGAGACTCAACGGATACCCAGTCTTATCTGCATGAAGAGAATGTACGATATACTTATCCTGGACCGAGTTAAGCTCTTCTTACAAGTTACAGGAACCAGAATTCTGTAGAAGGGCTTGCCGTCTCTGACCCGAGGACACATAGTAATTGCTTGCTTACGTGTTCCACATGCATCCCTCGGGTCGCTGCTGCCATATATCACCATTGGCCGCCTATAGCCTTCTATATCCGCGAGATGCAGCGTTGCAGGTTCTGGATTCCCTTACACACGCATAACTCATGTTGCCTTCCGTCGTTGGTATAACGTGGTGGGCTCTAGACCTCGTTCAAATGATACTACTGCTTATGGATACATTTGTCGGGCCGACTTTACCAAAGCTATTGCTGGCCCGCCTGCATCTATTCAATACATTCCGTGTATCAGAGAGCAACAGCACACCATATCTGCAACCGCCTCGAGCCGTGTTTAACAGTAAGTTGTGTTGTTTCTAGACACACATATCATGTGGTTCCATCTATTAAGCTTCCGGGCAAACAATAGGTGCTATCCGATGCTACCGTCACGTTGTTGAGTCGTCCACAGTCCAAGGTGCCAGAGTCGTGGATTGAATCTGACTCCTATTTCACGACTGAACATCTGGCATTGCCTACTGTATGCATAACAAAAGCCGTGACAAGAAAAGCGCCGTTTGCTTTAGCTTCTCAGTCGAGCCTCTGACCAACACACCAACTCCCCGGAGAGTCATTGGTCTACCTAGCCGCAGCACGCGCAATAGGTGATATAACAATCAAATAGACTTTTAATGCTCGTCTTACGTGCCTCTCTATTGATCATGTCTGCTATACATCACACACACACACACACACGCAACGTTTGCATATACGAAGTGCTTTGCTTGCATGAAGATATGTCTCAGTCTGGATCGTTCCTTCCCCTCTTTCCACGTCGCAAAGCACGCATCTTCACTCGCGAGTCTCTCGACGAATTAATTTATCGCAACAGAGCCTCATGCCACATCAAGTTGCGAGTGGGTGTGCTGTTATCTGCAGCGGAGTCGGACTCCTCTACCTGCCTTGTACGCTTCAACTTACTCTGCGGCTCCTCGCATCATTTGCGAGGGCGAGTTTATGCATTCACCCACATGTCTTCACTAAATTCGATTTGCATTGCTGCTTCGTAATCCATCTCGCGCCATTCGTCTCGTCTACCTTCCCGATGTATACACATCACGGAGTACACCGATGGCAAGGTGGCTACAGCAATACGAATCGTATTGCATGTATGCGATGTCTCAGAACCCTTGCGGCCGTAGAACCTCTTTCAGCATGTGCAACTCATCTTGCTGCTGCACATCGTCATCAAGGGAATCCCAATCCCCGTAATACGGACAAACTCGGAGAGAACTCCATTGGCCCTGCGTTTTTGCTTGTGCCAGCTCTTGCCGCTTCATCCTTTCTTCTGTTGGCCCGTCTAACAGCTACGCACGTAACAAAGCAGATAAACACCTAAACGAAATCCTTCTTTTCCTCCAGCCCCCGTCATGCTCGCTACCCGAGAACGAGCAAAGCAAATCTTGCCGACAACGAAACAAGTCAACGACATCACCACATCCTTCGCAGGGAAATTCCAAGAATGTGTGACCACTACAACACGTGAAAGATGGAGGATTTGGACTTTCGGAGGATTTATTTGCGCTTTCCCGTCCAAGCCTTCTTGATTCTGCAGCATTACCCTGAAAC
>Ga0058697_10000537_pt1 | contig 16349 bp, 20 predicted proteins | sample AgamicAsMae_FD_66619 | JGI IMG/M metagenome (GOLD analysis project Ga0058697, IMG submission 66619) | Agave microbial communities from Guanajuato, Mexico - As.Ma.e | ecosystem: Host-associated > Plants > Phyllosphere > Phylloplane/Leaf | place: Guanajuato, Mexico | collected 2012-06-04
GAGTGAGTGAAAGCAAGCCTGCGCCTACATTCCACAGCTGACCACGTCAAGCAGATTCGCACCTTCCTTATACAATCACGCTCTTCCACCTACAGCTTTATCGACAGCCTTAGCAACAGTCAGCCCGCAACCATGTCGCGCGCACCCCAAAGCGGATCCCGCAAGATCTCGTTCAACGTGTCAGAGCAGTATGACATTCAAGATGTAGTAGGCGAGGGTGCCTACGGTGTTGTGTGGTATGTGACCCAGTCGGACATGTCAATGTCAAGCTAGACTGACACTCGTAGCTCTGCACTGCACAAGCCGTCGGGCCAGAAGGTGGCCATCAAGAAGATCACTCCCTTCGACCACTCCATGTTCTGTCTGCGCACACTGCGCGAGATGAAGCTCCTCCGCTACTTCAACCACGAGAACATCATCTCAATCCTCGACATCCAGAAGCCGCGCAGCTACGAGACCTTCACCGAGGTCTACCTCATTCAAGAGCTCATGGAGACCGACATGCACCGCGTCATCCGTACCCAAGAACTGTCAGACGATCACTGCCAATACTTCATCTACCAGACACTGCGCGCTCTCAAGGCCATGCATTCGGCCAACGTCCTGCATCGCGATCTCAAGCCTTCCAACTTGCTGCTCAACGCAAACTGCGATCTCAAGGTCTGTGACTTTGGTCTCGCTCGTTCGGCCGCCTCGACCGAAGACAACCAGGGCTTCATGACCGAATATGTTGCTACCCGTTGGTACCGCGCTCCCGAGATCATGCTCACCTTCAAGGAGTACACCAAGGCCATTGACGTCTGGTCCGTCGGCTGCATTCTCGCTGAGATGCTGAGCGGCAAGCCCCTGTTCCCCGGCAAGGATTACCACCACCAGCTCACCCTCATCCTTGACGTTCTGGGTACGCCCACCATGGAAGACTACTACGGCATCAAGTCGCGTCGCGCTCGCGAGTACATTCGTAGCTTGCCCTTCAAGAAGAAGATCCCGTGGAAGGCCATGTTCCCCAAGACTTCGGATCTTGCCCTTGACTTGCTCGACAAACTTCTCGCCTTCAACCCTGCTAAGCGCATCACCGTTGAAGAAGCTTTGAGACATCCTTACCTCGAGCCCTACCACGACCCCGAAGACGAGCCTACCGCCGACGCCATTCCCGAAGAGTTCTTCGACTTTGACAAGAACAAGGACAACCTCACCAAGGAGCAGCTCAAGCGTACGTCTAGACAAATATGATGGCTCGAAGACATGCTAACTGTGACCTTAAACAGAGCTCATCTTCGAGGAGATCATGCGGTAATTCACAAGCTGCGACTTCTCTACTCCTGGATCTATTTCTTTCATTTCTTGCCATTTATCTCTTGCCATTTAAAAGTACTTACCTCATTCGCGAACCTTGTGAGCCAGATCGCTAACCCGCTCTTGCAGCGACTGCACTCTCGACAAGCTCAAATATCAACTACCCAAATCGAATACTACCGCCATGACCTACTACCCCTCCGTCGATCCTATTCGTCAAACTACCTTCGCCAGCATTACAGAAGCGCCTGTGAGCTCTCCTCCTTGGTCTGGTGACAGCACGTTTGTCCACAGTCCTCGTAGCGCCATCGCCAACCCGCCCTTTGCCGAGGGATCGTGGGCCAGAAGCTTGCCCGCTTTTAAGAACTTGTTCCGTTCAAAGAAGGAGGCGCCCGACGAGGCAGAGACAGAGAAGCAGCAACAAGAGTCTGCCACTTCCGATGCCGAAATCACTTCGGACGAGAAGACTCCATGGCACCAAACCAGTCAACGCTGGCTTCTCTGATTCTGTCACAGCCAGAAAAACACAAACATACAAAAACAGGCTAGAGATATCGAGATCTGAAAGGACCTGAGAGACTTGAGTTGTCATTTTCTTCCTTATTCGTTGTCGTGTCTTCATCTCGCAAGAGACCTTGACCGCGACTAGAGCACGTCTTCTTACTGTTTTATCCATCTTCACCACTGTCTTCCGCGAAAAAGGGAGGGTGTCATCATTTGGGGGGCGTTTGTCTGCTTTTTTTAACTTTTTCTGCACATCGCTTTTTTTTCCTATGTCGGCATCAGCAAGCGTATCCCAGAAGCAAAAACACTACAGTACAGCGGGAACAAGAATTCAAAAGATTCAAATCACCTTTTTGCACCTTTCTAGAATGTGTTGCATCGCCGCTCGTGACTTGTGGGCTGACTGTCAGATTTGGCGAGGAGAGATGTACGGGGTACGACCCTGTCGTGATTTCACTATCTCTTATACCACCGTCCATTGTTCCCAGATTGGACGATATTTGTCAAATACAATTTTCTGAATCCTCCTCTGGCTCACCGCTGTATCGTTGACTCATTTTTGAGGAAGTTGTTGCAATGTGGTTGAGTAAACATTGCATCATGTATTCATGACCAGACTTGTGTGAAGAACACATCCAACTTGACACGCCTCCATTAAGAACCAAGCCAACGAAGAATGACGATTGCACTGGCTTACAGGCTCGTACACGCCGAGACACCGTATCGAGATATATCAAGAACAAGCGCGGGGGATATTGGAGTGGAGTACAGGACGACAGGACATGAAGAGGCAAAGGAAGTAGATGCAATGGTACTTTTTCATATGATTCATTTTCTCTCTGGTTTTCGTTACATCGTTTCTCGGGCAGATACAGCAAGCAGCAGTAGCTTCTTTATCCTCCATCCATGCGTCCCTGAGACCTTATGTCAGACGCCAAAAGAAACAATCCCATTCTCTTCTCCTTTCCATTTCATTTCCCATTAAAATGATACTAAAACTACAGGGGGTGTGAGAAGATGACACAAGTTTACCATGTGGTGGGTACACTAGGGTACTCCTTGTGAGAGAGACCCAAGTCTGCAAACACCGTGTCGTCTCCCTTGAGGTGCTCGACGCGGAGCTCGTCTTCATGCTCCAGCTTCTCAATCTCCTCTTGCGGTGTTTCCTTGTTGTCGGAGTTCTGGTCCTTGGATGTGGCTTCGAGAGCGTGGCTGTCATCCAAAGGCTCGCCGATCATCAACAATTGTGCGTTGTCATAGTCGAGGTGCTTGGGCTGGGCGGGCATCCAGTTGCGGCCGCGGAAGTCCTCGATGATGTCTTGAGGGAACTCTGCGGGCTTGTCGAGGGTAGCGTACGAAGGACCCTTGGCTTGAGGGTTCTTGAGACTGAGCACAAAGCTGCCCTTTTCGCGGATGCCCATGTCCTTTTGCATCTGACCGGGTTCTTGAGGGATGGTGAGCATGTAGGCAAGGTGAGATTCGGAGCGTGTGCCAGTGGTGGTGATGGCGTAGACACCTTCGCCGATAGGAGTGATAGGGTGGTTGGGTCGATTGCCTGTAGCGTTAATTTCTTTTTCTGAGCCTTGGAAATAGTTCTTCTTAAGTTCTTCCAAGGAAGCCTTTGCCTTTTCGACAAAGACCATGAACTTGTCACTGGGGCCTTGGGGAAAGACCTTCTTGGGAAGAGCGAAGAGACGGTTGTTCTTGGCATCCTCGATAGCGCCGTCACCTAGCTTTGCGCCGGTGGGGAGGGGACGCAGGACGAAGTAGCTACGCTGCAGGTCCTGGACGCTCTGAGGGTCGTCAATGCCAACACGGCCTCGGGTGAAGAAGTAGATAATACCCTTTTCTTGGATGTTGCTGGGAATTTGCTCAGCACGCTCCTTACTTTCCTCGACAGCACCGCCGTCCTCGTCTTCCTTGGGCTTCTCCTCGGTCGGGACCTTGGGATCAGCAGCGAAGTCGCGGTGGATGTCGTCCTGAAACGGTCAGTCGATGAATTGGCCAGCGGCTGGACGGTACTTACGATGGGGAGGTTGTCGGGCTTAGGCTTGGGCTTGTCAGGCTCGATGGAGTTGAGTCCAGCACCACCACGAGAGTCCTTGAGGGCCTTCTCGGGGTCGTCCTTTGACTCTCCCTCTCTGTTCTCGCCCTGGTACGACTCGCCGACCTGCTTGATGGAACCGTCGTCCTTCATCTCAGCGTTAGTCTGCTCAGAAGGCTTCTGTTCAGATGATTGCTCGGACGACTTTTGCTCAACTGAATCGGCAGCAGGCTTCTGCTCGGCAGTCTCAGTCTGACCAGCTTCAGCAGATGGCTTGGACTCGGAGTTGGCGTCTTTGGCAGGCTTGAGAGTCTCTTCAATCGTCTTTTGCTCAGCAGTGTTCTTGCGGCCCTTCTTGGAAGGGGAGGATTGAGAGTCGTCGGCTTTGCGTTTGTTGTCTTTGGTTTCTTGGGAAGCAGCTGGGGGGCTGGACTGCTTTTCAGCCAAACGTGCAGATGATCGTGTGCCAGGCATGATGTGTGTATGTTGGAAGGTGTGAGGGGTTGTCGAGCTAGCAAGGGTGCAATTGGTTGGATGGAGTAAAGATGACGGCGTGATGGACGTGACGATTGGTGATGTCAATGGAAATTTGTTTGTCCAGAGGGGTTTGTAGCTTGCGTGATCAAGAGAGGAGCTGAAGAGTGTATATAAGGAACCTCTAAGAGTATTTATCGTAACGATTTAGCTTCAAAACGCGTCTCTAACGCGAAGGTCGTGATCGAGCTCGGTACACGTCATCGGAGTCGCACTCGGACGTGTTTTGTTCCAATGCTGACGCACGAGACCTTCTCAGTTGAGTAAGGCTGCTCCGGCACAGGCAGACAGAGCTCAATCGCGTCAAGAGCTCTGATGAATTGTGTCTTGATCGCGTCGTTCGCCAACAACGCTTCTTGCATTCTTCGTGAGTGGCGTGGAGTGGTTTGCATCGCATCACCGTGGCATAGTGTATAGACAGAAGGCGCCATCAACCACATCGTCCGTCCTTCCAGCCCGTCCTCCATCGCTCTTCCCATTTCTTGCAGTCGAACGACTTCTTGCCCAGCTTGACATTGACAGCATTGTGCGCCTCACACATCCATTGTCCAAAGTCATCTCTGCTGCTCACGCGTGGCTCATTGCCATCTTTCATCCACGCTCTGAAGTCGTCGGCGCATACCCAGCAAGGGTACATCTTGCCGAATAATTGCATAAACGTTGTCGTCTCTTTTTGCTGCTCTGCTGAAGCCTTTTCTGGGTAGCTTGCTGCCATGGTGTGAAGGAGAGTCCACGCTGAGCGTCCGAGTTGTTCTACGTCTGGCGGACAGTCGGCCGGCATGTCAAGGGCAGAGGTCGCTTGTGCTGGTGGTGTAGTGGTCGAGATCTTGGATGGGGTCGTGGTGCCCTGCTTGGCCATGGCGAACCACGACGACACTGAAGTGCATGACCGACACCTATTGCTTCACCTCAGTGTGTGAACTAGTATCTTGTGCAGTGTATTCCAACGTACGGCTTGCCATCAGGACCCAAGACCACGCCCTTCGGCAGCTGCTTGGGGGTTCTATCCTCTTCGTCGGCCTGAGCCTTCTGCTCGGGCGTCGCGTCTAGTGGTTGAGGCGGCATTCCGGTCGTCTTTGTCACAGCGCAGCCGAATTGCGAGAGGATCGGGTATGGGATCTCAGTGATAGGCATGTTATGGATCTTTCTATATTTCGCATTTGTCAGTTTCCCCGTCCGCCTCCGAGGGTTCCTCGTCCGTGCTCGGCTCCAGGGCTTCATCGCGTCTCTTCTCAACCACCTTTCGGCCCTTGCCGCTGACACAATTCGACCAACCATCAACGACATATATTCCATATGTCGGGCACAACACCAGACATTCCTGTCTTGCTGCTCAAGACAAAGTCCATTCCGGCTGATGGATACCATGAAATTTTCGCTGGCTGGAACAACTATCTACCCACTTTTCTACCCGTCTTGGAACATCGCTTCAGAGATGATGCTTTGACCTGGCTAAAGAACATAACTTCAGACAGAGGTTTCAGTTCTGATACTACCACGCCTACCAACTCGAGCTTCGGCGGTATCATTTTCACCTCACAGCGTGCAGTCGAGGCTTTTACAGCAATAGTCGAGTCTCTTGATCCTAGCACTCGAGATGATCTCCTGCCCGAAGCTCTACCGTTATATGTTGTTGGTCCAGCTACTGCCAGAGGACTGCGATCTTTGAACCTGAAATGCCAGATCATTGGAGAAGAGACTGGCAATGGCGCCGCCTTATCCGCATTTATGCTGGACCACTACAACCGCCTTCCCATCAGCCAGACGGTAAGGCAAGACCGCAAGCTTCCTCTTTTGTTTTTGGTAGGAGAAGTACGCAGGGACATTATTCCCAAATCCCTTCAGTCCCCCGATCTGCCCCAAGAAGCTCGTATCGGTGTGCACGAAGTTGTCATCTACGAGACTTGTGAAATGGCATCTTTCCACATTGACTTTGCTCATGCGCTCGAGGAAAATGCTGCATCCGGGACCAAAGAGCAATGGGTGGTCGTATTCTCACCTCAAGGATGCCGCGCAATGCTCGATTGCTTAGGATGGCTCGACGAGTCTGGCCGCTTCAAGGGGCAAGCCATAGACTCATCACGACTGACAACATACATTGCAACCATCGGCCCAACAACACGCGACTATCTGATCAAAGAGTTCGGATACGAGCCACATGTGTGCGCTGAGAAGCCCAGCCCGGAAGGCATCTATGCTGCTATAGAAAATTATAGGAGCACGAATACAAGGATGCAACTGTAAGGCGTCTGAGTCGAGATGCACTGGTGTAGTGCTATAGGCGCTGTGCATAGTGGAAAAAAGGCAAAACAAGGCAGGGAAAGCTGTCAAAGCAATGCACTTCTGACGTGCTCTATGTACAATTAGTTAGATTAGGCAATGGCATGAAACATGTCATTCAAAGTCGAACATGGAAAACAACACTGCTGCAGGCTGTAGAGGCTTGTCTTGGCGACGATGAACCTCGGCGTCGCGACGAGGTCGAAGCCGCTGCTGTGATACAAATAGCAGGCATAACTCGCACTGCATGAACGCCTGGATCTCAGCATGACTTGTTGCGCCCAGGCTCAGTGATGATGCGAACGATTCATCTAGACATATCCGTCAATCCACGACATGGCCGCTGCAGTGTCTCCCCAGACGAGAAGCCAGGAACACCAGGCAACGCACAAGAAGTCGCCCACCGAACCTAATGTGCTGAACGTCGTCCTGGGTAACATCCAGATCAAGCCATGGTATCCCTCATTCTACCCTGAAGATCTCGTCGGTCGGAAGGCCGAGCGCCTCTATGTCTGTGAGAGCTGTTTTCGCTACTCCAAAGAGCTCATGCCATATCTGGCACACAGAGTAAGACCGCCATCCTTGGAGGAAGCACAGAGTAGCCAGACCAAGCTGACGCGATCCAGAGAGTCTGTCCACTCAAGGACGCACCGCCGCCGGGAACACTGATATATCAAACGGTCGACCAATCGATATACGAGATTGATGGTGAAGAGCACAAGGTACATATCATCTATCGCACCTGAGCGTTGCCTGATAGCTAGCTAACATATTGAGCAGCTGTATTCCCAGAATCTCTCCCTGTTCGCCAAACTCTTCCTCGACACAAAGTCCGTTTTCTACGATGTCACGACATTCCGATACTACCTTCTCGTGCTTACGGACCCGCAAAATGCCGAAAGACAAGTCGTGGGCTTCTTCAGCAAGGAAAAAATGAGCTGGGACAACAATAATGTGGCTTGCATTCTGGTCTTTCCACCCTGGCAGAAACGTGGACTAGGTCAGTTGCTGATGGGCGTGAGCTACGAACTGAGTCGTCGCGAAGGCAGACTCGGTGGCCCCGAGAAACGTAAGAATTCCCCATCCACCTGAGTTCTGGGACGCCACGCTGACCGAACCTTCAGCCCTATCGAGTCTTGGAAGAAAGGCATATCTAGCATACTGGTCAGCCTCGATCTGTCGCAACATCTTGTCGAATCCTTCGAATCGATCTTGGACTGTGGACCAGATCGTTCAACAAACTTGGATTGCACCCGAGGATGTGGTCATGGCCCTGAGCGAAACGGCCATGATCGAGCCGAACAAATTGCCCGATGGATCAGTCGTGTTGGTCAGGGGCAAGATCGAAACCTGGGTTCGGGCACACGAGACGGCGGCGGCCACGCCGGCCATTGATAGGACCGCTTTCACGCAGACCTTCCGCGACCAGAAACACTGAAGTACGAAGTACGAAGCCGGAAGACAGACATTACACACTAAGCATGCAGGTTTCAGAACAAAGGGGAAAGATGCATGCTCCGTATTTCTTATCATTCTTCGTTGCACTCAACACGGACGACATGCTCCAGTCTCGAAGACAACCAATTTCTTGGCAAGTTTCTTTTTCGGGAGAATTGACCGGTCAATGGTCGTCAAACAGGTGCTGGCTGCAGGTCAATATGCGCAATTGGACGCATGCAGTACCTCAGTAGACGCCGAGTGGAGCCACCTCCTTGGCCGCCGGCGGCTGCTCGCACGAGGCAAGAGTGATTTTCCCTCCTCATGCACGACATTGACCGAAATCATTTTGAGTTTCGACTGTTTCTAGAAGTTCTACCATGGCGTAGTGTGGTATAGAGTAGAAAAAAGAAGCTCGTCGTTAGCACAGAAATACCAGCACGAGTACGTCGATGGTCAAGTAGACGGCGCGACGGGGTTGCCCGGACATGTGACGGATCCAGGTCGAGTGGCACGCTATACGAAGGTAATTCCTACACTTTTGCATGACAGGCTGTCATGTACTGAAGCGGTCTGCAGATCTCCATCCTATTGCTCTGGCCTGCATGTCGGGAGCATGCACCTATGCGGGGGGTGGCTGGCCGCTGTGCTGTGAAACGATTTGAAATCACCGATTTAACGAAACTGCACCGCTGGGCTGCAGTGATGAATGTGGTGCGACAGTGCGACGAAGGTGCAAGAGATCCAATCATCGCGACGATGTTGCAATGATTGCACAACGTGGCAGCTTTTCGATCCATCGCTCGCAGCAACAGAACCAACTTCACAAAGTCACGGTCGTATCACGGTTCTAGAACCTGCAATGGGATTATGTTCCAAGGTTCTTCGTATCTGCAGCGAAATCCTGTCTCCTGACCGCAGGTTTTCTCCTACAAGCGGTGGAGAAATTCACAGCGTAATCAGTGTGCGCTGTTCAAGAGCCCTATCAACGCATCACTTTGCCGTTCGTCGAGAAACCGGTGCGGGACGACGTGGTTTTTAGGCGCGCCAGTTCAAGCCACTTCGTGATCCGCGATGAACGGGTGAACTCTCTCTCCACCTTGCGCGACGCTCCGCCCCGTTGCATGTCAAAAGGTTCCAAAAAACCGTGGACACGGTTCTCCACCTTGCGCTAAGAAAGCTAGACCGACATGTCGAGCAGAAGGAGGCCCTACGAGCAACTTGTAGCGATGAGACTGCAGCAGCGTTTGGTCACACAAATTACGAACATGTACGCTGCAATTCACCGCGACTGTGTTCAGAATGCTGGATCGAACATGGAAGAAAAGGGTTCGCAGATGAAGGAACAGGCCTAGATTGGTAATACATCTCTGACATGCTTCATCGCAAAACCTTGATTTATCACAACACCCACGCAGGAGCCGGAGGACATGAACGCTGGACAGGATTCCCTGGCGGCAGGGTTCGAATCTGAAACCGGTTGTGTCGGTAGAAATGGGAGATCGCCATATCTTTCACCGCTGGTTTGGATGTCCGGGATCCGGGAAGGTGAACGGCTGGATCTGACGTGAATGAGGTGTAATTGCTCTTGCATTGAGTGGCTCTCATTTGGGAAAGTGTTGGTGTCCACCTTGCGTGATTGAAGTGGATGATTAGTATTCTTATGACGGCACAGTTTCTGTTGGATGGGAGTAGTTGAGGTAGCATAGATTGAGGTGATGGCACTGGATGCTCGCCTCGAGAGAGGCACATGGCAGTTAGATTAATCTATCAGAATTGAGATGGTCAAAAGCCAAGTAAAATTGAGCGAGGCAGATTCTGGGAGGGAAGCAGGCAGTTTCAAGGCCGTTTGGTGGAAACACGTAAGGAGTTTTTGTGCTGCTTAGGGCTTCCAGCCACGCGCACAAGGGTCTGTATACATATGTTCCTACGTGAGTCTCTCTGAAGACAGTAACGAAGGAAGCTTGGCCGCGCAGAAAGGAGTGAGGCCTGGGCTCTGATAGTCAAGGCGGAAATGGATAGTCCCTGATTTGTTCATGACGGCAGGAATTATTTGTGTTTGTGAGGTGAAATAGAGTGAGTGACAGATGTCATATGGATGGTCGGATGAAGGTTTGGATTGACTTTGTCGGACGCGAGTCAAGGAGGTTGGCTTCGGAGACCCTGACTCGCACAAAGCTCAAGGCGGGCGGGTGGGCAGATGTTTGGAGAGAGGTCCTTCTTGCTGCCACTAGAGCTGCATGACAGTCGTTGTTAATACTCAGCGCAGACTTCTTATGCGTTTAGTGTGTGCCAGGCCTTGGGCGCCCTTCGACGACGGAAGCTAAAGCTAGCGACTCTGGCGCTAGACAGAGGGTGTATCTGGGAGTCGGGACCACAGTCGTGTCTAGCATGCCCATGGCCCTTGGCTGGTAGCGTAGATCCGCAACAAGGACGACTTTTTTCGACAAACGAGATCGCGGCCGGCGCACCAGCGTTTGATGGGCCCAGCGAATCGTACTCTATCTCGCAGGAGACAAGCAAATCACCCAGATTCGACCTCGACTCGCCCTCGTCATTCTTGCCAGGAAAGTCGGCTCAGGCACAGGGCATCATACTCGAACCGAAGCCTCAGTATCTCAGGCTGCGACTGCCTAGTTAACCTGTCCTGCACGCTGCTTTCGCCCACGTTGTGCCCCTGCCACCTATCTTTGCTACTGCCGCCGCCGCATCTTGGTCCCACCAGATCCGATCTGATCTGAGCAGGAGCCCTCTTTCCACCCATCGCCGAACAAGATCCTCGCCCAGACGTTCGTCAGCTCATCTCCGACCGTCGCCGTGTCCGCTGCTCGTCCCAGTATCCAAGCTAAAGTGCTTCTGCTTCTGCAACTGTCTCTGCTGCCGCCGCCGTTACTACAGCCGCCCAGATCTACCCTACCTGCCCACCTACCTGTCCTACGGACCCCTGCGTGCACACTTGCAACGTCGGAGCGCCACTGACACAGACGGCTCTCTACAAATCAATCTTGTCAGTCGATGGATCAACGACGCGCGCCTTTAGCAGGCCCCGACCAACACTACCATCGTCCCTCGCTCCCATCCGACCACTCCGTTCCTCCATCCAACCAACAGGTCTATCCCCCACCGAGGCCTCACAGTCTACCCAGTGTCGACTCTTACCCTCCTCCTCCCCCACCGCCGCATCAGTACCACGCCCAGCAACCCACGCCGACCGTGATACATCCTGCGCCTCACCCCGAGGGCCCGGAGAGGGCTGAACATCCATACACCGCTCCGCCTGCTGTGCACGGAACTCCTGTTATCAAGACGGATATACCTCCCGCACCACCTCAGTATCCACGCCCTCCGAGTAACCCTTTGCAATCGCAACCCCAGTCGCAACACCCCGGACCACCGCCAGGCGCTCGCCCACCGATGGACCACCATCCAGCTGCTTATGTGCAGCACCCCCCTGGTGAACATGTCAACTATATAGTCGGCCCCATGCTGGATCCTTACGGTCAACCACCACCGGGTTACTATCCACCGTACATGCCAACCATGCATATGAACAATCCGAATTCGCGCAAGAAGAGCATGCGTGCCAGTCAGGTAGGCGATCGCGTCTTGACTTTGTCGATGCTTTCTTAATTTTTGTGTACAGGCCTGCGATAGATGCCGTGAGCGTAAGTCCAAATGCGATGAAAATCGCCCTTGTGCAACCTGCAAGGAACAAAATCTCGAGTGTAATTACAAGGACACACATCCCACAAAAGCCGATAAGAACAACCAAGCGCTTTCTGAGATGATCGCCGAAGTCTTGACGTCCATCAAAAGCATCAGTGATCGCCTTGGTGCCGTAGAACAGCATCTCGCCATCCAACCCTCAGCGCAGGCTCGTATCGACTCACCGAATCCGCCAAGCCAGAGCGACTCAGATGCAATGATTATAGACAACAAGAACAACATTGAGGAACTGACAGCTCCCAAACAGCAGACATGGAAAATCGGTGACCACACCACAGCAGCTCACAAATTGTTGCTTCGCTGGCCTTCCATCCAGCCTCTGGTACAAACCCGCAAATGCAACATCCAGGAGAACTATGTCATGAAAGGGGAAGACCGTCCTATCTTACTTCTCTATGGTACTGGTGACAAGCGCCTTAGAGACGATATGGTCAACATTGGCGCCGCAAGTCCTGCAGGAAGTTCAAATGGAGATGATCTCATTGCTTCAACCCCTGAGTGTGACCCCAGACGGTCCGAGCCATTCACGCCTGGTTCTCCTGTCATGACTATGGATATTGACACCATCGACATCCTGTTCAGTTCCTACAAGAAGAACATCCATCGACTGCATCCTTTCGTGGACATCGACAGTATCGGCAAATACGTAAACGATTCTTTCAAACCAAGGCACTGCGCAGAAGTCAAGAATCACCACTCGCCATTGTTTGTGACGAATGGCTCTGGCGAGAGGGAAACCAAGCGCAGAAAGGTACGGAGCGACAACTATGCCGTTGGTCTTCTGCCAGGAGAGCATACGAGCAGCTCGACACCTCCACAGGCCAAACGCGCGCCGGGAAGAAATCTGACCAATGCGATCGTGTATTTGATCCTGGCCTTAGGCAAAATTTGTGAAGCTCCCGATCCTCTTCCTGGACCAGTCCAAGAAGTCGCTTTGACGAGCAAGCCTAGTTACCTCCACACCACAATGGCATCGCCTCCAATCAAGCCAGCCTTCGCATCTCCAAGACATATCCTCAATAATGTTGCCAACTCGTCCGCTGGAGTCACGCGGGCTCAATCTTGGGACGGTACCGTCAACCAAGCGTCGAACAAGAGACAGGTTCAGAACATCGAAAAGATAGGTGGACTAGTCTACTACAGAGAAGCAGCTTCTATCCTTGGTGATTTTACGGATTCGAACGAGCTCGCAGCCGCTCAAGCACGTCTTCTGGCTGGTCTGTACAAAGGTCAACTCGCCAGAGTCCAGGAAAGTTGGAGCTGGATAAGCACGGCGGCACGGACTTGCCTTTACCGCATGAAAGTGTAAGTCCTCACGATTGCAATTGAACGGGAGTCTCATTCACATATCTACAGCGACGGTTTGGACAACACAGTCAACGACAAGGAAAAAGCGCGGAATCTCAACAAACATGAAAACCTGACTGTGCTTACCTTCTGGTCGGCCTTGCAGCTTGAAAGGTATGTGTAGTGTTCCAGTATTTCTGGCTAGGCTAATCGCAACTTAGTGATATCCTTGCCGAATGGGATTATCCTCGTAGTGGTCTTCATCTACTTGAGGGATCAGTCACTTATCCTGGGCAAGACAAGCAAAAGGCAGAGACATGGTCCTCGGAAGACGAGGAGAAGTCCATTATATTGTTGTATTACTCGGCTCAACTTTATCTGCGTACGAAGCTGAACAGCATTCATACGAATGTGTATGGGAGGCAATGTATGTTTCTTTCTGTCATCCACTCAGAAACAATGCTGACGACAAGCAGTATCATTGAAAGATGATCCAGAGAAGCTCGCGGGGCTCCTTTGGCAGCAGACAGCAGACTTGGAAGGCTGGCAAAAACTCGTACCTTCATACTCCTGGACAGACAATGACCCTCCTGCTTCGGATATTGTCGTCGCTCGGCTGAGAGGGAAGTATTATGGTGCTCGTTACGTTTGTACTCGACCCTACCTTGACTATGCTCTGCATGTCATGTATGAGCTCGGAAACGGCAATACTCTCGAACAGCTAACCAAAGATGCCAACGGAAATCAGCGGGAAGCTGAGCTTGTGCTCTTCACTGCCATCAACATGTGGCATAGCGAAGAAATGGTCAAGGATAAATGCCGCATCTGTATCGACTCCGCCATGCGCAGTACTGTAGCTTTCGATCGTGTGGAGAATTTTGGCCACCGCCTGATAGTCACAAACATCATGGGCACCGCTCACGCGTAAGGCCCCTAATTTTGGCTTCGTTCGAGATGATTACTGACATTGATTAGGCAATTCGGCAACATGCTTGTTCTGGCTGCAGTCTACAACTGCAACATCGGCTGGCTCAAGGAACTGGTGCCCAGGGAAAAGCTGCAAAGCTTACTTCGTCGCACCATCGCCTTCATTAGGCGTTTACAGTATGCCTCCAGTGTCGCAGTCAGCGACATTCTGATACTCGAAGCAATCGATCGTGAACTGTTTCCTGAGAGCGACGGTGATGACCTCTACAAGAATGAGGGCTTGACTGGCGATTCTATCGCATCTGGCGACTCGTTCCACTCCGTTGACCCCATCGTCTGATGGATTTCGCGACTCCAACCTTGCTCTCCCGGACCATGGCACATAGCTGTGCTTTTCCATATCGGCTTTGCTCTATACCTACCACTGGAAAGTCACATGTACGATTCATGACTCTGCATATGTCTCTCACAATAGCATGTCCTTTCATGCATGAGAAAATTTCTCTCCCTCGGCCTCTGCTTCTCCTTTCCATCTCTGTTTTACTTGTAGCATTTCGGGATATACCATTTACGCCTTTGTCTTTGCCTTTTGCTGCTTAGCGTTGAGGATACGTTGTTTTGTTTTGTCATCTCGCATTCATGTTGCTGTGTTTTTATTGAGTTTTGCTTCTCGGTTTTCTGCTTTTGATGCACTGAGCGAGCGTATGGATGAAAAACGGAAAGCCTAATGCATGCATATATCACGAAACTGGCGGGACATGTTGACGACCTCTTGAGGAATTCGATGGCGTTTCTTTTTGCTCATCTTATGTTTAATCTTAGTCTCTCGCTTGATGTCAATGGATTGTTTGTTTTGTCTGGTGCTCATGATCTTTTTTACGGTGCACCTCACCTGTGTGAAGGCAAGCGCGGGTCGTCGTTCTCGAGATGTACTTGAGTAGTTGCTTTCTGTGTCAGCACACTAAATTCGGGCAACCACAACACTAGTGACTGCTCTTTCCTATTGAATCACTAATGTTCAGTACCGCACACTCTGAATCAAATGCAGAATTACCTTCCCTTCCCCTGTCTTTCTCCTCTACTACTAAGGCACCCGACAACGAGATGGCGTACACATTGCTTCGGTTCGCATGGACCTACGGTCATCACACCAACCTCGTTTTGAGTAAGGTAGTACTAACCCCGAGATCTTGAAGCCTCTCTCTCATCGTTGCAGTCCGGGTGCATGTCTTGTTGATCCGCGAGCGAGCGATCGATACGGCAGCGAGCAGCTGGGGGTCCGGTCGTCACTAGGTCATCAAGTTTGGGCTTGTTCAATGTTGGTCAAGTAAACAAGTACGAGTCTACTGTACGAACGATACGAGAGTGTTGAAACAAGATCTGCGGACAGATAGTAAACATTTGATACAAGAGATTGAAGCAGTACTCTAAGGGAGACTACCGATATAGTAAGAAAGAAAAGCTCATTACACATCATACCCGAGATGGATCCCTCCTACTCCTCGAAATTACTGTGTATTTCTAAGGTTGCGCGCGTTACAGACTTCAGCGCATAGGAAGGCTGCAATCCTTTGTCTAAGAGCCATTGATACCCTTGTACTTCTCCAGAGCAGGTGGAAGCTCAGTAGCAGAGTCAGTCCTTCCATGTCCACTATCCGGCATCTGCGCCAACCAAGCAGGAGGCCTCATACCCGTCTGATCCTGAATGGTCGAAAACAGCGGAGGCAAGCTCTGCATGATGTTCTTGATAGGGGCGAATGAGTCCACTCCAGAAGCAGCATCTTGAGCACCCGTAGTCCAGACATTGATCTTAGGTTGCAATCCTCTGATGGCTTCTGCGTTTGCCTTTGCGAGCTGAACGGGAATGTTATTCTGCAGCATCATCCAATCGCGTACGCCTTGAGGCCCGCCGAGAACCTTGCTGAGGGCTTCGTACGCAGAGGCTAGTTGTTTGATTCCTGCTGCTTCGCGCTCGTGACGGACGTAGAGGGCTTCGGCTTCTGCCTTTCTGAGCTCAAAGTCACCGAGGGCATCCTGCTGTTTGCTGTACAACGATGCATCCGCGGCTTTGCTGTCTTGGAGGAATTTGGCTTCCGTCTCGCGCTGTTTTCTTTGGTAGTATCCCTCAGCTTGTTTTTCGGTGGTGTAGAGTTCCAAGTCTGCGGTTTTTGATTGTTGGAAGGCGATGGCTTCTGCGTGTTGTCTGGCCTTGTAGAGTTGAGCATCTGCCTCTTCAGCCGCAGATTCCTTTGCAACTTTTGCTTTTGTGACGGTGGTTGCTCTCATTCTCTCCAGCTCCATCAGAGCTTTACTT
>Ga0058697_10000538_pt1 | contig 16346 bp, 8 predicted proteins | sample AgamicAsMae_FD_66619 | JGI IMG/M metagenome (GOLD analysis project Ga0058697, IMG submission 66619) | Agave microbial communities from Guanajuato, Mexico - As.Ma.e | ecosystem: Host-associated > Plants > Phyllosphere > Phylloplane/Leaf | place: Guanajuato, Mexico | collected 2012-06-04
CAGTGCGAAGAGTGGTTGAGCAAGCAGAAGGCGCACCTTCCGACTACCGTGCCTACAGACAGCGAGAATATTCTCGCGCTCCCGAGCCACAGTACTATCGAGAGGAGGCTGCTGGACCAGTGTATATCAGGGAAGCACCAGGGCCTAGAGCATCAGTGTACCCACCGGAGTCTGCAACACCTGTAGGATATGCGCCACGGGCTTATAGCGTACATCCTGAGATGGAGCCGGTCCGATACATGTCGAGACAGCCAAGCATGGCACCACAGGCCGAATATGTCCGAGTGACAGAGACAGGTGGTCGTGCAGCTACAATGGCACCCCCTCCGGCACCTATGAGGGCGGTAAGCGTTGTCCCAGGATCGGAGTACGGACGCCCTGTCGATATGAGATATAGCTACGGAAGTCAGGGTGCAGGTGGATATGCAGGCGCAGGGCCACGTTACGGCGAAGAAGCAGCGCCTCGGGAAATATATGTAGATCAGTACGGCAGAGAGGTCAGAAGAGTCGGATATTGATAGATAGGAGTGTAGAAGCGTGTTGGAAGAGGCAGAAGCAGAAGTGGAGACGAAAAAGGCAGAGTAATAAAGACATTCGTCTCAATCAAGACACTACTACAAGTGAGCAATATGTGTAGAATGGAAGCATGTGATTGTATGCTGGAGTGCAAGGTTTCTGCAGCGCATGGCAGACACAAAGTTGTCGGCGCACGTGAGGGGAGCTTGGCGCTCTAGAGGTTGTTGTGCCTGGGAAAATCGACGCGACTCGTCGACGACGACAGCAGTGCGATTGATCCTCTGCGGATTGCAACATACGACGAGTCTTTTCCGGTTGGCTTGTCTTGTTAGATTCTGGCGGGCTCTCTGGGCGCCCGTGTTGACTCGATTACTGGATCTTGACTGCTCCTACTCGTAGTGCTTGCTCGAGTGCTGCTCCAGCCTCGACGTCCATCTGACACCTACCCACACGCTCGTTCCTCGACGCATCCGACTCCTCCGATGCACAAGATCTCCAACTTCACCGGCCAAGCACGCCATGGTTGGGACAAGATGACGCCTGCAATGGGTTTTGGCCGTCCGCACCACCAGGACATGGCCATGCCGCCCACAAACATCAAGCGGAACATGGCCACCCAGCACAACATGCAGCCGAACCCCCAGGTCCCCGGCCATCTTGTCAACCTGTCCTTCAACATCCCCTTTGCTTCCAACCTCAGTGGCCCGGACCCGGACTCGGTCATCTATGCCAGCCCTGGAGCTTACGCCCGCTGGACACATCCTCAGCCGCACAACCCCGATTCCCCCCCGCCGAACCACGAGCTCCCTGTCCACGCCCGCAATGTCGACAATCTGCGATCCTTGTGCAAGGTCATCACCGAAGCCAGCAACGCTCAGATCCATGCCACCGTCACATCCGCCAGACCCAAGCCTGTCCCCGGCATGCAGCGAGGTCCGCTCAATACTCTCGTTACAAACGTCTGTCTGTCTGGCGATTCCGATCTGGTCTACAAAATGCGCGCAAAGATATTGAACGAGACTCCCATCACCTTGGTAGGTACAGCCCGTCGGACTTGAGCTGCACAGAGCACCCCGCTGACTCGAGATAGCGCTCTGCTACCGTCGACGTGGACTCGACCCTTATCATGGTCCCCAACACCGAAGGCGTACGTACCGACATTCTGAGACACATGGACGACATATCAGACCGCACCAAAGCCGACATTTTTCTGCTCAACCCTCGTCCTATGGACGTCGACTCGGCCAGCATCCACGGTACCATAGACAGTCTCGTCGAGAACAGATTACGTCTCATGATCTTCGGAGACATGGAATGTTGCGAGCATGCGAAGACCAGGATTTTGATCATGATCGACCAAATTGTACGCCCACAGAGACCTGCTCCAACTCGTCGAATCCACGTGCTAACAGACATTATAGCTCATGCGACAAGTCGACACGATCAAACTCGAGCTTTCTCTCCACACCCTGATCTGTGGCCGACACCGCCGCAACATCAAGCTCATCGAGTCAGCTACTGGCACTGCCATATACTTCCCGCCCCTGTTCCCCGGAATCTTCGGTTATAGCCCCGCCGGCTCGTATCCGCGTGCCAGAGACGAGATCATCATCACGGGTGAGAGTCAGGAAAACATCATGCAAGCCAAAAGACGCCTGCAAGATCTGGTTCTGACGACAAAGACGTTTGTCAAGGATGTGGCCATCACAACCAGCAAGGTCGACTACATCCTGCTCGAGCGACTAGACAAGATCCGCAAGATTGTTGAGCAGAACGGCTCTTATGTGCTTCTGCCTCCACTAGGCAACCACAGCGGTCTCTTGCGCGTGCAGGCGACTGACATTCTGAATGTTGAGCGTACTGTGCGCGACATCATGTCTCTAGCTGGACAGTTTTACAGCGCTTCCTGGTGGCTGACTCAATTAGACCCCATGCAAAGGCAGCCCACGCCTTCGGATATTCGCGCCATGCTGCCCGACATCTGCATCAATTCTGGCGCCGAGATCAACTTCGAGAAGCTCAACTTCCACATCAATGGAAGCGACGATTCTGTCAAGGCCGCCATGACCATCATCAACTCGCTGCCCTTTGTCAAGAAGGCTAATTCGACTCTGCGGGTCAAGGTTGAGCTTGCCAACGAACACAAAGAGTTTGTGAGCGGAAAGAAGAATGGCAAGATCAACAAGATCATGAGTCAAAGCAACGTCCAGATTGTCTTTGACGGCTTCAACGAGTACAACTTCTATATCGACGTGCGCGGGGCCCAATACGAAGCTACCAAAAACGGCCTCGATCTGGTCGAGTTGGAGATGCCCGCGTCCATTTCCTTCCATGTCCCGGATCAATACCACAAGCGTATCATCGGCATCGGCGGTCAACACATTCAGCGCATTATGAAGAAGTATTCTGTATTCGTCAAGTTCTCGAATGCTATGGACCGAGGTGGTATCGGCAAAGATGACGATGATGTGAAGGTTGACAATGTCATCTGTCGTACTCCTGCAAGAAATGCCGACAACCTTGAGCTTGTCAAACAAGAGATCATGGACATGGTAGAGAAAGTCGACGCCGAGTATGTTTCCGAGCAAGTTGTCGTCGACAGGCTGTACCACCGCGAATTGGTCGCTCGCATGCCCGAAATCGAGGAGCTCGAGAAAAAATGGAACTGCAAGATCACTTTCCCTGGAACAGAGCAAGCAAGCGACGTCATCACTGTGTCTGGACCCGAGTATCAAGTACCTCAAGCTGTGGACGAGTTCTTGGGCATGGTCCCTGAGAGTCATGATATTTCCTTCCCCAGCACGGTCGAGCTTCGCAACTTCCTTGTGTCTGCGGAATTCCACGATGATGTTTTGCAGAAGCTCAAAGACCAGTACGTTGTTGAAGTCATAGTCCAACAGCCAAAGCTCGAAAGAATTGGTGATGAAGACGTTGAAGTGGAGAACCTCCTTTTGACCTACACGCGCAACAACGCTGGTGGCTTGAAGGACGCCATCGACTTCCTGGTCCTCGGCTTAGTTTCTCACGGCCTGAGCGCGAGCACGGTTAAGGGTGCCATTCCTCGACCAAAGTCCGACTCTTTCGAAGACTCGATGCCATACTTTGACTCTAAGCTTCTGCAGCGTGCGGAACCACCAGTCGTGGCCGAGTCACCTACGCGTACTCATTTTGGCAGTGGGGAAAGTAACGAAGGACATCGATCGATCTTCGACAGACTGCGCAAGCCGGGCAGTATGTCATCTTTCTCTTCTTTCCTTGAGAGACGCAAGAACAGTTCAAACTCTCCTGCATCTTCGTTGTTCAAGCATGCTTCGAACAATGCTTCCAAGGCCTCGCTGCAAAGCATGGAATCGCGAGAATCGGGCTATCGCAATCCTTGGAACGACAACGGCCCTGACGTCGAGTCTGAAACCGCCAACAATCAGACGAACGGCGGATGGGCAACTCTGGCTGCGGCAGGCAGCCGACCTGCCACTTCGTCGGCATCGCTCACGTCGTCGACACCTTACGAAAGCAAATTTCCCTTTGGCGCCGGACGTAACGGCTCTACGACTTCGCTCAACACCACTTTGATACCCGGGCTAGGCGGCGACGTCGCCTCCAGCAATGCCCACTACCATACCAACGCCAACCGGTCAGCCTCGATTTCTGTCGAGATTGTCAATGCCAACGGCGGCAATGTATCGGCATCATCGTCGTCGTCCGCCCATGGCCCGGTTGGCTCGCGTCCTTCGAGTTCTGCTGCTGCTACTGCACCTGCTTCTGGATACCCGGCTCCCATAGGGCCTCCGCAATGATTTTGATTTGATTCTACAGACCATGTATGTCTTTCTGATCCAGGGAGAAAGGGGAGTTCTTTTTACCCTTGGAGTTCTTTCGATTCTCTTTTTGCTTCTTGTTCTCTTCCTTCCCACGCAAATGATATCCGACCGCCTGACGTTCCCTATTCTGCTGTCTTACATTTTTTTACCGGCATCTTGAGAGTACATTGCTACATACATTTGGCTATGTTTCATTTCCCCTCTCTTCCTCATCATTGCCGTTTTTGGTTTTTGCTTTTCATTGTACTGCTCCTGCTGTTCCAGCCTCTTTTCCAAAAGAAAATACCCCTGTTCGAAGACTTTAGCCTTGATATTCTTGATCTCATTGTTTTATGCCACAGCTTTATATACCACCAATCCACTCGGCTCTCTAACCAAAAGTCGCTTTTTTTGTATCTTTCTTGTTGCCTGCTTGAGTTTTGTGATAATTTGATGAGTCGGTCAATATCTTGATAAAAGTCTATGTCCGTCTCGCTGTCTGTACAGCCAACTGCTTGTGTCTGGGCAGCAGTGTCTCTGCAACCGTTCTTTTCTGTCTGAACTGGTCACGCCTTCTCCATCGGATTCGATTTTGTCTAAACAGGCTTTCACCACTCCACCTCGGACCTGCCCGCCTACCAGATCATTCAGTGGCCCCCAGGCCTGAGCATTGTGCAATGCCAACACGAGGTGAAAGGCACTCGGTGATAGTTTAGGTTAAAGTTCATCATATGAAGTGTAACTATACAAAAGGTGATATCTCGCGGCCCTGATCCTTATCCAAAAAACACCATCTAATGCTAAATTTCATCAAATCGTCCTGGAACTGCTTTACCAGTCCATGCCACCACTCCTCTCACCACCAGCAAGAATGGCATTGGCTTTCGCCTTCATACCCATGCCATTCTCCAAGTGACTGACAAACTTGCCCTTTTGACCCTTGAGGATCTTCTTGTCAAGCTTTTCGAAAGGCTGCTCCTCGTTGTCCTTCTTGACAATGAAGTTGCTAGTTCCCAGCACCGAGTCGAGCTCCTCAACAGGCGGCAACTTAACGTAGACGTTTCCATCTTCGCGGGCCTCAACAGGGAAGGTAGCGATGTTGACGCTCTCATCGTTGCCGCACTTGCCGGCGTCGTCGCCCTTGAGCTCGTAGTTGCGCTTGTGGTAAGGGCAACTGACCCACAACTTGTTTGTCTTCATGTCGTCGCCAATGAGACCGTCACTGAGCACGAATGCGCGCTTGTGAGGACACATCTGCTGTGTGGCGTAGTATTGACCCTTGACCTTGAAGATCGCCAATTGTGTGTCGCCACGCTTGACAGCAAGTGAGCTGCCTGTTGCAGTATCTTGGAACTGGTCGGATCGTGCCAGAGGTTGCCATGCAAGATCGGTCCACTTTGTACCGCGGAAATCCGTCGTGACAGAATCCTTAGGCCAGTATGTAGGACGGTGTTGCTCACGTTCCTGCACGTCTTCGACGGTCTGCACTCCTTCATCAGTGTTGGCGAACTGGTTGAACTGCTTCATACGCTCAGGCGACTTGAGGACTTCTGTCCATTCGCAGAAGAATGAGCCCACGAGCTGTTCCATCTGCTGTTCGAGATCCGCGCAGATGCCGAGCTTGTCCTCGAGAATTACTTCCTGCAGATACTTGATACCACCAGGAAGGTTCTCGATCCAACGAGCTGTTCTTTGTAGCTTGTCGGCGGTTCGGATATAGAACGAAAGGTAGCGGTCGAGGATAGGGATAACATCATCCGGAGGCACGTCCTTGGCCAGAAGCTCGCTGTGTCTGGGTTTTGCACCACCGTTGCCACCAACAAAGATGTTGAAGCCCTTCTCCGTGGCAATGAGACCGAAGTCTTTGTTTTGGGCCTCAGCACATTCACGCACACAACCGCTGACACCACCCTTGATCTTGTGAGGTCCACGGATGGATTTGTAGCGTTCTTCGAGACGTACAGCCATGCCGACGGAGTCGCCGATACCGAAGCGGCACCATGTGGTTCCAACACAAGACTTGACAGTGCGCAGCGACTTGGCGTAGGCGTGTCCTGACTCCATGCCACCATCGATCAATTCCTTCCAGATCAGTGGAAGGTCCTGCTTGCGAGCACCAAACATGTCTATGCGCTGGCCACCGGTGATTTTACAGTACAAGTTGAACTTCTTGGCGACAGTGCCGATGATGATCAGTTTGTCGGCAGTGATCTCGCCTCCTGAAACACGAGGCACAACAGAGAATGTGCCGTTGCGCTGGATGTTGGCCAAGAAACGATCGTTGGTATCTTGGAGACCACGAATGTCCTTCTCAAGAATGTGCTTGTTGAAGAGTGAAGCAGTGATGTTTCCGATAGTCGGCTTGCAGCCTTCGCAACCCGACGACTCGGGGTCCTTTCCGCAATGCTTCATGATCTCCTCAAAAGTCTTTAGTTGTTTGACGTAGATGATGTTGAAGAGATCGGCACGCGAGTAGTCAAAGTGTGGACAGAGGTGGTTCTTCACTTCGTTGCCCATTGAAGCCATGGTCTTGTTGAAGATGGTCTGGACCAGAGGCATACAGCCACCACAACCAGAACCCGCCTTGGTGCATGCCTTGACATCACCAATAGACTTGCAGGTTCCGTCCTTGACCGCTCTGGTGACATCTCCTTTCAGCACGTTGTGGCATGAGCAGATCTGGGTGTCGTCGGCAAGGTCATCGGCGTCGTCGTCACCCTTGCTTGCGCCGATGATGAACTCGCTAGGAGAAACCTCAAGAGGCTTTTGGTTCTTGACCATAGGGACCAACTTGACATAATCCTTGGTGTCTCCAATCATCATACCACCCAGAAGGTACTTTCCGTCCGTCGTGAAGAGATACTTCTTGTAGACTTGGGTGAATGGATCTTTGTATGTGAGAGCTTTGACTGGTGGCGGGGCAGGGCCGTCGGTGAGCTTCTTGACTTGGTCCTTCTGGTCGGTGGTGCCTTCCTTCTTTCCGGCACCCCGTCTGACAGGGAGCATTTGCGGACCATCTCGATCGGCGAAGAAGTCACCGAAACTGGCAACCTCAACTCCGAGCAGCTTCAGCTTGGTGCTCAGATCCGGTCGCTTGAATTGCCTATAGGCGTGAGCCTTGGCTTGTGTAAGGTTGAAGGCAAGCACGTCTGCCATCTCGACACCAGGCGCGATGAGACCAAATGTTTGGCTTTCCCAGCTGGCACATTCTCCAATGGCGTAGATGTCTGGCGTAGAAGTCGAGAGGTCGTTGTTGATGACGATACCGCCGCCTCTGTCCGCACATTTGATGCCAGCCGCACGTGCAAGCTCATCGCGGGCCTTGATGCCGATGGCGAAGCAGATACATGTGCAGTCCATCTGCTCGCCATCCTCGAAAGTCACACCAGTGACACTGTTGTCGCCATCGACGTTGATCTTTCCGACTCTTTTGCTGAGAAGTACGTCCAAGCCCAAATCCCGAACTTGCTCGACGACCATGCCACCGGCATCACCATCAAGTTGTCTGCTCAACACCCAGCGATTCCTCTCGATAAGCTTGACTTTGCTGAACTCTTCGAGATCCATCATGGCCTTGGCAGCCTCGAGACCGAGCAGACCACCTCCGACCACAGCACCAACAGATCCGGTCTTCGTGGCCGAATATGCGATGAGCTTCTCCAAGTCTTCGATCGTGCGGTATACGAATACGCCCTTTGCATCATGTCCAGGAGTGTGTCGAGGTAGTACTGCATCGGAGCCAGTCGCAAGAACCAGAATGTCGTATGGTACTGTTGTGCCTTGTGATGTCTCGACCTTTTTCTCCTCGGCATTGATTGATGTGACTTTGGTGTTGAGGTGGTAGTTCAATGAGCCCTCAGGCATTGATGAGTACCATTCTTTCGGATTGAGGTAGAGGTTCTCGACTTCGCGGTGTTGGAAAAAGCTGGTCAAGCCAACTCTGTTGTATGCAAGATGTGCTTCTTCTCCGATGACAATGATATCATATTCTCGTCGTTTCACGTCGTACTTCATGAGTTTCTCTCTGGGGGGAAGAGTCAGTATGAGCTTCCTGGTTTTGGAGTCCTGACACTTACATGAATGCAACACCGACCATACCTAACCCTACGACGACAATTCGCTGCCTCTTTGTATCTTTAGGTAGTTCGCCATTCTGCTCCAACTTCTCGACCTTCTCGGGAAGCAGGTTCGCCTCAGCGTCGTTCCACTCACTGTTACTCATGTTGAGTGTGTAATGCTAAGAGCAATTGAGACAAGCAGAAAATCAATTGTATGGGCACAGCAGACGCTGGCGAAGGATGGGGTATAGAAAAAACAAAATGTATCACAAGATAGAAGATGTAAAGGTAGAGAAGGGAAAACAGGATGTTTATGGACTTGCCTTGCCATACCGAGCTATCTATCAACATGATATCAATCCCCCACCAACGGAGGCGCATGCAAGCCCAGCAAATGCCATGGCATAAACACTTGCCGCGGCGGGCGGAGAAGCAACACCATGGTCAGCGTCTGCGGGACGAGACCATACAGGCAACTCCGGATTACCAAACAAAATGCATCTGCGCAGCGACATCAGCTTCTTTCTCCTCGGAAACGATCGTCGAGGGTGGGAACGGGTGCTTTGAACGTGGAGCCGCCCAGCACTGATAAGGACGATAAAGGGACAAGAAGCAAAGAACCCTGACGAGGTTTCATCCAGCCAATCACAGCCGGCCGATTAAACAAGTCGCCTTTAAGCGCATACTCTTTTTTCGACTTCACTTGCTCAACTACATACCGCTGATAAGGTGATGGCGGACCATTGGTCCTCTGGCCGTCTCTTCAGAGGCTCATATCTGAACACGGCAGAAGCAATTGCTTGTACAGGACGGCAATGTAGACTCTCATCTCGAAAACGGGTGCCATCGGGCAGAGCAGCGTGTTGGCTCTCGCTTCCAACGCTATTCCGGAAAGAGACGACCTTATCTCTGCCCATTCTCAACCACTCCACATCCCACAAAGATGCTGACAGCGGTGTCTCCCCCAATCCGGGTCGCGAGAATGTGCCAATTCCGCGGTGACTTGTCTATCGTAATTTGATGAGGCTCTTATTCTGCTTCTCCGCCCACAGTATGGATGTCTAGACATGCCGGTATGACGAATATGAAGCCTCTGACCTAGCTTGGCGTCCAGAGTGTAGGCATTCTTGTGGTCAGCCTTTCTCCGGGGTATCTGGATCTCGTAGATCGCTTTTTCGTTGCACAATCAAAGCCAATCCATACCTACTCCATATTCTCCTTACTTTCTCCTGCTCGGTCTCTTTGAGCGTTTCACAAAACTTTTGCAAAATCGAATCTTCAAAATGAGCACTGTTCAAGCGACTGAAGAGGAACGTGTGCATCTGCGACGGGTATCTGCAGACTTTCCTCCTACACCACCAGATTCGGAGAGTGATACCGAAAGGTCGACTAGCAAGACAGCATCAACAGATTTCGCTCTACCTCCACCATCACACCCGCCAACCGAAATCGATCCCTTAGATCACAAGACACCTGACGGATGGCTACCGCGAGACTCAAGACTGATTAGATTGACCGGAGCACATCCCTTCAATTCTGAAGCTCCTCTTACAGCTCTGTACGACGAAGGTTGGTTGACCAGTCCGGAACTGTTTTACGTAAGGAATCATGGCCCAGTGCCTCAAGTCAACGATGAGGACATTCCAGACTGGGAGTTCACAGTTGAAGGGTAAGGACAATCTTCTCATTTCTGGGTGGAGGCCACGCTAAAGAGTGCTAGACTTGTCGAGAGGCCCGTCACAATCAAGTTCAAAGATCTTGTCCGAGAATACGATCAGGTCACATGTCCTGTGACACTAGTCTGTGCTGGCAACAGACGAAAAGAGCAGAACGTTGTTCGCAAGACCAAGGGTTTCTCGTGGGGTGCCGCTGGTGTATCTAATGCATTGTGGACTGGTGTCATGATGCACGAGATCTTGAAAAAGACTGGATTGAAGAGAGGTGCAAGATATGTGTGTATGGAGGGTGCCGATAAGCTGGTAAGATAGAAATTTCGCCCCCTGATCGATATCTATACTGATCAAACTAGCCAAATGGATACTACGGCACCTCGGTCAAGCTCAACTGGGCAATGGATCCCAACAGGGGCATGATGCTAGCCTACAAGATGAACGGCGAGATGTTGACACCAGATCACGGCAAACCTTTACGAGCCATCATCCCTGGCCAAATAGGAGGTCGCAGTGTCAAGTGGCTCAAGAAGCTCATCATCACCGACAAGCCAAGCGACAACTGGTACCACATCTACGACAACCGAGTCCTACCAACGACTGTTTCCCCGGAGGAGTCTGCAAATGACAAGAACTGGTGGATGGACGAAAGATATGCCATCTACGACTTATCTACGAACTCCGCAATGGCACACCCCGTACACGAAGAGCAATTATGCATTGTTGGTGCACCAAAGAACTACCGAGTCAAAGGATACGCCTACGGTGGTGGTGGTCGACGTATTACTCGCGTCGAAGTCACACTGGACAAAGGCAAGAGCTGGCGTCTTGCCAATGTCGACTACGCCGAAGACAGATATCGAGAAGCAGGCCCCGTTGATCTTTACGGCGGAAGACTAGACATGGAGTGGAGAGAAAGTTGTTTCTCCTGGGCATTCTGGAACATCGACATCTCGGTCGACGACTTGAAAGACGCAAAGGACATCATGTGCCGAGCCATGGATGAGAGCATGAATGTCCAGCCTCGCGATATGTATTGGAGTGTTCTTGGCATGATGAACAATCCCTGGTATCGTATTGCCATTCACCGAGAGAATGACTATCTGCGCTTCGAGCATCCCACACAGCCCGCCTTGATGCCTGGCGGTTGGATGGAGCGGGTAAAGAAGCTGGGAGGCAATCTTGCCAACGGCTACTGGGGTGAGCAACTTGGTAGCTCAGAAGCCCCTGAACCCGTCACAGAAGCAGCAGCAGATGTGAAGATGACCAAGGACGGAATCGACAAGAAAATCACTATCGACGATCTACGCAAACACGACACTGAAAAGGAACCATGGTTTGTTGTGAACGGAGAAGTGTATGACGGCACAGCCTTCATGGAAGGTCACCCCGGAGGTGCCCAAAGCATCATTTCGGCAGCTGGACTGGACAGCACTGACGAATTCATGGGTATTCACAGCGAGACAGCCAAAGCCATGATGCCAGATTACCACATTGGAACACTGGATGAGGAGGGCAAGCGAGCATTGAGCGGCGAGGAAGTACAACCGGACGAAAACGCGACTCCCTCGGAAATTTTCTTGCATCCACGAACATGGAAGAGAGCTATCTTGCAATCAAAGACCACGGTATCCTGGGACAGTCGCATCTTCAGATTCAAGCTCGAAACTGAAGATCAAACACTCGGCCTCCCTACTGGTCAGCACCTCATGATACGTTTGCGCGATCCGGTCACACGCGAGGCCATCATCCGGTCTTACACACCAATCTCAGAAACGACCGAGAAGGGCTTCGTTGACATACTGATCAAAGTGTACTTCAAGAACGGCAAACAAGAGGGAGGAAAGATGTCGCAAGCTCTGGAATCTCTACCCATCGGACACTTCGTGGACTTCAAAGGACCGATTGGCAAGTTTCAGTATCTGAGCCAAGGCCTCTGTGCCATCAACGGTGTTGAGCGACGCATCTCACAATTTGTCATGATCTGTGGCGGGTCAGGAGTCACACCGATCTACCAGGTCTTCCGTGCAGTTATGCAGGATGCCGACGATAAGACGAAGTGCACGTTGCTCGATGGTAACCGTCTTGTCGAAGATATTCTGTGCAAGAACGAGCTTGACGGCTATGCCAAGGACAACGAACACAAGGCAAAGCTCCTGTACACGCTCACACAAGCGCCAGATCACTGGGATGGTCTGAGAGGACGTATCGCTGCACCGCTCCTTGCTGAGCATGCTACTAAAGAAGCACTGAAGCTTGACTCGACCGAACAAGCAATGGTGTTGATCTGTGGACCTGAAGCACTTGAAAAAAGCTGCCATGCTGCACTGCTAAACCAGGGCTGGCGCGATGATGAGTTGCTCTTCTTTTAGTCGAGAGAGAACATTAATATGATCATGTTTGCATGGCGTACTTGATGGAGGATACATTGGGATAGTGACTATTTTAAGTAGTCCGGTGGCTTAGGCTGATAGTGGTATCGAACAAAAATTTGTTAAACGAAGACGGAAGTTTTATCACAGTGTGTCTCCAAAATAGGCGTTCAGAAGGTGTCGTCGTCGTCGTCCCACTTGCGCCTGACCAGACTAGGGCTGATATCAGGGACACTATCACCTTCAATAGACTCGGTACGGTCGGCGCCAGCAGTGGCCAACAAGTCATCGACAATAATTCTGCTCGCCTCTCGCGCCGGGGTCTGCATAAGGCGAGATTGAGGGATGTGGAACTGCATAGTCTTGGGAGGACTGATACTAAAGTCATCGTCGCTATCAGATTCTTGGTCCCAGAGGGTGCGAGAGGTCTTGTCTTTGGTGTCGGTGAATAAGGCGCGACCAGTGCTCGTCATAAGATCACGGGCAGGAGTTTGAACAGAGATACCAGGAGTGTGTGGAGCTTGTAGTGCTTTTCTCGGCGACTTTTGAGGAGAAAACAGATCGGAGCGGAGTTGAGGAGCATCCATCTCGGGGCTGCTCATGGGACTGCTATCAGCAAACAAGTTGCGGGTGCGTGTCTGTGTCTGAGTTGCAGGGGTGTGGGTGGTCGCAGGGCGGGCTTGTTTGCGAGCAGTGTGTGGAGTGGCCTGGATGCGGAAGTTACGGTCCATGATACGGTGCATCAGAGGATCGGGATTCTGTTGGCGTTGGGCTGTTGAAGGTTGGTATGCTGACGGAGGCTCGAAGGGAGACGACGAGTGCAAGTTTGAGTCGTCGCGCATGGGAGTGTTGATTTGTGCCGACGATGGCTTGACTGGCGAGGGAGAAGCAAAGTGGTTGGTCTTGGTCCTGATCTGCGGAGTGCTGTGGACACCAGTGGCGTTGGAAGGAGAGTCGATGATGGACGTCTCATCGTCTTGGATGTAGTCGTGAGCGTAGTCCTGACCGGTGGGAGTTATGGTCCTCTCAGCAACGTCGTCGGCAGACGGCTCGTCGTAACTTGTGTCTTGGGCAGTTGTATCATTGTGGCTCGCGTCCTCTTCTAGTGCGCCTTCCTGGTAGCCTGAGAGGGAGACATTGGCCGATGCCTCGAAGAACTGCTTCCAGAAACGAGAGCCTTCCCAGACATCACGGGAGTGCTGAGCGTATTGATCGACGACGGGTAGAATGCTTGATGTCACAATGCGATGCGCCTTGCTGAAGTTGTGGTCGATTTCTATTCACCTTGTTAACGCTGGTCTGGTCTGTCGCATCACGATATTAACATGCCTTGCAGCGTCAAGGTAATCGACTGTTCAAGCCTCTCGAGCTCTTCTGTGAGACTCAAATTGCGAGTGCTCGCCGTCGTTCCAATGCCGGACATGTTTGCGTCTTGAATGCAACAATTGTCACTGACACAAACAAACGCGCGCCCTGGAAGCTGTTTGTTGATGGCCCAAAATCCCCCATCTAATCTGATGGCTCGCTCCACCTTCTCCTTTCTGCACGCCCATGCTCCTTGGCCAACCACACAGGTGTTGACTTACCCCGCTTAAGTCCTCCCTTTCTTTCATCTCTCTCGTCATTCGGACAAAAACACTACGAGCTCTGACGAGACCGGTCCATCGTCTTCTTGCCGTGACTCCGCATGCCTTCCACCATAGCAGCCAAGCTGCGGGGCTTGCATCGACATCCTTCACCCTACCAGTCCAGTAACCCGGAAAGGATCAATTCGGTCCATGAGCCCTGCAAATCCTCGACTGCTTCAAGAGGAGGGGTTGCTCAGCTGTCATCCATCCATCTCTCCGTGATCCTATTTCTCTGACTCTCGCTCTGCTCTTTTCTTCCTGTTTTCGTCTCCTTGTACACCCGCTCTAAACCTCCAGCTGCTTCATATTCTTTCCGTCCCACCTACACTGCCTCATTATGGTCGCCAGACTCAGTACCAGAGCTATCAAGCAGGCTGCAGCTCCTGCTAGACTCTCCTACAACCTGTCGCACACCAGGACCTTTGCGAGTACCTTGCACAGGGAAGAAAAGCGGACAGCCATCGTCACGGGTGCGAGTCGTGGAATGTGACTGACCTCCACACCTACTCTTCTACTTTCCAATGCTGACATTCGCGGCAGCGGCAAGGCAATTGCTCTGCGTCTGGCTCAGGACGGTTATGATCTGTGCATCAACGACGTCGAAGCCAACAAGCAAGGTATCGACGATGTCGTCAACCAAGTCAAGTCAGCAGGCGTCAACGCCGTCGGTGCTGTTGGCGATGTCTCGGATCTCTCCCAAGTCGAATCTGTCATACAGAAGAGTGTAAAAGAGCTTGGTCCTCTGAATACAATGTAAGTCGAGTGATGCCCATCCCTCTTCATGTTTTTGTCTTTGCAGTTCCATTGGAAAGTCATGAAAGAGCAAGGATTCCTCGGAGGATGGACAAGCCTTCGCTGGCCGCAAGATCGATGCATTGTTCTCGCAAGAACAAGCCTATACCGCTCAATCTAATAGAGCGTGATCTGGCCTGTCGGAAACTTGGAGCATCGAGATAGATGCATATGAGCAAGAGATCAGGCTATTGTGCTCAAGCTCTCCTGGCTCTTCGAACCTCCAGATAGATGTGTTAGAATCTCATGCTGGGATTGGCGAAGCTCGCTGACCCCAGATCGGCAAATCCGGCACCCAAGCTTTATGTTGCGCGCCGTTTTGCGGCCTGTCACCCAACAGCCACAGAAAGCACAGCTTTCACATCTTCCGTGGCGCAATTGGCTAGCGCGTTCGACTGTTAGATTTGTCTCCTGGCATATCAGCTATCGAGAGGTTGACAGTTCAAGCCTGTCCGGGAGAGCTTACCTTTTGCTCGATCGCAGCCTGTCGCTGACATTTTTGTATCTCGGCTTCGGGTTCTTGTGCGGCATAGGAACCCATGCAAGCACAACGTCTGCATTCTCCCCACTGCTCGTTGCTTAATGGCTTCACAATCATTTTGTTGCAATTCTACGAATGGAGATGGGGATCTATCACTGACAGTGTGGTTGCAGGATTGCCAATGCTGGAATTGCTCAAGTCAAGCCATTGCTAGACCTTACCACCGAAGACTTTGAACGCATGTTTCGAATCAACGTCTTCGGTGTACAGAACTGCTACAGCGCTGCAGCTCGACAGATGATCTCACAGGGCAATGCTACTGCCGAAGCGCCCGGCAAAATGTTAGCTGCAGCATCGATTGTCGCGTTCAAGCCTTTTGCTCTCCTCTCGCACTACTCGGCATCCAAGTGGGCAGTCAGAGGACTGACGCAAGCGTATGCAATGGAGATGGCCGAGCACCACATCACCGTCAATTCATATGCACCAGGCATTGTTGGTACAGCCATGTGGGATCTCATCGACGAGGAGCTGGGCAAGAAGCGTGGAAACGACCTCGGGCAAATCATCAAGAAAGGCGAGACGATCAAGAAGTACACGGATGAGTTGATTGCGCTGGGTCGTGTCTCTGTTCCTGAAGATGTTGCCAAGCTGGTTTCCTTTTTGGCATCCTCTGATTCCAACTACATAACTGGGCAATGTCAGGTAGTCGATGGAGGTATTATATTCACATAGATGACAGTGACTGTGGTTGTATATGAGTAAATAGATGTATGAAGGATGTTCGCAAAGACGCATATTCTGAGAATGAGAGTAAAAAGCTTGGCGGAGCGATAAGGACGATAAGACCAACAGCGGCCGAGCAAAAAAGTTGCGTCATGCAGAAAAGCCCCCAAACTGTTAAACAGTGAGTGAATCTGTTTGCAGAGACACGAGCAGGACCGAAAGTAGACAGGAGGCAACAGTAAGCAACGTTCTGCAAGAGTAGACATTGTAAGCTGGGTGCTCGGCGGCTAAAGCAAAGGGCGGAGG
>Ga0058697_10000540_pt1 | contig 16308 bp, 18 predicted proteins | sample AgamicAsMae_FD_66619 | JGI IMG/M metagenome (GOLD analysis project Ga0058697, IMG submission 66619) | Agave microbial communities from Guanajuato, Mexico - As.Ma.e | ecosystem: Host-associated > Plants > Phyllosphere > Phylloplane/Leaf | place: Guanajuato, Mexico | collected 2012-06-04
CTGCAACACGTCTTGCAGATGCCAGAACTCTCGAAATGGCGCATCCCCACCGGTATGCTTCAACGATCACGTACTTCTCACGCTTCGTTGCTGACTTTTGATTGCAGATGATCTTACCATCTTCCTCTTTGCCTGCAGGCACGCCTACAACGACTTTGTTCTGTATCACAACTTCCGCCACATCGTCGACGTTCTGCAGGCCGTCTTCTACTTCCTCCTCCAGATTGGCATCTTACCTCCCTACCCTGGCTCGCAGGATAAACAGGCACCTAGGGAAGACCTCGCGGCAGTCGCATCTTTGCTACAACCTTTCGATGCGCTGACTCTGCTCATCTCTGCCATCGGCCATGATGTCGGTCACCCTGGTGTGAATAACGCCTTCTTGGTCGCTCTGAACGCCCCACTTGCTCAGCTTTACAATGACCGCTCCGTGCTAGAGGCGTTCCACTGCGCAGCCTATTCGCAGATCCTTCGCAGATATTGGCCACAAGCGTTTGCCGACATCCCTATGCGCAAGCTGATGATCAACTCGATCTTGGCTACCGACATGGGGCTTCATTTCAAGTATATGATTGATATGGGTAATCTGCAGGAAAAGCTATCCTCAAACGACGAGAGCATCGAGGGCTGGACACCAAAAGCTCTCGAGGAGACTAGAGATCTCGTCTGTGGACTTTTGATGAAATGCGCCGACATCAGCAACGTGGTACGTCAAATTGGCGGCATCGCCGTTGAATCAAAACTGACATCGAACAGGCACGCAAGTACGATGTTGCAGCGCGTTGGGCCGTAATCCTCACAGACGAATTTTCCAATCAAGGTGCTATGGAGAAGGAGCTTAACTTGCCAACTTGTCTATTTGGCGGTCCTCCAGATAGGGAGGATTTGGTCAAACTGGCAGAGTCTCAGATTGGCTTCATGAGCATTTTCGCCGGTCCTCTTTTCGAGGGCATCACAGCAATATTGCCAGCCATGGGCTTTGCCACTGACGAAATTGAGTCCAACAGAACCGTTTGGGAAGACAAGATCCACGTCGAGAAGTTGAGAAGAGGAAGCATCACGGCTAGCCCCGCGGGTCAACCTTCACCACCAGTTCGAACACCTCTCTCTGTGCCTGAGGAGGACTCCGAAGAGAGCAGAGAGGATGAAATTCCACCTGAACGAGATTCTCTCTTCGGTCCATCTCGTACGTCACATACACAACATGAAGCACAAGCAACGAAACCTGACAACGTTCGGGTGAACGCAGAACCAGCATCGCCTACGTCTCCCACAAGAGCTCGTCCGGCCTCTGCAACACCTCTCAAAAGCAACAAGAAGAAGCCGAGCACGGGCAGTTTCCACGCACCATACTCTTCTGTACCATTCCACCAACATACAAACTCACGTCGCTCCTCGAAAGACGCCGCGCTCGAGCAGCTGGAACAACTTCAACTAGGCCAACTCAGCAGCTTCTCACGTATTGAGAACCAGAATCACGACGGTGCTCGACGCGGGAGCGGAGACGCTTCATTGACGACTATCCTCGTCCGTAGCCAAACAGCGCAGAGTAAGCAAGAGCCGGATTCGCCAACGAAACCTCCACCATCTCCACACAGACAGACCATGAGGCCGTTCCCCCCACCATCACAGCCCGGTGTGCCTTCTTCTGTGCCTTCATCTCGCAGCCATGCTACTAGTAATGCGACTGCAACAACTACGACCTGCGCGCAATCACCGAGCTCCACACGACCCTCTTCAGTAGAGGAAATGGGCGCCGAGACACCGACCAAAGGGATAGAGCCACCTCCAGTACTGTCAACAGAGAACCCGTTCTTGCACCCTAATTCGAGCCCAGATCTCCACGGTAGGGAACGCATTTCGCACTCGGCACCGGATATCAGGAATATCCCGGATCTACGTACGGGCAAAGTGAGTTCGCTATCGCACGTCACAGCCGACGGAGACGAAGGTGACGACGACCGTGGCATGTCACAGCGACCAGTTGGAATCCGTGAGAGCCGTAGCCGAAGCAGACTGAGAGGGCTTCGTTTCTGGAGAAAGAGATGGAAGAGCCCTGGCCCCGGTAGCGAGGTCGATACGGAGCACTGAGTTGACGGGCTCGAGCAGTATCGCTCTTTTGAATCTCCTTTGTTTTGTGAAAGGGACAATTTGCAAGTCATGAAAAGGAGGCTTGCAAGGAAGGGAAGCTGGAGGCGTTGTCGGAATATACCACTGTCTCACGCGGGATGGCCTTATGATTTACAAACTTGACAGGAAATGTCTTCGGGGAAGGGTTGGCAGTTTTCTTTGCTTCGTTATGTTGCCTCTCTTTTCATATCCTTCTACGCTCGCTTCAAGTATCATTTCCCGGGTAGTTTTTGCAAATGATGGATGGGCTTTGGACGAAGGCAAGGATGAAGTATTATTGCGGAGCTCAGCAAGGGGAGGACAGAGGCCAATGGAGCGGCTACATGTAGCTCTACAAGATAGGAGCATTATACTTAATACACGGCCAGAGTGTGCATTGCTACGAAGGACAGATTGTGAGGTGTTCGAGTGTTGGTCATGTACCCATGTATTCGTTGGTGGTCACTGGTCAGCGATCAGGGGCAGCGCGTACGGCAACCCACGCCAACGAGATGACAGAAAAGCTTGGACAACACACTGGCCAGTCGCTCCTGCCAACACTTGTGATGGCAACGACTCGGCCGACCGCCTTTGGTATTCCAGCACAAACGAGGGCTGCTTCTACATTCGACAAGTGACAGAACAGCGAGCTTGTGACAGCATCTCTGGCGAAGAAAAAATGAGGCATCTGGCTGCAAGCCAATAAATCCACGCATCCATACCTACATAGCGCTCGCACCACCAAGACCAAACAACAGGCAGGCAGCCGTCACCAAACCCGCTCTCTCGCTCGACTGGTCTCGTCGCACACATAGCATGGCATCGCCGCCTCTCACTCCGCTACGGCGATCCTTCTCGCACAACAGCAATTCGTCATCAAACCATCGCTTGTCGACAGCATCTCGCTTCTCCAATGGCAGTCAGGACTTCGCTTCGCATTTAGACGCCTCGGCCGGTGCCACTGGCATGGGCAATCTTGCCGACGAGCTCGACTTTGCCGATTCCGACGATGAGGACTGGGACTACGATGCTGAGGCCGAGCCAGAATCCCTTGACAACACGGGGACAGACCATGTACTGGACCAAGGCCTGCAGCATGACGAAGGCCCGAGAGACAGTGGAGTCCATGTTGAGCAGAAGACGAACACACCATTACCACATCGCAACTTCTCTCGTCCAACTACGCGCGATGCCGAACCCGAACCTCCAAATGCTCTCTCGCCAGAGCTGGAAGATGCCCTGGCTCAAATCTCACGCCTGGCCAATCCTACTTCGCATCAGAACCCCGACACCATTTCCCGTACTCTCGTCGCCTTGCAGAACCTACCCCCTCAGCAATCTCTTGAAGTCCACACCCAGCGTCTCACCACATCCACTAACAGTCTTTCGTCACATATCATCCAACAAACAAAGCACTTCGCTTCCCTTTCGGCTTCCTTATTCGCTCCCTTTGGCTTCGGTACCCCTTTGGACTTTCAGATCATAGACGACGAGGTGGTGCCTGCCATCACTCAAGTCATACAAGACTTGCCAGCTCCTGATTCGCGTGCTTTACATACTCTTTCGCGTCTCGATCGCGAAACCACCGATTTAATACAAACGCTCGCTGCCCTGTCTGACTCGTTACAGATGGGCCGCCAGACTACTGCCAGTGCTGCACGTCATTTGAGAAACACCCAACTCATGGTCTCGGAAATGCGGCGGGAGAGCGACCTAGCAGATCAGGCACAGTGGCTCATTGAAAAGGAGGATTGGGACCATCGTCTCGCCGAAAGGTCTTGCGCCAGAGAGTGTCGTGACGTTATCGGTGGCTTCGATCAGGTCTCTGAGGGCTTGAGGAGAGGATTGGAAGACAAAGTTGCAGCTTGATTTTATTTGTTTGGGTATTTGTTTCTTCTTGGGGACCAAAACATGGAGGGCATAGAGCATCGCGGCGTTCGAACACATGCTTATGGGAAGACACGGGTCATGCATGGCAGGGCGTTATTGGAACTGCCCATAGAGTGGCGAGGAGTTATCAAGACCAGGGGATAGGCAGGCAAATATTGCCAGTTGTTTTGATCACATGGTAGACGGCAGGACGGAAACACTGACTTGCTCATACGCTTGCGTCTTTCTCTCGCGTTGGCTTGTCTTGATCCATCGAGCAAACAGACACACGTTGGTTTGCTTCGTCACTTCACTTCTTTTCCATACTTTCACTTTCTATTATCTATTGCATCTTACCATCTCACAACAACCACTACTGCTTTTTCCCTTTCATCATCTCGAGCACCTTGGTCCATACTATTTCTCATTCTCGTTCGTCGAACTAGATCTCAACAATGAACCCACCTCACGACATGTCAAGTGCGGAAGACACGATTGAAGATTCAAACATCCAAAGCTGCAACACGTCCTCTCCTTCGGCCATCGAACCTACCTTCCAAGAAAGCAACATGAGCCACTCCAACCCCGTGGACATTGGCACATCACCGTCCTACACCAGTTCTACCGTCCAAGACACAACCGACTCATCCTTTGACTCTGAAAACGACAAGATCGCTTACAATGGACCTTATACTATCCATGTAGTGATGCTACGCATAAGCAACGAAAGCTCTGCGCGTCCCATGCCACAAGCTGCCTTCTTCAACCGAGACAAGGCACTCGCATTCTCTACCAGAATCTTACTGCAGTGGTGTGATGCTCACTATCATGATTACATCTGGAAAGGTCCGGAGAGCTTGAGAAGTGGGTTGATGGAGAGATACGCGGCTTATCATGCGCAGAGTGGAAAACAGCTTGCTGTTGCGGATGTGATCAAAGTCAGCATCTTTGATGCTAAAGAGACTGAGGCTGTTGTGACTGGAGAATCAAGCAGCGAAGAGAACGGAGAAGGAGAGGAAGATGAGCAGCAACATTTGGAACCATTCGGAGAAGGGCCCCAGGAGGAGGAATCATCTGAGGAAAGATCTGATGAAGACCGAGACGACATGGGTAATTTACCTACAGCAGCCAATAATCTGAGACCAAAACATTGACAAGCATGCAGACACAGCCGCCACTCACTCGACTCAGGTAGGAAAGCAAAAGGTCGACCTTGGTGAGCTTCATGACGATCCTGCGGAAATCCTACCCAAAGTCTACACTATGCAAGCAGCTGCAGAATATGCTATGGATCTGGTGACCGAAAGAGCATTGCGCGAACAGAGTGAGCCAAAGAGTCAGGGCATGTATCGGGGTGCTTGGAGAGAAGACTACGAAATGAGAGTGTTTGGCGGTCCTACCGAGTGAGCTGGATTGTGTTATTAGTGGTCATGGAGGAACAACGGATGATGATTCTTCCGTCTCAATTTTTGGATCGAAAGAAACTTCAGAACAGCTCTTCAGACAGTCTCCAGAATGAAACCTGAATTAGCACGACAGATACTGCAGCTCGGTATGACCTGCTATAGCTTATGAGTGAAAAGATGATCGGAGAGGGCAGGAACAAAAGAAAGGTGATGACAGGCTTGGCGTGGTCAGCGGTTTATGCCGAGATTCTCTCGACAACCAGCTCCCATCAATTGCAAGCAGCATCATCACCCTCAGTCGCGCCCCGCCCTGTATAGACGATCCTCCTCCCCTCACGCCCTCTTCTCCGATAAAATAATAGACACAATGCGCACTTCCATGCTCCGTACCACCGGCACCGCCGCCGCCGCCCTGCGCTCGTCGGTGCGCGCAACCCAGACCCGCCGTGCTCACGCCATCTCCAACCCTACCCTCGCAAACATTGAGAAGAGATGGGAGGCCATGCCTCCCCAGGAGCAGGCTGACCTCTGGATGGCCCTCAGAGACCGCATGAAGGTTGACTGGACCGAGATGACCCTGCAAGAGAAGAAGGCCGGTATGTCGACTTTTTGTCACAAAGCCCGCACACGTCCAATTGGCGAGCTCAGCTGCGTCAAACGAGTCTTCTGAGCTCGTCAATCTGATTTCTGTGCATTTACATCTTCAATTGGGTCTAAATACAGCTCTGACACGTTATTCCGCGCAGCATACTGGATCGCTTTCGGTCCCCACGGTCCCCGCGCTCAAACTCCTCCCGGTGAGGCTAAGCAGGTTTTCTGGTACACCATGGGCGGTCTCGTCGTCACTGCCGTTCTGTTCTTCGGTATCCGCGCCGGCGCCAGAGGCACACCTTCCACCATGAACAGAGAGTACCAGGAGGCCACCGACGCATACCTCAAGGTTCGTGCTTCAACCGACCCCCCTTAAAGCTGTACAGCAACCTAACCATCACAACTATAGGAGAACAACGTCGAGCCCATCACCGGTATCTCTGCCGAGGACTTCAAGGGTACCTTCGCAGTCCAGAGCCCCCCTAAGGCCAAGGAGTAAACGTCCTTTTCAATCGAAAGGTCTTGTTTACTGCATTCATGAGGGAGAGAGCCGAATCGGGCGTGTCACCACCACCATGCGTCGTCGTAGTAGTCTTATCATTCGACTGGACGAAGAGAAGGTTACTCGTTCAACACAATTTTTTGGAGCGCCCGCTTTTTAGAAGCAACGACGAAGAAAAAGATCCCTTGTACCTCTTTTTATCTATTTATTCCAGCGTACTTGTACAAAGATTACATTTATTCCATTTGTTGGATAGCACCTTGCTGGATCGACTCGAGACCGAGGATAAGGATTTGCCTGCTAATGCAAGATCTGTGAACGGTATACCGCTGTCTGGTTCACTAGGCGACCTTTATCTGAACGAGATCCACCCAAGCAGTACGTATACAATGCGAAGTGAAATGTTCATGGAAATCACGTATTACCAACATTCCGGGCCCAAGGCTCATCGGATGTCCTTTGATCCGAAACAGGATACTGCCCAAAGTGCTGTTTCAACTGCGAAGAAACGGCAATGCAGGTTCGACTGTTCTGTTCCAACCGCGGGCCGAGAGTCTACCAGAAATCGAACGCAAAACTACAGATGCAAATTTAGTTGTCTTGTTGCCAAGGGTTAGCATGCATGATGGTGGTTAATGCATGTCTTCACGTGGAATCCTTGGGGTGAGAGAGGCTGGATGTACGAGCTTCATGATGTGCATGCGGTGATTTCTGATTGGAGGGATGGATGATCCAAGAACGAGTGGGCTGGTGGGTATACTTGCCACATTTTTGAACCTGATATCAAAGATGTGATTGTGGAAGCAGAAAGGATGAGCACAACACCATCTCGGTTGTTAGGCTCACCAGAATCGTCATGTTCACGGTTGATTGTAGAGGCCAAGAGCAGAGGGAGATTGCTGTGTGCAAGATGTCTGTGCGGAACAGAGAGACCCTGATCCTTTGATACCAAGTTCCGGAGCTTGTTGCCGCTTCCTGGGCGGGACTCGACTCGTGTAGTACAGCAGGTAGGTCTCTTTGGGAAGAGCTGGAGAGGGTCAGAACAAGAGGGTGTAAAAGGTGACTTGACACAGGCATGTGATGGCTGCATTGTGTTAGTGTATGACGACTAGTCGTGAACGGCAACCGGTCACGTCGCTGTCGCCATCAAAGCCAAGTCAATATTGGGTCGGTCGTAGTACGAGGAGGGCAGAGGGTTTATCAAATTTGGTGGTCTGCGGCCTGGCAGCACCAGCACTTTTGACTGTTTCAAGTGTCCAAAGTTTCAACCGTCATACATACAGTCCTACAGAGCCTCTTGCTGCGGGCTCGACTTCCACCTCTGCCTCTCTGGCCTTGCGCTGCTTTTGCGACTGCGACTGCGAAGTGGGCTGCTCTGGGGAGATAGCGCAATTATTCATATCGCTGCATCGTTCCCCTCCATTCGTCCTTCTGTCCTTGCTTGCGCCCTTGCCGTTGCTCCTGCTCCCATGCATAGAGAGCCCGGGCGTCCTTGATCATGGACACTGAGGATGGCCACCAATTCATAAAGGTAAGTGTCTAGACAGACTGCGAGAGTCGCTGGGCGCCCGCTCACGTATACCGCCCTCAGCAACTCGCCTACTTTGTGCGAACCCACGAAAAGGCCCTGGCCAACGCGCTGCAATTGCAGAGGCGCGGATCCCAAAATGTCACCTCTCCTGTCTCGGCCACGGCCATGAGCCCTCCCACCGCTCCCTCGGCATTGTCGTCTACCTCTTCGGCCAGCACTTTTGCTGCCGCCCTATCGCTCCCCTATCTCAGCTTCACCTCGCAGACAGTCAAGCCCGTCAAGTTGACCCTGACTCCACACCACCTCTTCTACCTACTGTCTCGCTTCGAGGAACTGGGCATCAATGTCGGGCCCATGACAATTCGTCTCGAAAACATACACAATGACGTCGCCCCTGGAAACTATGTCTCGTTCCTCTCGGCCCCGAAATCGCGCGGTCGTGCCTCGGACGCTGACTCGGTTCGGTCCTCCTCGAGCGTACGGAGTGTCATGTCTACCATGTCGAGCATGTGGTCACACTTCAATCTCAGCGGTCAGTCGAACAAGGAGGAAAAGCAAAAGGCAGCCGAGCTGGAAGATCTGAAATATTTGTATTCGGCATTCACAAAGATACCCTGTCTGCGACTCTCGCCAGACCACCGCTCCAAATTGATTGCGGGATTTGAGGAGTTTCCCTTCGACACTGCAGTCCCGTTGTTCGCGTTCAAGAATGTGAGCGCTCTGGAGATATGCGATCTGGACTTTCGACAACTCTTCGGCTGGGACCGTATGGCCGAGCAACTCCGCAGTCTCACGATCAAGCGCGCTAGCATTGACGATCTGGCTGATCTAACTATCAATATTGTCTTGGATGACATGGACAAGCGCCGTCGCAGGTCGTCAAAGGCGCCTATACCCTCTTCCCCAGCTGTAGTATGGCCGTCGGCGAACAATAGCGTCAGAAATACCGCTGACTTGGCATCTGCTTCGGTACCCAACTCGCCAATGGCAGAGGGAAGACGGCCATCCATTGGCAGTCCTCAGCCCTCAGCTGTGAACATGGCGCGAACAGCATCTTCCGATGGGAAGAAGACACCTCGTCTGCGACAAAGGAGCATCTCACCATCAAGACCTGCCAGCTCTCGGCATAATTCATCATATGGCCATGGACATCATCCACGAAGCGGCACGCCCAAGTTCAGACGTGAATCTGGCAGTTCAGGTTCAAGCATTCATTCAAGCACACCACGGAATAGTACATCCAATCTTTTGGCATTGGGCATTGTCCCTGCGTCCAAGTGGCGCTTCCTGCGTCACCTCAGTCTTGCTGAGAACGGCTTGACATTTATCACAACCCATAGTCTTGCGCCACTGGCCCAGACATTGCATTCGCTCGACCTCTCAGCAAACCTCTTTACCGAGATCCCGGAGAGTCTTGCCTCCTTGACTAACTTGAGAGCGCTCAATCTTTCCAACTGCATGATTGACAGCCTGCACTCTCTTCTTCGCAACCCGCTCCCTGCTATTACTACTTTGAACCTCAGATCGAACCGGCTCGTCTCACTTGCTGGTATTGAGCGATTGTTCTCCCTCGAACGAGTAGATTTGCGCGACAACAAGTTGACGGATCCTACGGAGCTAGCACGATTGACAAGGATGCCCGAGATGCAAGATATCTATGTGGCAAAGAACCCTTTCGTTCGCACACATCCAAACTACAGGGTCACCATCTTCAACCTCTTCCGGGCAACGCCAGGCTACACCGAAGATGTCAAGATTGATTCTACTGGTCCGTCATATAGCGAGCGAAGGCAGTTGGTTGACCGCGCACCAGAACCACCACAGGCTCCGGTAGCACCTCCGGTCATTGAAGATGAGCGATCGGATGATGCTTTGAACATGCCTAACTTAGGTGAACGATCACGACAAGCAGCTGCAGACTACAACCAAGGATCAACAAGGTCAATTGGTGATTACTCGACTGCATCACAAAGGAAGAAGAAGGGCTCTCGAAGGAGAATAGTCGAACTGTCACACGAAATGGGCTCTGAGTCCACTCAAGCTGATGCACCGCCTTCACCACGTACAGCCCCTAAAGCACAGCTGTCATCAGAAGAACAACAACGATATGTACGGGCGACTTCATCACCACCTCGATTGCCGCCACTAGATACTGGAGCATCGAGCATGTCTATAGAAGGATTCGAACCATCAGCCGAGGACGACGAGGACATTGGTGTCAACAGCGAGGCATATCGACAAAAGATTGAGACTTTGAAGAGCGACCTCGGCAATGGCTGGTTGACAGCGTTGAGCGAAGACATGAAGAATGGTACCGAAAGAGAGTACAGCGCCAGACCGTCACTGGGAAGCCAAAGAACGGATAGTCGAGAAGTGACGGTCGGAGGCAGGAGGCTGGGGTGAAGGAATGTCACGATGGCTCGAAGAAGCCGTGATGTGTTTTGAAAGGCGTTTGTGTTGTTGTATAGCGAATGATGGATTTACGGACGCGGCCCAGCAGGATGACATGAAGGGAGCGGACAAAGGCATAGCGAAGGCGTACAGGAAAAAGGTAGATACCTCATGGAAGAATGACCATTTTATTGTTATGGTGTTGTTGACGAGATGGTCCATGGCCACGTGATGAGTCTTGAATCTGGATTTTGGGAATCAGTGACGGACGATGGAACCACGATTGTACGAGGGAAACACGAATAAGAGATCGGATCGATTGGATCAGGCTATAGATAGTTGGCTACTGTGACCAAGACATAAAGACGCGCAACGAAATTGTTTTTTGTAGCAGAGCACGGATCACGGCCTCCTCGCTGGCAGCGGGCGGGCTTGGGGCTTGCTTGGGACTGAACTTCTCCCTGCAACGCCGAGACTTCCTCTCTTGCCTGTCTACGCATCAAACACACCACGACACAAAAGCTGTCACGACCTACAACAACCACAAAAAGGTACGTCGACTGTTCCACGCCCCCCGACAGCGCCTCGTTCTGCAACCTGCGCCGCTGCCGTCCATGGCCATGTCGCAGTCTTGCCTGGGCGAGCGCTCCTTCCTGCCCCATCTCATCCTCAAGCTCACAACATCCCAACACCCTGCTGACCAATAGCCTACAAACAGCTGCGCTGAACACGCCTTCATCTCTGAAAATTCTCTTCCAATTTTCGACGCTCGATAATTCCTGTCGCGCTCCTCTCCCGGCCATAGCGCTCTGAACAGCGTGTTTCCAACCCCCATCTCTGGTCTACAGCCAAACAACCTCCAGCGCCTTTTTCGACTCCTCTCCGACATCGTCCCTTTGTCGCCCGTCGCTCCACGTGTTTCGTCATCCGACACGCCCCAAAGTCAACCTCCAGTCTCCGCACCGGTCAACACCAAGGCTCCGTACACCACTTTCGTTGCACCCGAGGTCGCCTCTAACTACATCTGTGCCACACGTGTAGCCCATCTACCAACAAAGCATCGGAACATCGATTGAGCGCGAACAAGGGCCCCGGCGCTCGGCGAGAGACTTTTAGTTTTCCCCTTTCTTCTTTCTTGTAGAGCTTTTCGTAATGGCGGATCAACAAGACGTCGATCTCGACTCCATCATCGACAGACTGCTCGAAGTCCGCGGTAGCAGACCCGGAAAGCAGGTCCAGCTTCTCGAGACGGAGATCCGCTACCTCTGCACCAGAGCTCGCGAGATCTTCATTTCCCAGCCCATCCTCCTCGAGCTTGAGGCTCCCATCAAGGTAGCCACTCTTTCCATTCTGTTCTGCTCTTCTCTTCTGACTCGCTCGTCTAGATCTGTGGTGATATCCACGGCCAATACTACGACCTCCTGCGTCTGTTCGAGTATGGTGGTTTCCCGCCTGAGGCCAACTACCTCTTCCTTGGTGATTACGTCGACCGTGGCAAGCAATCGCTCGAGACCATCTGCTTGCTCCTCGCCTACAAGATCAAGTACCCCGAGAACTTCTTCATCCTCCGCGGCAACCACGAGTGTGCCTCGATCAACCGCATCTACGGTTTCTACGATGAGTGCAAGAGAAGATACAACATCAAGCTGTGGAAGACCTTCACCGACTGCTTCAACTGCCTGCCCATTGCCGCCATCATTGACGAGAAGATCTTCACCATGCATGGTGGTTTGAGTCCCGATCTCAACTCGATGGAGCAGATCAGACGTGTCATGCGCCCCACTGATGTATGTTCAAGCGTTCTACTACTGCGGAACGCGCACTGACAAGATTACTACAGATCCCTGACTGCGGTCTCCTTTGCGATCTTCTGTGGTCCGACCCCGACAAGGACATTACTGGATGGAGCGAGAACGACCGTGGTGTGTCGTTCACCTTCGGACCCGATGTTGTTTCCCGCTTCCTGCAAAAGCACGACATGGATCTCATTTGCCGTGCTCACCAAGTCGTCGAAGACGGTTACGAGTTCTTCTCAAAACGCCAGCTCGTCACGCTGTTCAGTGCTCCCAACTACTGTGGAGAGTTTGACAACGCCGGTGCCATGATGAGCGTCGACGAGAGCTTGTTGTGCTCGTTCCAGATTCTCAAGCCGGCAGAGAAGAAGCAGAAGTACGCATGACCCCACAAGCACCCCCAATTCTATTACATTCTCAATACTGACATGACTCTGTACAGCAGGTTCGGTCGCAGATAGTGGAAGATTGACGAGAAAAGGCGATTTCTGTCGACTAGCAGCACATTACATACAGCGCGGTTTATCTTTGCATTCAGTCTCCTCTACGCTCCCCTGGATCCTCGCCTTCTTTAATATCATGTCATGGTGATGGTTGCTCTTTGTGCAGTTCCAAGGCCAGCCGTGACACATGGACAATTCAAACAGGAACAGTGGGAACAAACTGGACTGAGAAAGATGAAGGAGTCTTCGAGGGAACGGATGATGATAGCATAGCCCCTGGCCTCGAAACGGACTAGCCCCACTTCTCTCCATCTCTGTTCGGAACCATTTCAGATCCGGAGCCGAGTGGCTGTTCTGAGAAGGAAGGACAGTCTGCTGCGACTTTGCTTGGGACGAGGGCGACTTCTTTTTTGGAATGGTCGTAGGCTCATTTTTCTTGCTGCTGTTGCTACCACTCATACGCGCGCGCTCTGGTTGTTTCTTTTTGTTAATTTGAATGTCATGGCGTGTTCTCTTTAACTTTGGTGGTTTGATTGCTTGCGTTGGTGACCAGTGTGATCAGTGTGATTTGCTTCTTGACACTCTCTTGGAGCCTCGAGACTATGCATGTTGTATCGGTAGAGGTGACGCATGGTCTGAGTAATCTCCAGAGAGGTTCAATGACCAGCACGAACCGAGTGGCAGCTCTTGCACATAGTCTGTATGCCCTCCTTTGCCTCTTGTTCGCACGAAAGTGCTTGTCTTTTTGTAGAACCTTGCTCTCTCTTCACCACACCTCACCAGGATCGACTCTAATGTTCTCACCACCCTCCCTCACAGTACCTCTCTTTGTATCCCTATCCAACGGCTTCCTCATATCATAAGCATCGCTGCCATCGTTATAGTAATCGATAATCCTCCTATACACCGAATAACCCATTTTCTTGTAAAGCTCAATCGCAGCTGTATTCTCGACTCTGACGAACAAATCGACAAACCACGCGTTTTCGCGGTTGCCGATCGTTTCTAGCGATGAGGAGAGGGCTGTTGCATGACCCAAGCGGCGTGAGGAGGGGGAGACTGTCAGGCAGGTTATGTGGGCGTGCCAGGGGAGGTAGTTGGGGTATTGTTTTGTGTAGGCGTTTGAGGAGGGGTCGTAGGGTGTGACTGGGGCGGCGTAGGGGGAGGATTCGAGTTTGCCGAGGACTGTGCGTGTATGTTAGTGGAAATAGCAGAAGAAATCAGGAGGAGGGATCGCTGACTGTATCCTTCTATCGAGCCATGGGGGTCTTCAATGACCATGCACAGTTCGGGCCATTTTGAAAAGTAGTCGAGGTAGAAGCCGATGTTGTAGGTTTCGGTCAGATGATCCAAATTACAAGGGTTGAATTTCAGCAGGTCTGCTGGTGTCATTGGCCGTACTGAAGACATGGTTGTTGTGTTTGGCGCAAACACTCGTGTGGTGACGATGATGATGCGGATGATTAGCAATAGTGGTGCTTGGTGGAAAGCTCGAAAAGGCAATTGCCAAAGAGTGACCCTGTTCTCTGAGCATGTGAAAGATGCCAAGAAATGCGGAGTTTAGATCTTTAGCTTCGGAAGCAAGCAGGCGATAATTTTTGGGGGAAGCGACGCAAAGAAGAAGATTCGGTGCAAGTGTGGAATCTTGACGGTGCAGCCTTCCATCATGGTATGTGATTTTTTCTTCTGTCATATGATACGAAGACTCTGGACTAACATGCGACTGCTTTCAGAAAATAAAGGCCCTCACTCGCACTGCGTCGCAGCAGCAGACGCCTGGCACCTCGGTGCAGCGCCAGACTCGCAACCTGGACCCAGCATTACACCCCTTCGAGCGCGCCCGCGAATACACCAGAGCCCTGAATGCGACAAAGATGGACCGTATGTTTGCTCAGCCCTTCCTGGCTCAACTCGGCCGCGGTCACGTCGATGGAGTCTACACCATGGCCAAAGACCCAAACTCGCTCGAGAGATTCGCCTCGGGTTCTGGTGATGGTGTCGTCAAAGTCTGGGACTTGACCACAAGAGAGGAAATCTGGCAGGCACAAGCACATGAGAATATCGTCAAGGGCATGTGCTGGACACACGACAAGAAACTCTTGTCCTGTGGCAGCGACCGCAGCATCAAGATGTACGACCCTTACAACCAAGCCTCGAACGCGGCTCCTCTATCAACATACCTTGGCCCCGCCGCCTTCACCTCCATAACAAAACACCGTACCGAACCCGCTGTCGCCGCTGCATCCTCAGTAATCAGCATCTACGACCTGAACCGACCAAACTCTGCTCCCCTGCAAACGCTACAATGGCCCAACAGCATCGACACAATCACCGCCCTCAAATTCAACCAGACCGAAACCTCCATCTTGGCGTCTACCGCAACCGACCGCTCCCTAATCTTCTACGACATGCGCACTTCCTCTCCCCTGCATAAATCAGTGCTCACCCTCGCCTCCAACGCAATCTCCTGGAACCCCATGGAAGCCTTCAACCTAGCAGTCGCAAACGAAGACCACAACATCTACATTTTCGACATGAGAAACCTCAAGCGCGCACTGAACGTCCTCAAAGACCACGTAGCCGCAGTAATGGACGTGGAATTCTCTCCTACCGGTGAAGAGTTGGTATCAGCCAGTTACGACCGCAGCGTGCGCTTGTGGTCCCGCAATACCGGCCACAGCAGAGACGTCTACCACACCAAGCGCATGCAACGCGTTTTCTCCGCAGCCTGGACCCCGGATAACAATTACATCCTCAGTGGCTCCGACGACGGAAACATCAGACTCTGGCGTGCTCGCGCTTCTGAGCGTCAAGGAGTGAAGTCTGCAAGACAGCGCCAGCAACTTGAATACGATAGAGCGCTTGTGGAGAGATATAAGCACATGCCTGAGATCAAGAGGATACACAGACACAGGCATTTGCCTAAACAAGTCAAGAAGGCGGGTGAAATCAAGGGTGAAGAGCTCAAGGCGATCAGACGCAGAGAGGAGAATGAGAGGAAGCATTCCAGTAGGGGCGACACCAAGAGGAGGAGTGAGAGGGAGAAGATGGTGTTGCAGACGGAGCAGTAGAACATCTGTCATTCTTCTTTTTCTTGTTTCTGGCTGCTAGCATCTTAGGGATGGCAATGGCGTACACTGGCGTTTTGACAAGAATGGCGTGGGAGTAAATTGTAAAGTCAAAGTCTTCTGCATGATACCAATATTACAAAATCATACACTTTCCATCTACAAAATCGTACCACTGAAAAACTCTTTCTTCCAAATCATAACACATAGCATTAATTCCGGGGGTATCGTAACCTCTACATCCATCTTTTCTAGCAACTGACCCATCAACCACCTTTCCTTGTCTTGTTCAACAATCATCGAATCTGGAACGAATCATCAGTCCCAGTATCTCCAAACCCACTAAACGCACTCGTCTCCCTCGCAACCCTCGATCGTCCGGCAAGACTACTGCCAGGTCTGTCGCTATCTCCATCAACAATCATATCAATCCTCGCTCTTTCCCTCTCCTTCTTCTCCTCGATGGCTCTGGGGTCGTACTCTTTACCTCCGATGACTCGACTCACCGGCGGCGCAGGTCTGAATCGTCGTTTACTCTGACTGCCTTCCTCGTCGACCAAAACCACCATCCAAACTCCTACTGCACCGCCGTGGCCGAGTAGAGG
>Ga0058697_10000543_pt1 | contig 16274 bp, 21 predicted proteins | sample AgamicAsMae_FD_66619 | JGI IMG/M metagenome (GOLD analysis project Ga0058697, IMG submission 66619) | Agave microbial communities from Guanajuato, Mexico - As.Ma.e | ecosystem: Host-associated > Plants > Phyllosphere > Phylloplane/Leaf | place: Guanajuato, Mexico | collected 2012-06-04
ACCGTGAGAGCATCATGCCGATTCTGGGGCTACGTGTCAGTTCGAGTCTCTAGTGTGGTGGTTTGTCAGACGTACTGGGTGTAGACCTCGACGACCTTTGCTGGCAGTTCAATAGCATCCTCGGGGGCACCACCACCACGGATGATCTGTCCTTGAGCCTGACTGTTCTCATGCTGCGCAATCTTTTCCAAAATCAAGTCTGCAAGATTGGTGCTCTCTCCCTCGTCGGCCTGGGGTGCCAACAATGTCGCAGGGTCGAATTCCGGGTTGAACTTGTTGAACATGGCCAAATCTTCAGGATCCACTTCGACCTCCTCTACCTCCTCATCCTCCTCGTCTCCCCAAGCCTCGTCGTCTTCTGGGATACCACCAGCCTCGTCGTCAGAATCTTCCTCGTCGCGCAGACTTCTCTCAAACTCGAATGCCGACTTTGATGCGTTTTTCGGTCTTTGGGCCTCGAGCTCTGCGTCTTCCTCGGCAGTCAAGTCCTGTCCTAGCGCGATGATTTTCCTCGAGGCTTTGGAGTCGATGTATGCTTGTTGTTCATCGTCGTCGTCACCGGCGTTGGAGCGGCCTTTTCTCTTGGGTGCTTTTTGCTTGTGCGGGTTCGAGGGTGCGTAGTCTTCCGACAGCGGGTTGTGGCGTCTCATTTGACGTGCGTCTCCTCCAGGTGCTTTGGGCATCTTTGTGTGTTGGGATGAGTTTGGGTGGGCGGTAGAAAGATTTACTGTGGTCAGGCGCGGGCGGGCAAATAAAATGTTCCGCCGACAGAAGGGAAAAGGGAAATTTTGTGGAGCTTGCGACAGTCTTGGTTATCTAATCTCCGCTGCTGCGGATCTATCCTCTGCTCCACTCGTGTCCTGCTTGTCACCCTGTCCATACACGCGCATATACCCTGTTACCATCTCAATTCTGTGCAGGTGATCTTCCTGTGCATATCACTGAGCATCCTTGGGTAGGATCTCAGGCACAGGTCCCTTGGGCACTACTTCCATCTTCTTCGCCCCAGCATATCCAAATTTGATCTTATAGAGTCAGCACATTCAGTAGTCGTGACCGTGCAAGATATACTTACAGCATCCCAGCGCGTCGCCTTTCTGAACGCACCTCCTCTCGTCTCCTCTCCCTTATCATAGTAGAGATTCCTATACCACCTGTCGATATTCGGATAATCATGTCTGATCATCTTCAAATTGCATTTGAAGATGGTGTGGTAAGCGACATCGAATCTCGCAATCGACGGGTACAACCTGATATCTGCTTCGGTGAGATGTTTGCCGAACAAGAACGGGCCATCTGATTTTTCAAGATGGGCTTCCACGCGATCAAGGCTGTCGAACAGAATAACCACGTTCTTGTCATAGGCTTCCTGTGAGCTGGCGAAGCCACACTTATACACGCCGTTGTTGATGGTGTCATAAACCCACTCGTTGAACTGGTCGATTTGCTCCTTCAGTGATGAAGGATAGTATCCACCTTCGGGATGACTCTTCTCTTGGAACCTTCCAGGGAGCAAGTCGTCAAACTCAGTATAGAACATGCGGATAATCTCCGAGCTCTCATTGTTGACAATGGTTTCGTTCTTCTTGTCCCAGAGCGTAGGCACTAGAACACGACCCTCGTAGCCAGGTTCTGCTTTCTCGTAGAGTTGGCGGTGACGGGTGAATCCGTAGAAAGGATCCTTTTCAGCTGTTCCGTCGCGGCCGCTGTAGCCCCAGCCTTCGGCGAACATTATGTAGTCCATCACGACTAGTTCGATGATATCCTCGAGTCCCTTGAGCATGCGGACAATTGCTGTGCGGTTTGCCCAGGGACATCCCCAGTTGATGTAAAGGATCTATTGACTTGTTAGAGCTATGTTCGATGGTTGTTTTCGACGTATTCGTGACAGCTCAGTAAGAGATTAAGCAATTTGGTATTTCAACGAAGACGTACGTAGCGATCTTTCTCGGGTGGGAACCTGGCTCCGGCTTCGCTAGAGATCCAGTCACGAAACTTGGACGGCTGTCTTCGAAAGTGACCATCCTTGTCCGCAAAAGCTTTGAGATCTTCTTTTGTAGACATGGTGAATACAAGTCTAGATCCTAGAGCTGTTCAGGAGAGAAACGGTCCTCCTATTAAATAGCAGGTCAGCAAGTTGGAAGTTCGATGATAAATCAATCGGGAATGTGAGGTCCTTCCGCACTGCGAGTTTAGTAATGGCGTCAGCATTTCATCCCCGCAGCTGACGCTCCTCCTGCCGTTCACATCGGTAAAGTTGTTTGGCAGCTGCTTTCTGCTACACCTTTGGGTTCGTCGCATGAGGTATAGCGCTTGGCCTTGGCGATGCTGGCGAGTCGATTGCACGACTCGAGGCTATGCTATATGTAAGCTTACTGCTTCCCAAATTGGCCATTCCATCTTGTGCCTTGCCAGTCCAAAGCAAGCCTTGCCATCAGATGGCAAAACCTGTCAGATTTACGCAAAACCCAGATAATACGCGCACCTGAGCTGAAGTATGCCGATCGCTTTGAGTCAGAAGATTTGAGCCCAAGAGCCAGTCAGATTGTCGAATTTGAGCGCTTCTAGGGCGCAAAGCCATAGCCAAAATACTCTACCTAGTTCGAATGTTCTGCAAAGAATTCGTGAAGATGAAAAGTTCTGATAATTCGTGAGTAACCTTGTAATACCAATAAAAATAGAGACACAACTGTAGCGTCTAGCAAACACCATGTAACGACACCATCTGAGTGTCTAGCAAAAGCGAAAAAAAAGAGCCAGCTCAAAATGGCAAGAGCCACCACCTCAACTCCATGCATATGCAGGCTTGAATGCATCCCTCCCACCGAGATAAGTGGTGCCACGTAAGAACACAATAACGCCAACCTCTGTAGCCATGCAGACAGCTAAAATACACTCCAGCAGAGGGCGAGTCCAAGAAAATATTACCAGTTCATGATACACGTTACGCTCGGCTATTCTCAAGCCTTGACAGGTCTGTCTGCTGACCTGGATCGTGGCGAGTTGAGCCGTACGTCTTTTGCCGCAATATCGTCGAAAGCGGTGCCGTTTTTGCCGTTCTTCTCCACCTTGATTGCTGCAGCAGCGGTCTTGGTCTGCCTGAGCGTCTGGTCGATCCTGACCTGTGGTTTTGGCGGATTGTTCTTTGACGCGTTCTTCTTCGTAGTAGTCTTTGCTTTTGGGCCTGGAGCCTTTCTTTTGGTAGGTTGTTTCGTTTGGCCGAGCAAATTGAAGAGATTGGGTTTCTTCTCGGCGCGCTTTGAAGGCGTTTCGACTTCGACCAGATCCTCCTCCTCGCTGAAAGAATTGTCGACCATGTTGGCATGACGGCGTCCGGTAAGAGGAGTGCTCAATGGTGCTCGAGGAGAAGGCTTAGGAGTATCTTCCTTGGGTGGAGCCTTGAATGTCCGCATTATCGAGACTGTAGGCTGGTTTTGACGCGCCCTCTCCAGACTCTCTTCAGACACAGGGATACCAATCTCTGGTTCGTTCCACTGCCTCAAAGCAGCGTGTCTGGCAACCTCGTCGCAAGTGCCCTTGACTACAATGTCCCAGCAATCTTCAAACTCCTTGCCAGATGGTTCCGAGCCTGCGTTGATCCAGATCGCTACACCGTCTTTTCTGTCGCGTACAGTTGCGCACATTTCACGTACAATTCTCTTTACACCAGGAACCTTGAGAGTTGTACCAACCACAATAATGGCGTCTGGACGCTTGCGAAGATCTTCACGCGTCACGGCTCCAATTGCTTCATCGTCAGGGTTGTGCTCGTTGTACAGGACCATGCGGGGACGCAGCATACCAACACCATGGCTGCGTTTTCCTGCAACTTCGGTGCGGACTCTGTTAAGCTCCTCACAGTTGGTGCAGACAGGTGGTACGGGACCGTCGAAAAGATCTGCGTCGAATTCGGACAATTCGTGACACTTCGAGCATACCATTTTGTCGAGTCCACCGTGTAATTGAATAGTTTTTGGCCATTTACCTTCCTCTTTGTGCAGAGGTATACGCGTCGCCAATGGCTCTAACGACGTGTCAATTCCGTCGACGTTTTGTGAGTATAGTCGTAAGAGGCGATCCTGTTGTGCAAGAGTGGCTAACATCTGGTGGAACGGGGTGGGACGGGCGGATTTGGTCATGTGAGACATTTCTCGGACCATTTGGTGGAAAGAAGCGGTGGAAGAAGCATCTTTGTATACGTGCGACGCGTCGAAAAGATCCTTTCCGGAGCCTTTAAGATTGTGTTGGGCGCGGAGAGAGTTGAAAAGACCGGTCGAGGAACGGAAGTCGGGGACTGCGGAGCGTTAGTGACGTGTTGACGCGAGGTCGAAAAGGAGTGTGGGCTTACTGCCAGCCGAGACGGAAATACCAGCGCCGGCGACGACGACGATCTTCTGGCGCTTGTGCAGGACGTTCAAGACTCGATCTAGTTGAGTCTTTTCGTCCGGGCGAAGGTCCTTAGTCAAATCAAGGTACTCGGTGGTGCGCGAAGGCTTTTCGCTGATCCGGCGTCGCTTGGCTGGACGTTGGCTGTCGGAAGCGTCCATTTGGTCGTCGGGTGAGGGAGAGGCAGATTGCGACGAGTGTTTGGAGCGGGGTGGAGAGGGATAGGGATTCTCCTGCAGTTCAGGAGGGGGAGTAGGCGACTTGGGCGAGCTCAATAAAGAGCTGCCGTCCGAATCGTAGCCGTCCATAGCAGCTATTGTCGGCGAGGAAGGAGCCCAGTGAGGAAGTCGTGCGCGCGGTCAAGAAGGCCACTGTCAAAACCTGAATCACCCGGCAGCAGCGACCATTGGTTGAAATAGGGCGACGAAATAACTAGAAAGAGAAGCGCTCCACGACACGAGGCTTCGAGAATAGACAATGCGATTAGGCACAAAGAAGAAGCAATTGGACGAAGATGAAGAGGAAGCTGCAAAGAGCGGGCGTGGAGAAGTGCTTCGTCGAATCCGTCCGGCAGCGCCGCGGCTTGCATCTCCCGCCAAAGCCCTGCTGTTTGTTTTGGCCGTCGCCGAGAGTGACCGTGTGACTTCATCGTTCTTTGCACCTTGGCATTCCTTTCCTCTCCGTAGCAAAGGCATGGCACGGAACAGCTATAACAATGCACAAAGGTGTCGAGGATCATGAAGCCTCCACTGAGAGTCGTGATATTCTCGTCTCTCAATGGCCTCTGCTAAAATTCAGAAAGAACTGTGCATTGCGATGGCATCAGCTCCACCTGATTGTTGACGTGAGAGTGGGCAGTGACTGGGGATTTGGCACACGGGGAGGTTCCATACTCGTTCTCAACTGCTTCTGTAGACAGTACACGCCGTCCGTCCATTCTGCTGGTCGCTGGTCGCTCTTTCTAGGCCAGTGTAGTGACTGCTGCTTTTGTACTTTCACGATCTGGGCTGCACCTTAATTTGAAGAAGCCTGTGTCTTCTTTCGAGAGACCTGTACAGTCTGGCTAGCTGACCAGAAGCCATCGTCGCATGCATGGAGAATATTGATGTTGACGAGCTGTTTGGCGAGGAAAGCATCAACGCTGCCATCGCTGCCACCTTTGATACCGATGCTCTGTTTCAACGCATCGAGCGCTCTCACATCGTAGGCTGTTGTCAGTAAGTTTGTTCTTCCTGCTGTCTTCTGAGCTTCTGAATATTTGTTAACCCTGCTCAGGAGGCTAGCATGGTCTAGAACCAGCTGTATTGCTCAAATATCTGCAGATTCTCGCAAGGTCGTCGTGCGCGCTCTCTGTCGCGACAAGAAGACTGCCAACTGGTCTTTGTCCGACGAAACAGAGGTCAATACCTCAGAAGGCGCCGTCTTCACCCACGTCGAATGGAGCAGCTCCGGTTTGGATCTGGTCATCGCCGATCAATTTGGTCGTTTTACGCTATTCAGTTTGAACCATGCCTTGAATAGTCTTGAGCGTCGTCCTGTAAACTTGACAAGTTCTGTCGATGATCTGAACCAGGTTGTTGGCCTCCATTGGCTCCCTAACAATCTTGCAGGGCAGACGCGTGTAAGTTATATGTGTTTGTGTTGGCTCTCAGAGGTGTTGTCTGACTTGTAAACATAGACTGCTCTGATACTTCCAGCTGCAAAAGAAGGCAATCGATGGGTCACCACTATGAAGCTCCACGAGGTCCATGGTGTCTCAAACCCAATCGACAATAAGGCAGCCTTTCTGTGTGTCACCCGCAGAGGTCTTCTGAAACTTATCTACGAACAGCCTGGGCAACCATGGTCACAATACGTCTTCACTCTAGACAATCTCGCTGATTCTGGAGATGTGCTTACTCATGCCGCCTTCTGTCAAGCTAACCGTTAGTACCGCCTGTCTTGATGATCCATGCGACTAGACTGACTCTGGCAGAACATCTTGTAATGGTTACATATGACACCTCTAAACGGTTGCGCCTGTACAAGATCATGATCAACTGGAATGCTAACGCTGGTGACGGAAACAACCACAAAACAACCCTAAATCCGCAGATGGCAGTCTTGCACGTTGAGCTGCTTGACCGATGTGTTCCTCAATCCTCAGAACGTGCAGCAAGCGCTCAGCTGTCATCGTTACACATCGAGCCAATCTCGCAAGCAATTGACAACAGCACATTCACCGTTGTGGCTGTCTTTACCAGCGCTGCACAGGATCATAGCGGCAAGTTCAGCATCATATCTCGATGGGACCTTCAACAAGTCGATGCCACATTACATGACAGTTTCAAAAGCTTGAAACCGACAACCACTCAACCTGCCACCAACAAGCCTGTGCAAAGGCTGTATCGAACGGAAGATATTTTCTCACAAAAGGCTATATTGGCACTGCAAAGCAACGTTTATCACAACATGTTTGCTTTCGCAGCGAGTGACGGCACAGTCGAATTTCGTTCCCGAGAGACGATGCAGATCATCATATCAGATGGAGATACCAACAAAGCCACAAGTCTGCCACAGAACGGATTCTCTTTTCCAAACGAAGATTGCATTGACATCTCCCTTTCGCCTAGCTTGGCAGCCTCAGTATTGACTAAACCAGATGGTACGCTCAAATTACACAATGCTGAGTATCAGCACAATTGGAAAGATGCCAAAGATGATAATGGTATGATCTGAACTTGAGTGATTGAACCAACTGCAAGACTGACTGCTTTAGATCTTGCGCAAGCCGCTGTCGTGTCTTTGGCTCGCGAACTCGCCAGCGTGACATGCTACCAGATCGGCTTTGACGATCTACTGTCTGTGATACCCAAAGACCTAGACAGGAGTCTTCGATGCAAGTTCATCAGCGAGATATTCCGTACAGTCAGCCGCAACGTCGACTTCTCGCTCGATGATCCCAAATTACAGTCCGGCAAGGTTCTGAAAGACAGTCTTTTGTTCAGGATCGCCAGCGCACAGCTGTTAGTCAGCTACAACACCAACCCCAGACGACGAGACATTCCGGCAAAGTCAGCATGGGTGTTGCTCAATCTTCGCTCAGTATGCTCCAACATTGCGCAGACATTGACCATGACTCAGCAGATCAGAGGAATGCACAACATGGAGTCTAGCTTGTTCGTATCGCTCAAAGGTCTGGTGAGATGGTCGTTGGATCTGATGACACTCATCTTCGACGACATGATTGAGACCATGCGATTTTGCAAGGGCGACTTTGACAGAGAAAGGATATTGGCTTATGTTCACGAAAAGAATTCCGTAAGTCTGCACATTCTACTATGCAGTACAACGCGCGCATTGCTGGGTATGCTAGGCAACTTGATTCGCAACTTTGCCATGCGCGTTGTCAAGACTCAAGAGAAGGTGCGCCTCAGCAGCAGAACCAACGATATCAGGGACGGCGTCGAACTGCAACAGATGGAAGCGATGATGGGCTCAGAGCTACCATTCGAGATCAGGCTGTTTGAGCAGCTCGTCGCAGAGGTCGACGGCAATGTTCGTGCAACATACCAAGCCGCACAGTCATCTCCACCACATCGAATGTTCTACGAGCAGAGTATGCTCGTCGATGCCGACATACCTGAAGCGCTGAGTCCAGTGCTACAAAGGCTGTTCGGCGAGATAGTGCCACGTCTCGAAAGTCAGATCGACGGAGTCGCTATCTATCTTAGAGACACAGCATGGTTGGATCTGGGCGAGGACGAAGAAGCAATCAAACGAGCTGAAAGACAACAATACGATGTGCTGCGCAAGTGCGCTATTCCGCCGAACGCCAAAGTCAGACAGTGCAGGAGATGTGGCAGCGTCATCGAAAATTTGACAGATGGACATATGGCGGCTTGGGTACAAAATGCACACAAGATGTGCGTCTGCCTCTCACACTGGACTGTCGTTTGATGCATTGAGGACGTGGGTATTGATATCTCTCGTAGCCACATAAGAAAGCTACGCAGCAAACACAACAAAATCCAAACACCAATTCATATACACAAACACCAAGCAAAAAAGAATCACAGGTCTGACGGATGGAAGATTTGTACTCACTTTTCAAGATCTCGTGTCCTCACTTCTCTTCCTTTCCTCTTCCTTCCTCCAACTTCTCCTCCAGCCTCTGACAGTGACCTGACCACCTTTCCACAGGGGCGCGGCTATCAAGAGACAGTGTTTGCATTGTTTGAAAGCTGGTGAAAGCAATTAGCTGATGACAAGGTTCGAACTCGAGATCTTATGGTTGTTGTTGGCGTTGATTGTTGCAGAGGTGCACTGCCAAGAGTTCTGGTTAGCTTTCATTCTGCTATACTAAACCGTCAGACCGTGCGATTGACGATGGAGCTGGTGAGAGCTGGTATATGAAGTGTCAGTGATGTTGCCGTCTGCTGTGAGCCAACGTGGTCGTCCATTTGTCGAGCATAGGACGCAATTCAACCCCCTATTCAAGGCTGATTGTATACTGATATCAATAAAGGCAAAGACGTGCGGTACGCCTGATACTTGCTTGGGTAAGTGCACAAAGACTCTGTTGTGTTTGCTTCGTTCTCACGACTGCTTAGAAGGAGGAGCAATCGGCTGGATGCTTCTTTCCTCGTCCAGATCTGTAGGACAACTTCCTTCTCAAAGACCCCTTTCTCTCTCATACGCTTGATTAAAATCCTATCAAATGAAGCAGCAATCAAGATGATAACATATATGTCTTTTTGTTCCCATATCTCCAACCAGATCATCATCACACCGGTCCTCAATCACAAGATGGCGTGTTGATGGAGGAGAAGATTGGTTCTAGTTCGTGCAGAACGATACTGCAGGGGATGGACAAATCAAATGAGGAATTGCAAAGACTTTTGCCGGAATACCTCGGTGGAACTACAGCATGATAGTGGCTGTTACTAACTTTGTTGGCGGAAAATGTCATTTTTGGCTCATCAAGAACGTTGAAAGAGAGATGTCTCGATTGACAGCGACAAGTCGTGTATACTTAGCAATCACAACCACACTCCTTTGCTCTTGCCAATAATGTCCTTCTCTATGCTCGAGAACCATCTTACCATACTTTCATGGCTAGAAAAGTACGTCCCTTTGAGATCCGATCTCCTGCTCTAGAGATTCCAAATTATTGCTCAGTCTCTTGACTCGGATCATGTCACCACATGAAAAGTCTTGGTATAAGATAACAATTCAATTTATATCGATGTATAAAAAGGACCGTTGTATTGGCAGCAGCAAAGAAAAAATCAAAATCCATCAAGAAAAGAATCGAAAAAGATCAAAACCAAAGAGAAAATAACAGCAGAAGAATCATCAAAGCAAGGTCATGAACATAGCAAAAGGAATGTGTGTTTGTGCGAACCATCAATCAAGATAAGAAGAGTCTCATCACTGCTCGCTCACAGCAAGCTCCAAGGGAAAGGAAAGATCAGCAGTCTTTTTCCTTTTTCACCCTTTACCAGCCACCGTAGCCGCCACCGCCGTAAACAGGGACGGTGGTGCAGACCTGCTTGCCAGAAGTGTATGTCTTGGTCTCAGGCTTAGTGATAGTAATAGTCTTGCTCTCGACTTCGGGCCTAGAAGGGAGGGGATGATTAGCATGATCTCATCAAGTTTGAGCGTTCAAACCAGCATGACTGGCTCTTGGTTCGTCTTACTTGCTGACAGTGACGGTCTTGGTCTCAGTGACAGTCTTTGTTTCGGTCCTGGAAGGGGCAACGTGGTTAGTATGGGCTTTGCGAGTGGACTTTGTACAGTGGATTTAGCTTACTGCTCGACAGGCTTGGTTTCGGTGACGACGCTGGTCTCGGTCTCGGTCTTGTAGGTTGTCTCGGGGATGACGACGGGTCTTGGAAGATGTACGGTTAGCATGATTTTCGATGGATTTAGATGTCGAACAAAACTTTGCTGGAAGCAAACGGTGTCTTGTCAGATGACACTTACTTGGAGGTGGTCACGACGTAGGTGCTCCAGGTAGTCTTCTCAGTGACAACAGGCTTGGTCTCAGTGACAGTGGTAGGCTTGACGACTGAGCATAGTAGTTAGTATATTTCACCAAGGTCTGCAACAGAAAAGGTCACTCACCAGTGGTGTATCCGGTAGAAACATAGGTAGAGGTCGAGACATAGGTGGAAGTGCTGACAGAGGGAACATAGACGGTGGTCGCAGAGTAGGTGACGGTGGTCAAGTAGCCAGTGGAGGTCGAAGTCTCATACTTGGTCGTGCAAGAAGTACTGACACTGGTGGACGAAGACTTGCTCTTGGAAGAGCTGCTGGACTTGGAAGTAGAGAAGCTCGAGCTGCTAGACTTGGAAGAGCTCTTGCTAGTGGTCTTGGAGGATTCGGTGGTCTTCCAAGTAGAGGGGCTGGTGGTAGGGGTGGTCTTTGACTCGGTGGACCAGGTGGAAGAGCTGATGGTAGGAGTAGTCTTTGACTCAGTGGTCTTGGACTCGGTCTTCTTGGTAGAGGTGGTGGAGACCCAGGTGCTGCTGGTGGCTGGGGTAGTCTTGACCTCCTTGGTGCTGCTGCTGCTGCTGGAACCCCAGCTGTCGTAGGGCATGGCAACGGCGAAGCTACTAGATATCAGTTCTGCATGTGTCATTCTCTCCATTAAATGCCGTACCTGGAAGCAAGCAGTGCGGCGACTGCGACCTGAGTGTTGAAAATCATCTTGAAATTGAAATTGGGGAATAGTTGGAACGATAGTGTATGAGCGAGAGGACGGTGATTATGCTGCTGGCGTGTCCTGTGTTGCTGAGGATAGTTCTCTTCCGCAGCGAGCAGGAGCTGTCTTTATACCTTTGTTCCAGCCTTCACGAGTGATGAAAGTTATTGTCTTCTTACTCTTAGTGCAGCACATATCATCGCTTCTCGTTTTCTAGCGTGGCATCATACAGCCTCGGAATTCGAGTACTCGGACGCTGGGAGCTGATTCTCGGGCCAGTTACGAACGTGACGCAGTATGCAAGATGCAAGCTGTATTGGCAAACGAGAGAAGTATTCCCGTGGAGACATTGGTTCATTGTACTTCCAACAGGAAGATGGATACCGAAGCATTGGGCCGTTGTTCACTCCATCACCGGAAACTCGAAAGGCAAGAGGTTGATTCAGAAGCTTACGAGATTATTCCTAGATTATTCTTACGACGGGCACCGGAGACGCTGTGCAACTTAGGAGTCTGCCAATCTGTCAGGCACAAAGAACTCGATCCTGTGCCTGGCATCGGACTTGTGAGTCTTCCATATCGGAGATTTGTAGGTCGAAGTAAGCAGTGCAGTGCGACGACGCAATCCAAGGATAGAAGTTTGTGCCATGAAGGCGAACGAATCATCGCGAGAGTCAGAGTCAAGTGCGTTGATGACTGTCTCCACCTGCAGACCGCTCGTCAATTTGCGATCCGAATACGGTTAATAGACCTGAGACAACAGAGTTAGGACATAGATGTCGAGTGAAGTAGCATAATGTCTCATCAGCACTTCGCGGTATTGCAGGTGAACCATGTGCTTGTGAACATCAAGATATCTTGGAAGTGGCGTGTGAGGCCACACACACAATGATTGGATCTGAATGCGGACGGAAAGCTGCATGCATTCCGCTCGAGCACGTGCAGCTGAGGCGCCCGTAGAGGGGTGCAACTCGAAAAGCGAACCGAGTACGGAGTACTGGGAATTACGAACTCACGGAATGGCACTAATTGGACTGCAAGGTCAACGAAGACTAGTTCACCGTGTTGATTTTCTTCTTGACGTCGGCTCGGCGAGAACGAACAATGGCTACTTACATCTTTCTGCACGTTCTCAGCAACGCAGGTCTACTCGAACCGCTTGGAAGTCCCTTCCCGTGTGCTAAAGTTTGTAACGCGCGCAGCTGTAAAAATGCACAGTGACTTCGGAGATCAGGAGGGGTCCATTGAGAGTTGTGATTTCCATGGCTCTCTAAGGACTTCCTCTACCCTCTAAGAGATAACTGTGCATTAATAGAGTAAACACCACGCTCTAAGCCTTCGTAGGAGAATTGTGGTAGGCCTGTGGGAGTTACAATCTTTGGCACACGGGAAGGTCGGAAGGGTGATGTCCAATGCAGCGGGTGCGGGGCCGCGGTACCCTTAGATGCGGCGCAGTGAGTCTCAGTCGGTCCAAGATCTCATCTCTGCGGCGGCAGATGCGCTACGCGCAGAAAGCTGCAAGTGTCTTGGGAGAACACCAAAAGCGATGACAATATCGTCACAAGGCATGAGCCAATGGCAATCAATAGTCTGAGAAGGTGTCGATCTCATGATGCGAAAAAGAAAGCGTTACCATTCACATCCTTGCGCACATGATTGGTATAATCCTTGTTCGGGTCAAAGTCTTCCCATGTGCTGGCGGGAAAGATGTGCTTGTTCTTCTCATACCAGCGTCGATCGACGACCTTTGTCGAGTTTGGGTCTGAGCCGAAGCCCTCGAGGTCTGCGTCAGGAACGCCGGATGGCTGCGTCTGCGTCTTGGGCGTCTTTGAGGCTGCGGTGGGCACTGACAAACCGCCTGAGGGAGTCGAAGCCGAGGGGTCTACGGGAGTGGTTGCCGTGGGTTCGGCAGAATGAGCGAACAGAGGTCCAGTGTAGCCATTGGTCTTGTTGATCATGAAATAGTAGAACTCGTAATGCTGGTACGGGGTTAGTAAGCTGCATACCGGGACTTGGTCACGGAGACTTACATGAGGGATGATGATATCGCCCTTGACGAGCATCAAATCGTCGACACCGACGCGGGCCCATTCACGTCGAGCCTTGTCGCTGCCTCCAACCTCGGCACCGACCTTTCTCGCGCGATCGAGGAAGAGCCAGACCATATCCCCCTTCTTCATGCGGCATTGGCCACCAGGGATGTTTGTGCCATCATAAAACACGAAGGGGAGCAGGAACTCCGTCTGCTTGACTGCTTCTTGCATGACGAGAAACTCTTTGCGCAGTTGTTCCCGTGTCTGTGCCTCGCGCAGTAGGGCTGACTTGGACATGGATTTGGCCATGAAGCCAACATTGGAGTTCGCAGCGAGGCGCTTCTTGATGGGTGCCGCTTGTTCCTCGTCTTGTGTGCTTTCCTCTTTGGTGGCTGCAGGGGTGGCAGAGCGGGACTTCAACGACTCGCTCTGACTTTGGCTGTCATCGTGGCCATCGTCGCCAAATGACAGGGCTCCCTTCTTGACAGTCTTGCGCTTCTTCTTGGAGGGCTTGAACGTCGGGTCACTGCACTTGTTTTCTTAGCCGCCATCTCTTGACAGAGCGGGTAAACACGTACGGGCTGTCTGTGACGCTGCCGGGGGTGGCACGGCCAGACTCGAGTGCTTCTCGTTCCTTTGCATCTATGGCATCCGCTCGTCTCTTGCGGAAGTCATCGAGTTGGACAAGACCGACGGTCTGGGCGGATAGAATATCGTCGGCCGTCTTTGCTTGAGTTGTGAAGCGCGAGTTGGGAGTAGATGTACCCGAGTTGCCTTCAGACGCCATGGTTTGGGTTGAAGATGGTTGATAAGGTGGAAGTGGTTGATTCGCTGCGAGATAAGGTATCCGCGAACATGACCTTCCATGTGCTAAATTCTGTCACTCCCACCCCGCTCTCAAGACAACACGCAGGTCGAAATTGAAGCCATCAAAACGCTTGGTTATTTCTAGACGGTAGCAGAGACCATAGAGAGCCGATGGTCCTATGACTCTCCGTGGATACCCCCTTTCTATTAAGGACACTGTGCATTTCTATAGCTATCGTGTGACATATCCTTGCGCATGGGGAGGCAGGAAGGAGCGACAGACGCCAAGACCTTCACATGCGATCCAAGAATACGTCATGCGATATTTTGTTGTTGACATTCCTCTTGCTGTGCTGGTTGTAAAGAGTTCACCATGTCAGGAGACGACTACCCATCAGACGATGACAAGAGCTTTGTCTCTGCAAAGTCTTCCCACAATGTGAAGAAGGAGTCTCGGTTCTCACCAGAGGAAGAAGCTGTATGTCGCAGACACTGCCACTTGGTATATCCTATGCTGACCAGCCAAGTCATTATTACAAGAGTCAAACAAGCTGAAGGCCGAGGCCAACTCGCTCTTCGCTCACGGCTCTTTCGAAGAAGCTGTACAGACATACGACCGCGCCCTATCATCCTGTCCCAACTACCTCGAATACGACATCGCTGTACTGCACTCCAACATTGCCGCCTGTCACATCAAATCGGAACAGTGGAAAGAGGCCATAGACAGTGCCACCAAAAGTATAGACTCACTGGAACGAATCGACCCTCTACCGAAACCGAAGGACCCGAAAGACTCCAGCAAAGCCACACTACAGTCCCAGTCCGCCGTGGAAGAGATTGACGACGAGACAGCTGAGAAGATTGAGGCTTTGGAGAAGAGTGGGAGAACACGGGACGATGTACAAAAGATTCGTGTCAAGGCATTCTTGAGGCGAGCCAAAGCAAGGTCTGAGACCGGAGGTTGGGCTGCCCTGCAAGGGGCTTACGAAGGTGAGACTCTTCCATGACTTCGTCATAAAGTTTATATCTGACATGTACAGACTATACCTTCCTTGCGACTGCAACGAATCTGTCGCCGTTGGACAAGAAAACTGTGCAAAAGTCTATGGCTGATATCGGCCCCAAGCTAGAGGAAGCCAAGTCCAACGAGATGGCAGAGATGATGGGCAAGTTGAAGGGCTTAGGCAACAGCATCTTGAAGCCTTTCGGTCTAAGTACCAACAACTTCCAGTTTGTCAAAGACGAGAAGAGTGGAGGATACAGCATGAACTTCAACCAAGGCGCTTGAACAATCAAAAGCAGAAGATTCAGAGTGTGTGCATGTGAAGCACTGATTGTGCTATGAAAACTAATTTGGTATCTCGTTGAGCTTCGTGGTGATTATCATCCGTGTCTATGTCCGAATGCTGTAAAAGCGCTTCTTCGTCAGTGGCGGTTCATAACTACTTTTTTCCAAGGCGGTGGCGGGCATCAATCCAGAGCGGGCCGTCTCTTTACTCGACCTCCTCGATCTTGCTGGACTTGGAGGCACCAGCGTTGGCCTCCTCGGCCTCCTCGAGCTCGGGCATGTCATCGTCATCATCATCGTCACCCTCCTCGCCGCCCATGCCACCCATGCCTCCCATACCGCCCATGCCGCCCATCATACCCTGCAGGGCACTGAGGTCGGGCATGCCACCGGCGCCGCCAGCACCGCCCATGCCACCGAGCTTGGAGAAGTCAATGCCGCCGAAGCCACCGTCACCGCCCATACCCTCCATACCACCACCGGGCATGCCGCCTTGACCGCCCATGCCACCCATGCGGGACATGTAGTCGTCATCCTCGGGAACGGCATCCTGCTCATCCTCATCCACCCACTAGAGAAGGGAAGTCAGCATGATTCAATGGTAATCCGTAATCGATGTCGCGTACCTTGTCGAAGTTGGTCTTGATGTAGTGAACCTTTTGCTTGTCCTTGAGGAGACGGGGCCAGTACTCCTCGTTGAGCTCCTTCTTTTGCAGAACCAGCTCGGTCCAGCGCGAAGAATGGTTGATCTTGCTCTCCTTGGGGTCAATCTCGGCGAAGAGGTCCATCTTGACGTGGTAGGTGGCCTTCTTGCTCTCTGAGTAACCGGTGTATTCGAGCGATGAGGGTTGGAGATCAAGCTTCAAGTTCTTGGAGTCGACATCGGGAACGACAATGGTCATGTAGATGTGGTTCTTCTCGGGCTCGGTGGTGGACGAACGCTGGGCCCAGGTGACTGCGCGTTGGAGGTTAGCATGTTTGGCGGGCATTCGATTGACGACGGGGCGACTCACCCTCGGGGACGATCTGCTTCATGTTCTTGGTGTCGGTGGTGTTGGTAGGCTGCTCCATG
>Ga0058697_10000544_pt1 | contig 16272 bp, 15 predicted proteins | sample AgamicAsMae_FD_66619 | JGI IMG/M metagenome (GOLD analysis project Ga0058697, IMG submission 66619) | Agave microbial communities from Guanajuato, Mexico - As.Ma.e | ecosystem: Host-associated > Plants > Phyllosphere > Phylloplane/Leaf | place: Guanajuato, Mexico | collected 2012-06-04
CTATTTTGCCCCAAAACATTGCTCCAACTTGCAAATTGCAAATCTCCTTTGTGTGTTTCAATCTTCCGACGAAGAATGATACCCCTTTCCCTGATCTTCACCATCAACCCTCTCCGATCTGCTGGCAATCTCTTATATATACTATCCTCGAAACCTGCCACCACAACATCTTGTTGGCCTTTCGAGCTGAGCTCGAAGTGTGTTTTGTCTCCTTTTTGATCATCTCCTTCCACACACCGCTGGCATTTTTCTCACTCTCTTGCATGGACAAAGAGCTGGACATTGAAAACGGTGTTTGAGAGGTAGGGATGGCAAAGAGGACTCAAACGCAGAAACATTGTATTGAACAAGGCTGTTCTTACCACCACCACCAATCCCACATGTCTTTTTGTTCTCCACACCACCATTTTTTGATATACAATTGAAATGAAAGATAAACTTCTACACACGATGCTTCACTCTGACTCTCTCTTCGTACCTGCCTTTTCTCGTGATCACTTGGAGTGAGATGTCTCGTTACTTTCCTTGCCCAAAAGTCCACGGTCTAGACCATTGCGTACAGCACATTCCTGCGGGACGGCATGCCCATGTCCATTTCTAAATGTATCCACAATATCACGACCAATAAAACCAGCAAACAAATCTCCGACCGTTTGTGATCTTTGATCATCAAAAAAGGGTTCACAAGCCTTTGTTTAGCAGCAAGAACAGACAAAAGCGGGATGTCGAATCCTGTGCATGTGCAAAAACTGCTTGTCAGGTGTGTGTCATGTTTCTCTCTTTCTCTCTGCCGTCCCGTGTCTCGGAGGAAAGAGAGATGAACCTACTTTTTGACTAGCAACTTTCAGCTTCTGGACTTTTGGGTATGTTTTCTTGGATCTCAGCTCCTCCCCAAGCGAATCCTTTGGAGCCAGCGTGTCTATCGTTTCGGCCCTATTGCTGGGTCTATCGGTCGCTCGATGCGGTCGAGAAGTTGAGATTGTGGGAGATGGTGGGGGGTTCGGTAGAGTCATCTTTATGCAGGAACACGGCGTCTAAGAGCATGTTTTGGTAGCAAAAAAGTGTTTTAGAGAAATCACTTGGAGGTGTTTGTGGTTAAGCAGACCGACATCTTCTTCTTCTTTGCAAGTATCTTTACAAGTCAGGTCCCATTCTACAGAGCAGCAGCAGTATCCACACATCAAGAAAATCCTTAGTACACGCCAAAAAAAAAAGAGTAAAGTCTAGCCGATGCCATTTCGTTGACAGGGAACTCTGATCTGAGACATGAGCGGAACAGGTCTCCATCACGTCAACGGTCTATTTGTCTCAGCTTCGCTTCTTGTTTCCGCAGGTTGAAAGCATTATCTACATGTGGCAATACGAGCTTATGCTGATCTTTAGCATAGTTTTGTTTGGCGAGAGGAACACAACGTGAGTGCATGTGGTAGTGGGATTGTTGTTTAGACTGTTTTCTCCTTCGATCTCTTTTGCTTGGCAGAGTCTGAGGGCAGCAAAGAGACAGAGGAGGTTCGTTCAGGGGGATCTGCTTTGGTGTTTGTGTCTACTATGCATGTGTATCCAGATGGGGCAATTCGCGTCTTCGCTGAATTGTAGCTTTTGCTTGACTGTCACTTGACAAGGAAGGAATGATCTTGTGGAAATTGGGATGGGCAGTGGGTGAGAAGCAGGAGAAAGGATCAAGGGCAATGTTCAGCGAGTGTCTTCCGATGCAGCAGGCCTAGACAGCGATTTGATGTATATCCGATTAGTGTTATGTCCAGGATGGAGAGCTGTGGAGCAGACATGTTCGTGTCTGGTGATGTTGTATCATGTTTTACAGACGTGCATCTGCTGTTGCGGGAGCGCATGCGTAGGAAAGGGAAAGAGATGTTCACCAGGTCTTGGCACTCTGTCCAACAAGCATCATCGTTTTCTTGTCTTCGACCTTTGGCGTGTTTCATCATTTTCGTCCTTTGATAATTATCGCATCTGCATCGCAATCGCCCTTTGTTCTAGCCCTCGGCCCCCTCTCCACACGCACGACCTCAGTCCTCCGCATCTGCAACAATCACGCGTTTTCCGTCCAAAAGATGAATTGTCTCCGACAGACCCATCGGCGACTCATACAGCACACCAGAGCACCCACGCTACTGCCGACGATAGGAGCATCGCTAGCTACAATCCCTGCTCTCACACCCACTCCTCTCATATCCAGAACCTCCGTCGCATATGGCTCTAGCTCCTCGACGCGGTGGAAGACACGCCAGACCCGCGACCACTTTGCCCGCGAAGCAAAAGTCGCAGGCCTCAAATCTCGCGCCGCCTACAAACTCCTCGAACTCGACTCCAAACACCACATTTTCCGCAAAGGCGCCACTGTAGTGGACTTGGGGTATGCGCCTGGGAGTTGGAGTCAGGTTGCTGTCAGCAGAACGAGTCCCGGCGGCAGAGTGTTGGGCATTGATATCATTCCTGCGCAACCGCCGCGAGGCGCGTCGAGTATCCAAGGCAATTTCCTGAGTGCAGAGGTGCAGGCTGAAGTGCGGCGATATGTGCGAGATCCGACTTTGGGGCGAGCGAGAGCAAAAGTCGTCATGTCGAAACGCGGGCCCGATGAGGCAGCCGAGGATAAAGAAGGCGCAACGGAAGAAGACGTCGAAGCCCAGAGTCGCGGTGTGCTGAGTCTAGCCCAAGAAACACGGCCGCAAGGAGATGCAGAGCAAGACCAACAACAGCAAGACGCAGAAGCTGCTGCAGAGGCTAAAGAAGAGGAAGAACAACTCAGCGTGCGGAAAAGGGATCTTCGCGACGGCAGGGTGGTCGATATTGTGCTAAGTGACATGTCAGCACCCTGGGAGCAGACGACCGGCCACTGGATCAGGAGCGTTAGTAACCCGTATTTCAGGATGATGAACACGAGCGGCACCGCCTTTCGCGATCACGCCGGCAGCATGGTAAGTCTTCTCTTGCTCTCCACCTCTCTCTCATCTTTTCCTTCCTCCAACTCTTCCGCTCGATTCCTCCTTTCGTCCCTCCCTTCCTTTCTCTTTGCCCCTTCGCTCGCAATATCCCCTATAGATGTACATTTGGCTGAAGCAATGGCCTCTTCGTTCTCAAACGGTAGGATCTCTGCAATGCTGCCCTGACTTTCTGCTACGACACCCTCCGCACCGGCGGCCACTTTATGTGCAAATTCTACCAAGGCGCCGAAGACAAGGCCTTTGAGAATCGTTTGAAGAAGCTGTTTGACAAGGTTCACAAGGAGAAGCCTGAATCTTCCAGAAAGGTAAGTTTTTGTAAGCAAATTTTGCGCTGAAGGGGGGTTGAACTTCCTCAGCACAATTGAAGTTTCTTTGGGTCATGAGAATTGTAACCGAGAACTGACTAATTGGGTATGTGGTGTGTAGGAGAGTAAAGAGGCTTACTTTGTTGCGTTGAGAAGGAAACCTGATGTCCCGAGAGAAGCAGTGTTTCCGGATGAGGTTGTTGCAGAGGAAAATGAGTTTCCAGAGTAACAGAGACAGAAACAATGCCATACAACTCATTGACTTTTTCTTGGTTCACTACCCCTTTCTAGAGAGTCCAACTTCTGTTTGCATATGGGTGATGTTTGATGTTCACTCTGGTTTCCCATCCTCAATTGACCCTTTTTGATGGGCACAGTCGAATTATTTTTCTCGCGGTGATGCATGATTGGTGTTTTGTAGGAATGCTAGTTATGCCTTTGATTTGCAGTTTTCATGTACTCATATTCTGTCAATCGTTTGACGACGGACCTCAGTATTGACTGACCATCAACCATCGATCATCCTTCCACTGTGGTCTACTTTCCCAAGTCCATAGTCTACTGAAGCTCGAGATCGCCATACTTTTTCGCAAACATGCCCAATGCCTTGATGGGGAAGATGAACTTGTAGTTGGGGTAGGAGATCATGCTATTTCATATGTCAGTATTCCGTTTGTGTTTCTTTCCAAAGGAGACGATAAAAAAAAAACTCACCAACTCTTGTTAAAGACACCTTCAATGCCTTCTTGCAACCACTCGCCGTTAGGCTGTTGGCGCGACATGATGAGCTTAACTGCCTTTTCGATGGGCGCTCTATCAGGGTAACCAGCTTCAAGCAACGCAATCACCACCCAAGCGGTTTGCACCACTTGACTTTGCTTGTGGTTGCAGTATTCGCCGGTCTCACAGCTGCGGTAGGTTTCTCCCCATCCGCCGTCTTTCATTTGCTTGTCGATGAAGAATTGGCAGCCCTTGCGCACTCTAGCGGAATTAGTGTGGTTTTCTCCTGCGGTAGCCAAGGCTTCCAAGGCAAACATTCCGGCATAAGTGAAGCAGATGGCCCAGCTGCCGTACCAGGATCCATCTGCTCGTTGAGCATTGCGGATATAGTCGTAAGCGCCCTTTTTGAACACTGCAATTTCCTTGCTGCGGTAGCCAGGGTAGAGTTTTGAGAACAGGGTCAGTGCTGTTACGACGGCGGTGGTGCATTCAGGGTAGTCGTATTCGACCATGATGCGGCCAAAGACTTCTGCTGCGTTTAGCCATTCGAGGTATTCGGAGCCGCGTTGGGGTTCGTAGGACGAGCAGCCGCCGGAATGCTTGTTTTGCATGGTGAGCAGCACATCGATTGCTTCTTTGATGCGCTCGTCGGAGATTAGTTGCGGGTAGCTGGGGAGGAATTGCAGCATCAGGACTGATTTGAGGCCTTCGGATGTGCAGTCCGATACCGTGTATCCTTGAGCTTTTGTGCTGAAGCCCCAAGCGCCTTTTCGCTGTTGACGATACGTGAGCGCTTGATCGACGCATTCTTCGCGGATTTGAGCAAGCTCGAGATACTCCAGAGCTTTTTCCAGCATGGGTCTCCATTTGGGGTCTTCGGCCTTTTCGCACTCGACGACGGCTTGGATGAGGAAGGAGGTATCCCAGTTCTGCACTCCGTTTGTGCCGTTGACTAGCATGCCTTCATCTTTGACCCATAGGAATTCTTCCAGACGCTCGCGGTGGCGGCGCACGGAGTAGCTGTCCGGGCCATCGACTATGTAGCAGCACAACATGTTCATTGGTGAATTGACAGGAGCCAGATCCGCGTAATCCGAGTTTTCATCTTCGCGCTTGACCAGGAACCACACCCAGTCCTCTGCACGCTTGACCAGCGATTGCGTTCGCAGATAAGGGTTGTAGATGTGTACCAAGATCCAATTGACGAGGTTCAAGACCCAAGTCTTTGGGTGGTAGTTGTCGAATCTAGAGATGGAGTTGCGGTGGGAGGCAAAATCGATGGTTTCGTAGGGTTGAACGAAAATCTCTTCTCTGAGCTGCTTGACCAGTTTGTCGGCGGGAAAAGACCATTTGCGGGACCAGACGAAGGACATGGGTAGGAAAACCATACGCATGTGGATCCACCATCTCCAGGGTGCAATGGGCACCCAGTCAGGGAGCAGCCACAGCTCCGGAGGCACAGGGTTGACGATATCCCAGGGAGTGACGCCCAAAACACTCAGCCAGAACTTCGCCCAGTGGGGGCCATTGACGGCACCTCCAAGTTTATGCAACAGAGCCCTTGCCTTGATCAGACGCGGGTGCTCAGCATCAGCACCCAGCAGTCTCAAAGCAACATAGTTCATGGCAGTTCCAAAGACACTGCTATCCCCCTCAATGTGTAGACCCCATCCTCCATCTTCCGGGTGTTGACGTGCGTAGAGATAATTCTTGAGTTCGATCTTGTAGGCTTCGGGGATGGGCGTCTTTGTGACATACCAGGCGATGACGAAACCGGGGATCAGGAACATGGGACCGCCGTACTCGCAGCCCCAGTTGCCGGGAGGGAGTTGCAGTTTGGAGAAGAATTCGAGACCATTTTCGGCGGATTGGAGGGGGGTCTTTGGGTGAGGAAGGGTGGGTTGTTCCTGTCGAGTGTCAGTGCTTGTTCAATTGGATACAACTAACTCGATGAGCACATACAGTGGGTAGACCGAGAAAGTACTTGTCTGCGGTCGTCTGGGGCCATTCCTTTGCTTGTTCTTCGGTCAAGTAATGCCATGTCTGCTCTCCATCAACGTCTCGAAGCCTCCACCTCGTCGCGTCCGTCTTTTCGTCGGCGAGACGTTTCGCAACCATTTTGACGTATCAATGCAACCTGATAAGGTTGAATCGAGCGAGATGTCGTAACTCAGGTTGGGTTGTCCAGCAATCTCCCAAAAAGTTACCCTCGTACGATTGACACGCGCCAAGACCCTCTTGCATGTGAAATTTGTGGAGTAGCTTCAATTTACCCCTGATCCAAGAGCCGCATATCAGATCATGGTCAGACAGAACAGTAATCACATGTAGAAAAAGCATATCAAATCGATACTGCATGTCATCACACAAGCCAGAGGTTTGTGACAAGGTGTTTTTCAGAAAAGTTGATTTGATTATATTAAAGAGTGCTTCTGACATCTCCACCATTTCTCTCACTCATCATTTCCATATCCATATTCATCGCCTCGAGACAGAACCCTTCTAACACACAGTAAGGGTAAAGTCGTTCGAGTTCGAGCAAGCCTTTGTGCTGCCATCAACACTGGTGACAGCAGCACAGTTAGGCTGGTTTCCAGTAAGCTTCACACTCTGTCCATTGAAAGGGTTTCCATCAACATTGTTGAGCGAGTAGTAAACCACTCCCGCACTGTCGGAAGCTCCCCAGATGAGCTTGGCAGTGTTGGGAGAGTAGTAGTTGCTGTCCTTGGTAAGGCCGTAGCTGTTTCCTTGGCCTTGGAGTTTCTCGCTGTAGTAGCCTCCGTTTGCGGCGAGCTTTTGCTGTGTCGAGGTTTGGTCTTGACGGGTGATTGTGAGGAAGACGTCTTGAGGGCAGTTGTTCTTGATGGCGGCTTGGCCGGCGAGGGCGGATGAGGCGAGAGCAAGGATGCTGGCGGCGGTGAAGGTGGTGAAGTGCATGGTTGCGGTGTGTTGGTTTGAGAGGTTGGGTAGATGTGGATTGAATGGGTGGTCTTTGTAGATGAGAAGAGTGGATTGGTTTGGTTTGGTGATTCTTGTCTTCTGGCAGGACTGTGATGGCCTTCTTATACCTTCTCACGGAGCTCTGCTCCTGCTATATTTGAGCGTCTTGACTCCTCATGCCAATGAGCCTTTTGCTATTCTTGGACCTCGTCTTTCGTACGCAAGCACTTACTCTTATCGATCATCAGGCGTTCTTTGCATGGCGAGCATGAACGTCTGACTTGAGGATACGAGGATCACCGGTGTCTGGTGGAGTAGCCGCAGTTCTCCACAGAGATGATCATTTCCAGGTATTGCCGAGCCTACAGCAACATACTATACGAAGTCCTTTGTCTTACTTGCGCCGGTGGAGGTTGGTGGAGGTCGGAAGCAATCCTTCGTATACAAAACACTGCCTCAGTCTGCCTGAAGACGGGACATAGTGTTGCACTCGGTCCTGTGATCAGCACAGATGGCCCATCATCGACCTGCTCTACTCCTGATCATGCATAATAAGTCAGCAGACCAGTAAGTTAGTCCTGATAGTTCGTTGCAAGTGGTCCTGTATGATGCAACCTCAGAGCCTCTCCATCACTTGGCAGGGACTCTGTGTGCCAAGCTTCTCGTATATGCCAAAAATAGCTTACTCCCCAGACGGCCCGCTCGAGCTTCTTTCTCCAAGTTGCATCATTATTCCAGAGGGCTTCCATTTATCTCCAGAGCATCCAAGGTCATGCGTAGTTAACGAGAGTGCTATACCCACGAGTCTCCAATTAGAAGCAAGCACTGCAAATTGACGTTGCAGTTTCCAAATGCCCGAGGTATCCGTTTACGAGGGGGAGGTCGCATCGTTTGAAGATCTCAGGGCATCATGGACATCAACGTGTCCATCTTCGTCTCATAAACTAGTCTTGCTTAATGGGTATCTTAATAGTAAGCAGGCGCAGCAAAAGCAGGTTGCGCTGCTAAGACTGACTGTGTCTCCCTTGGCAGATGATTCGTCTCCAAGATTCGTGAGCTGGAACTAACAAAGCGGTCAAGGAATGCAATCGACGCAAGTGCCTCCTGTGCAACCCCGTCCCTCGAGATACGGTTCGTTTCTATCTTTTTCTTCTCACTTCGAGGCGAAAGGACACTGATGACAAAGCACTGCCAACACTCTGCTTGTCACAACTTACTCTCGTCCGACAAACACATAACCCAGACCGTGTAATTCCTCAAAGTCAAGAAACATACATTGAAGCCTGGGATACGAACTGCAAGTCATCTCCGACATGAGTGATAGATCATTTGATGCTGGTATCCGTCGTCGAGTATGGCATGTGTAACTCAATCTCGGCATCTGCTCCTCGTGGTCTTTTTGGGCATACAGTCGTCTTGTCTGTAACAGAAGAGCAGGCAACCGTATAGTCAGCAGCTTTTGAGGTTAGGTCTGAGAGTTGCCTTCTCAGATAGATGTCGTGATCAGCATGGTGAGATGTCGCCTTTTGATGGATGGTCAGTGGAGTCATTTCAAGGTGACAGAACACAGACTGGAAAGCAGGGCCGACGAGCCGCTCAGTTCTTACGGGAATATCGTGAAGGGCAATCGCAGTCGACCGCTGAGCGAGTGACTGATCGATACCATGCTTCACTGAGGCTTCATCATCGCGAAACGTTTTGATGAGAGCGACAGCGAATCGAACGCAGCTTTCTATCTAGCCCGCACAGTATATCGACATACCGGAAGATATCAATGAAGAACGCAAGGTCCCGTAAGTTCGATATGCAGTGAAGCCTGCAAGCCGTGGCCGTAGCACAAATAGGGCTGTGCCTCCACCGCATCCGTAAATACTTTCACCCGGGATACCAGAATTGGAGAATGATGATCGGACTCGCCATCACCAAGCCAACATCTCCTATCTTCGTGATTTCAAGAAAGGAATGGGAGGGATGTATTTGTTTGTTGACTCACTGCGGAAGAAATGGATCTACAACGACTGCTTTCGGCGCCAGATAGACGGTTGTGTTGTTCCATTCATCCCCGGAAGTAGGTAGAGATTCGATTTGTCTGCATGTGTTGTAGCACGCTGCAACGGGTAGCCACTTCCGATGTAGCTGCATGGCAGTGATGAGGGGAAAGGTACAACCCCCGATTTGCCCGTACCCGCACCGCCACTTTTGGTGGTACGCGGCGTGTCCGAGTGGACAAAGGCAGATCTGGGGTTACCGAGGCGGCGCGGTGGTCGTAAGCCACCATCTGATGCCATGGCTTGAGTGAAATCTAGGTTGGCAGGGGAAGAGGAACGCCAAACAAAGGACGGACAAGAGGAACCAAAGGCTTTTGGTGACAAGACCGGCGGAGGGGCGGTGTCGATACAAAGAAACAGGACATGCTCGTCCAGCTGTCAGCATGCATCCCCAGTTTACTCAGCGAGTTGCGGAGAGAGAGACCTGGGGAAATTGAATGATGAAGCGGTTCTGGAAGCGCTCTCGTCAGCTGCAACAATGTAGATCTTTTGTCCATGTGCAGCCAGTAGGCGGTCCAGAACGGTCAAATTTCCGGCTGAATGCGGTATGTGTGCGCCTCGACCGGGGAGAAGGGTTGCCAGCCTGCATGTCAGAGGCGCATGCATGCCCAATCGCTCGGGAACGACAGCAACAATCAACAGAAGAGGAGAGACCAGGAAAGGTACGGTACAAGTACAAAAAGGTGATTTGCATCCTGTCCATCTTGACTCGCTGTATCCGGCTCCCCATCCAGTTGTCCTGTATCTCTTATAATCAAATCAACTCACTCTCGTTCTTTCGAAAGAGCTTCAAGGAAACAGATCCTCTTTTCGATCAGTCACCCACCACCACAGCGCTTCGAATTGCCTACCCCAGAAAGCTCAACCCGCATCCATCCATTTTTCCCCACGGGTCCACACGGCAAAACAAGGAAAAGGCGGAATCGACGCCATCTTTTGCGCCACATTAAACGACTAGAACACAATCCATTTCGTCCAAAAGTCCGGGGCTACCTAATCCTTTTGTGTTTCCTTTCTTCACATCTACGACTTTCGCTCACCACTATTGCTGGATAATCATCGAGTGTTGCCATTTCGCCCTGAACAGAAAACACTATCGTTAAGGCGCCTATTGTACTTTGACGACAACTTTGTAAAAGTCTCTTCGACAGAACTTCCTCTCCACACATTGCGACACTTACGACTCGCATCTCCAACTTCCCACTCTTACACGCGACACACTATCGCGACGATGTTCCCCGCCGACTGTCTCCCGACCCACTACGTGGAAGCCCGCACACAACAAGATCTAGCCGCCGCCGCAGCAGCAGCAAAGAAACCCACACACTTGCTAGCTCAACCCACACCCCAACGACCAACAATGACACGCGCCCTGTCATCCGCACTATTCAGTTTCTTCCCTTCTGCATCAGCTAGCACATCGCCGTCTGCAACGCCATTGCCTTCGCCAGGACTGCAGTCTTCTGCAAAGATGGGTTGGTTTGCGCCGTTGCCCAAGGCAGAGGAGTCGGATATTGCTGTAAGTTGTTTTTGCTGCTCTGTCTTTGGCATTTTGGGAATCTTATGCTGACGTTGAGATGCAGTGCCTTCCTCCCGCTTGGTCTTAAAGATGCATGCCTAGTGCACATTTTATGAACGGAGGGCTTGCTGCAAATGACGTTTGCAAAATGCATCCCCTTATGAAAGTCTCCTTTTACGATGGACCAAGGACGTTGCGAGACGTATCTTCCATCGACGACTTCTTATCAAAAACCATAATGTATGGGATCAATGGCCGGAACTTGGGATGGAAAAATGGGTATGGAATGGAATGGATGGGCTTTGGAAAACGGGTGATCAATAATGATGAAATGCAAAACATGGACTTACTACTTCTGCGGTGTTTCTTATGACAAAGTGTAAAACATGAGGCGTTGCACAACAATGTTATGCTGTAGCCGCATTTGTCCGATGACATATGTGACACTTCTGTAACATGAAGACGAGTCTGAGGTGTAAGATTTGCTGTGTAAGAATGCCATGCCATGCAATATATGTACATTTTTTTTTAGATATCACGGTACCAGATCGAAGCCCAGTAGGTCAGTCCACCTACGGTAGGACAATGTACTTGTGCAATTTTGAAGGAATGGCATCGACGAGCTTCTTGCTCTCGAGCCACTTTCTGGAAAAGAGGCGGTCGGCATAGCGGTACGCGCCATCACAGAGGATGGTCACAACGGTGTGTCCAGGACCCAACTTTTGTGCTACGTTTCTGGCGGCTGCAACGTTGAGAGCGGAAGAAGCACCGAGGTAAAGACCTTCCTCGTCCAGACAGCGGTAGACCATCTCGATACTTTGTTCGTCAGGGACGGTGAGCGAGCCATCCAGGAGATCAATGTCGGGCTTGAGGTTGTCGGTGACACGTCCTTGACCGATACCCTCTGTGATCGAGCTTCCCTCACGCTCCTTGAGGACGCCGCCAGATTGAATGTAGCTGTGCAAGACACTGCCTGGCGGGTCCGCAAGGAAGCACTTGACGCGACCGTCGCTGACGGTTTTGAGGTAGCGGGTAATACCAGCAATGGTTCCAGCAGTACCAGAGGCGCACGTGAAGGCATCAATCTTGCCAGCAGTTTGGTTCCAGATCTCAGGACCAGTGGTTTCAATGTGGGCACGACGGTTGGCAGTGTTGTCGAACTGGTTGGTCCAGACAGCGTTGTCAAGACGCTCTGCGTGGCGCTTGGCTTGCCAGTTGTAGTTGTCGGGGTTCTCGAAGGCGACGGCAGGGACAGGATAGACCTCGGCGCCGAGCAGACGCAACAGGTCAATCTTGCCCTGTGATTGAGTGTTGGGCATGTAGATGACGAGCTTGTAGCCCTTGCTGCGACAGACGTGGGCGAGACCAATGCCAGTGTTTCCGGCAGTACCCTCTACAACAGTACCGCCAGGCTTGATTAAGCCACGCTCTTCAGCATCCTTGACAACGTAGAGAGCAGCGCGGTCCTTGACACTGCCGCCGGGGTTCTGGAATTCGGCCTTGCCCAGGACATTGCAACCCGTCTCTTCTGAAAGCTTCTTCATGCGAATGAGTGGCGTCTTGCCGATGGCTAATCATGGCGAAGCTACTAGTCAGTCAACCGTGAAACAGCAAGAAAGGGTCGAGGGTTGAGCACCATCAATGAAGCCATCGTGGGCAATGCGCTGTGCCTTTGAGATCTCGATGCCGTGGAGTTGCGGAGCCTCCATCTGGGCGACCGTCTCGGCCGGGCGCAAGGCCGTGGCAGCGAAGCGACGGACTGCTGTGCGAAACATGATTGGTATGTGATGTGTGTGTAGGAGGCAAGAATTGACAATTGCTATCGTCACGCAATGACTATGTCAGCCGTGCCTCCGCACATCGGAGATGGTCGAGATGAGATTAGATGAGATAAGATGCGCTACAGATTGCGGGGTCGGACACTCTTTCTTTGTTTACAAGGCGGCTGTTGTTTCCTTCTGTCTCACGCATGTGAACGCCCAATCGCCAACTACGACAACACGATGCCTGGAAGAGTCGCCGGCTCGTCAGCCAAATCCGCCGCTACTGCCTCGAAACCACGAACCTCTCGAACCGCTAGAACCGCTGCCTCGTCGCCAGTCAGCAACATCCCCGACGAAGGACCAACCACAAAGCTGCGAAACCATGTCGCTGCCGTTTTCTCAGATGCTCAGAAGTCAAACACCGGCCACCGTAAACTCGTCATCAATCTGCGCAAGATCCAAGAGGCCTGCTGCTACGAACCTCTGAGCTCAAAGAAGAAGCAAGCCGAGTACGATAACGACGAGGATGAATTCAACACCGAGGTCGTCCGCTGTGTCTTGCGCGTTCTGCCAATCAAGAAAAGCGAGACTGTCGGCGATCGCATTGTCAAGTTTCTAGGCATCTTCCTGCGAGTAGCCAGCGAGAAGGACAACCAGCTTGTAGCTGATCAGGATGGTGCCCTGCCAGAGACTCCTACTTCGCGCCTCACCAACGCCATCCTCAACACTCTATTACAGCTGCTTTCCACAAAGGACAAGATCGTGCGATTCAGAGCCACCCAGATCAGCGCTCACATCATCAACACCCTCGATACTCTGGATGACCAGATGTTCCACCTACTTCGTCTGGCCCTGCTCAAGCGTATTCACGACAAGGAGTCGTCAGTCCGAATGCACGCCATATACGGTTTGAGTCGTCTTGCCGCCGAGCTCGACGAGGACCAACAGGACGAAGACAGCGACGACGATGACGCTAGCTCGGGTGTCTTGGAGAAACTGCTCAACGTCCTACAGAACGATCCCTCTGCCGAAGTCCGCCGAGCCCTCCTACTCAACCTTCCCCTCACACCTACAACCCTCCCATACCTACTCGAACGCGCCAGAGACCTGGACGCCGCAACTCGTCGCGCACTGTATGCTCGTCTTCTACCTGCATTGGGCGACTTCAGACATCTCAGTTTGACTCACAGAGAAAAGCTGCTGAGATGGGGTCTCCGCGATCGTGACGAGACGGTCCGCAAAGCCACGGGTCGTCTGTTCAGAGAACGCTGGATCGAGGACTGTGCTGCGCTGCCCGCAGCCACTGCTCCAGAAGAAGAGACGGAAGATGGGAAGAAAAAGCCTGGTGTCACAAAAGCCGCCGATCCTAGCCTCGAAGCTCTGCTCGAATTGCTCGAACGCATCGATGTCGCAAACTCTGGAAACACTGGAGGTGTGGCACTTGAAGCCATGAGCGAGTTCTGGGATGGTCGTCCTGACTACAGAGAATATGTCTCATTTGACTCTGAAGCCTTTTGGGATGAGATCTCTCCGGAGAGCGTCTTCGTTGCTCGCACCTTCAACGACTATTGCCGCGCCAAGGACGCTCAAGGTGACGGCAGGCTGCTGGATATGCTCGAAATGAAGATGCCCGAAGTCACAAAGTTTGGTTTCCTGCTCGAGATTCAGATCAACAAGCTGATCGAATGCGTGCGAGGAGCTGCTTCTGGTGGACCAGATGGAGATGGCGATGAAGAAATGGAAGAAGAGAGCGTCCAGCGCGAGTTTATTGTTGAGCAAATGCTTCACATGGCCATCAGCTTTGACTACAGCGACGAAGTTGGCCGAAGAAAGATGTTTGGCCTCATGCGCGAGGCTCTTACTATGCCTGAGTTACCGGAAGAGTCGACTAGACTGGCCGTAGAAACCCTGCGTCTAGTCTGCGGTGATGACAGAAGCGACAAAGGCGAGAGCGACTTCTGCGGCATCGTCCTCGAGGCCATTGCTGAAGTTCATGATACTATCATGGGTGACGAAGCTGATAAGACAAAGAGTTCGACAGGAGAAGAAAGCTTCCATTCCGCCAGGAGTGAGGTCAGCAACGACGGTCCAGCGAATAGAGGTAAGAACTCTAGGCGCTCGAACAACGAGGATGAGGAAGAGGAAGATGACGACGAGGAAAAGGCAATTCGTGAAATCATGGTCAACATGAAGTGTCTGCATATCGCACAATGCATGCTGCAGAACATTCAATGCGAGCTCGAGCAGACCGTTCACCTAGTGACTATGCTCAACAACCTCGTCATTCCAGCCGTCAGAAGCCAGGAAGCGCCCATAAGAGAGCGCGGCCTGGTCTGTCTGGGCCTTTGCTGCTTACTCGGAAAGGTGTGTCTCATTAAAGTGTTTTGCTCGAATGTTCATTCGCTAACTTGTAACAGAACCTCGCGCAAGAGAACATTGAGCTCTTCTTGCATTGTTTTGCCAGGGGTCACGCATCTTTGCAAACTATTGCCCTCCAGATCATTACCGATATCCTCACAACACATCCATCATTACTCGCCCCTGTTTCATCATCAGGGAATGGTGACGAGACATCTGCCACAGTCTCCGCTACCGAACCATCACCACTACTCAAACCTGTTCTCAAGACTTTCTCCAAATCTTTGAAGTCGGAAGATGTGGATGTTCAGTCGACCGGCGCATCGGCTCTGTCGAAACTCATGCTTTCGCAGTTGATCACCGATCCTGACTTGCTCAAGGGCTTGGTCATTGCATTCTTCGATCCCGAGACCAGCAACAATGCATCCCTCAGACAAGCACTGACATACTTCCTGCCCGTATATTGTCATTCAAGGGCAGCAAATGCAGAGAGGATGGCTACCATCGCCACGGGAGTCATTGGCCGCCTCGCCGCTCTCAGAGAAGCCTTCATCGAAGACGAGGATGTCGAAGAGAGCGAAATGGTGACGCTGAGTGTGGTCGGTGGTATGCTCGTCGACTGGACAGATCCGCGAAAGGTGATCGGCAGTAGCGAAGAAGCAAAGACTGGCAAGCTCAGAGTGGAAGAGGGAGCTGCACCCGACAGCGACATGATCCACTTCGTGCTTGCAGAGAACATACTCGAAAGACTTGTCACCAGTCAAACAAGCAGTAAGTGCTTTCTGCCCCCACACCATATTCTGAAACTATACTAACTTATAATTGCAGAGGACGAACGCAAAGTCTTGTTTTCTATGCTGAGCAAACTTCACCTTGCCGTCTCTTCTCCAGACCCGGGTCTCCTCCGTACCGTCCTGGAACTGGTTGCAGAAGCTATCGAGTCAAAGGTTGCATCCGACGCAACCAGCCGCAACGCCCTCACCAAGATCCAAACCACCCTCCTCAAACTCATGCACGACATCGCCACAGCAGAAAGAGGTGGACACGGTGGCGAAGAAACAGTACTTGAAGACGCCACTGTCGTGCAACGCACCGACGTTGACGAGACTGCACAATCTGTGACTGGTGCCACAGAGGAAGAAGAAGCCACAGAGGTTGAGGTCGATGCAGAGAACGACCCCGTCAATGCACAATTGAGAAGGGAGTTGGAGTCTACGCGCATCGAGGATCCGGATCTTGAGGGCACAAGGATGGATGTTGATGAGGAGATGGAGGATTACGATTTCAGTGGTATGGCTGATGATAAGGATGTGCAGGCTTTGATGGACAGTATGGTTGATGAGGATGAGGATCTGATTGAGTAGGGTAGGCAATGGGCAGCAGCCTGTTAGAGTTAGTTGAGTTTGGTGTTTCGGGGTGTGGAGGAGTCTGCAGGCTTCAAGGCTTTTGAGGTTTTTGGTTTCCGATTTTACTCTTTTGATACCACCTATTTGCATATGCCATTGTTTTTTGCTTGTTGCTGCTCTCTCTTTCTACATGTATCTGGCTTATGGGCTGGCTCATGGGCTCATGGGCTCATGGGCTCATGGGCTCATGGGCTCATGGGCTCATGTCATCGTTCCTTCTCACTTCCTCTTTCACTGCCCTTTCTACAAG
>Ga0058697_10000547_pt1 | contig 16263 bp, 10 predicted proteins | sample AgamicAsMae_FD_66619 | JGI IMG/M metagenome (GOLD analysis project Ga0058697, IMG submission 66619) | Agave microbial communities from Guanajuato, Mexico - As.Ma.e | ecosystem: Host-associated > Plants > Phyllosphere > Phylloplane/Leaf | place: Guanajuato, Mexico | collected 2012-06-04
CTGCACCATAACACGACGACGGCACGACATGTCGGCCATGGCATCCAACAGCGATAGGACCTCTACAGGCAGCTCTGCCTATGCCGACTCTGGGAAATACGCTTCGTGGGCCAGGAGCAGCGATGCTGGCAGCCGTAGAGGAAAAGATAGGGAAGACACCAACAACCTGACTGTATCCCGCCGTCGCCCGCTCAAGTCAGGAGGCTTTTTGATGGGCAACCTCTTCCAACCAAGGGACAGCGAAGATGACAAGATCGAATCTCCCTCCAGGTCGTCCGATTCGACCGACTCGCCATCAAAGCCCACCAAGTCAACGCCGCGGAAGCCCTCACGACTGGGCCAGAATGTCTCGGGCCCGAACAACAGTACCGCCCAGCCTCTCCCCGTGCCGCAGGCTTCTTTGGACCCGACTCAGCTGGTACAGATGGCCCTCAGTCTGAGCGAAGGCCGTCGCCGCCATGTCAGTGCCAATCTGCAGGTCCCTGCACCTTCGACCGACAAGCGCCGTGTACGCTCCAGTGGTCCGCCTGCCATCCATGTTTCTGCCGGATCTCCCATGGGCAACGACCTTCTTCAACCCATCTCTCCTGGCGACTCTGCTTCACGCCCTTCCACCGAGGACGATTCCATCTTCACGCCTGGTCAAGACGTCGACTATGACTTTTCGCAGGCCACCATCCACCGCGCCGACCGAGCACGCAAGTTCTTCGAGCTGTCTTCCGAATACAGACGCCTGTTGACAAATCTCCCACCCCTGAAACCTACCGTCTCTGCCTCGTCTCCACGCTCCGAGAAGAGTCGGAAAGAGTTGGAAAGAGAATACAATCCGCTGCAGCTATTACGCAATCGCAAGGCCCGTCATCGCGAGCAACGACCTCTTGATCCTCCCATCGAAGCCTACGAAAACTTGGCCAAAGTCAAGAGCTACATCGACGAGATCGAACACGAAGCTAGCGATTCTACATATCGTTCCACCATGGACACATCCCTCCTTCCAACCTTCCGCCGACCCAGCCGAGGTCAGGATGATGCTCCAAACCAAGTTACTCGCTCACACAGGCGTACCGACACAGCTGCGACCAGGATCACGCGTTCCGAATCTGACTGGTCCTTTACCCCTGCCGAACTGCTGGCCGACGCGGTTTGGCTGCTACAACCTGGAAACAGAGCTTGCATAGAGAACAGGCACGGTCATCGAGTTTTCCCACAACAACCTCGCTCAAGTTTCGAGAGCACGAGAAGTGCCAGGAAAAGTGCTGACAGCAGACCTTCCATATCGCGCACAAACACTTGGGACAGCACCATAAAGAGTGACGATGAGACGGACCGAGGTCGCATCAGATCAAAGTTCCTTTCTCTTCGACATGGCGACAACTCGGCCCGCAAGCACTTGTTCAGAAACAGATCGCGTTCAAGTAGCATGTCCAGTGCCACTTCAGCTCGCCCCTCGAACCGCAAGAAGCAGTTCTTGGGCCCTGGAAACGCTCCCGATCTTGACAACACCGGTCCATTGGAGCGCCAGATGAAAAAGTTGATTGAGAAAGAGACGTTAGGCATCGAAGCAGAATCTCCTGAGTTCATCTCGCCAGATAAGTGGGACAGAGGCCATGAACAGCCAAACGAAAAGTCAAGTGCACCATCAACTTTAGCTGATAGTCCATCGGTCAACAATCACAAACGAAACGACTCGTCCAAGACCGATGAACCCAACGACCATACTCGGCCTTCTTTCGACGATTCCACCGCCCCTAGCTCACCCACCGTCGCCAATCACATACCCTCGTTTGGTATGAGTCTGTCGCCTCCCACAAGCCGCCAAAGCTCGCCGGAGAGAAAGTTCGGTTTATTCAGGTCCAGCAGGAATGCTTCGGACGACAAGGTGCATCGTACAGACTTCGCGACCCCCACTCTAGCCAGTCTGGCCAGTTCACGCAACGTCAGCGATAATGTTGATCCGCCTCGCTCCAGTCTTGACTCCTCACGGCCTCCAGTCCCAGGTATCAAGCGGCACAAAACCTCCAGTAGTATCACCAGCACATTTCTCAATCCAGGTCGCCGTATGTCCAAGGATGTCGGCGTTGGTCGTTTCTTCAAGGGTGGTCGTATTGGAGACTTGGTACGCTCGGATAGTTCTCGTCAGAGTGAAAGGTCTCGCAAGAAAGATCAGCAGATCACTTCAGACATGTCTGACTCTGATATGGATACCGAAGAACAAGACGAGAACCGACCTCGCAAGGTGCCACCTGTGCACAGATCAAACTCTATCCTAGTTGGCGCTACTCCGAAGCAAAAAGAAAAGGAGCGGCAAAAGCTGAACAACTTCAACTTGCCGTCTTTCAGACCAGTCAATCAAATCGCGGAAAGCGATGCAGAGGAGGGCCACATTGCTCGGCAAAGCAAGTTACATAGAGAAGAGAGTAGATCCTCTAGGTTTGACAGGCTGGCCCCACCTCGCATCAATCTTCCACGGGAGAAGTCGCCATCAGTATCACCAACCCGAAGAACACCTATCTCGCGCTACTCGAGCGATGGAGGCGATCGCAATGATCAAGACCTCCTAGGTCCCCTTCGCAAAACTCGCCAGCCCGGTGGCTTCGAAACAGGTTTATCAACAGTCGAGAACGCTTCACCTTCGCAATCACGACAGACTTCACCTTCCAAACGCCATTGGAGCATCTCAGACCGTCATGGTGCTGATCTTGAAGCGGAGCCAACAATAATAACCTCGCTTGATATTGCGCGCATACGCGCTCTCTACCTCAGCAGCGGGATAAAAGCTCACGAGATCGTACGTCGCGTTGATAGTACGGCCGACCCCCCATCTCAATTCTACGTCGCTGCAGCAAAGACGTCAGGCCAGAGCATCAACCCTGTCTGCGTCAAGGAAGAATTCAACCTCGCTGCGCGAATGCTACACAAGACAATCAAGGATCAAACGACAAACCTCTCCAAGCAACTTTCCTCTTTCCGCGAGAACCAACTTCCTGGCCTGCACGATAGATTGGCAGACTTGCGCATCAAGGTGGACGAGAAGTTTACACCTCTCGTACATTCTACCGCCGATGAAGCAGATGCTTTTACAGTGGCGCTCACCACACAGCACACGCTAGCTATCAAGCAAGTCAACGACGCCATTGACAATGTGCTCAGGCGCCGCAGGAGAAAACTGATCTTTCTGCAAAAAGCCTCGTTCACAGTACTGGAATGGATTGTTCTGGGTCTGCTGTGGGGAGTGTGGTTTGTGGTCATCATTATCCGCTTCTTCAGGGGCATTTTCTCCGGTGCTGTTGGCGGGATCAAATGGATGCTCTGGTTGTAGAAATGTTGAAGCATGGCCTTAGCTGGACTTGTTCCTCTCGCTATTACTCTTCTTTGGTACCCAGACTCTGACTCTGGTTGCAGCAGATTTAACTATTCTTCTTTCTGACATCCTTACATCTATAAGTTTTATGTTCGATTTTTTCATTGTACTCAACAGCACATAGGCCTGATTACAGCTTCTTAACAAATAATTCATGACCCATCGCTAGCAACTGTAATCTTGAACAGTCAACACTCCAGGGCAGACAGGATGCAGTAGAATGGCATCGTTTGTCGAAGCAGATCGTTGGTTCGGGTGATTTTCGGATAAGGCCTCACAGAGAGCAACTGCATTCTACTTCGTCTCCTCGCTCCTTTCTCTGTACACATCAAAGTTGTAACACTCTGATTCATACATCCTGCCATCATGGTTGATCAGGAAGTTGGAGAGGTCCAGGTATCTATGGTCTGCAATATGGCTAAGGTAGGTAAGGTATGTAGCATGCACACAACATGCAAGCAAACGACGCATATTCTACTCGAGTATACCTCAGTGGACCACAGACTTTCAGAACTGTAGGTAAAGCGAGGCTCAAAGTCAATTGGCGTTAGTTTGCAGTGGTTGTTGTACTCGTAGCCTAGTAGGCGTCAAAACGAATAGCTGCGTAAAATCATCGCAAACCGCACTGCGACTGTGACGGGCGCACTCACTAGCTTTGCGTACAACGACATCATCGGCTTTGCCGCCAGGAGTAGCTATTCACAAGCTTGTGGCCTTCACTCGAGTTTCTCTGCGCCCGTCCTTTTACTTTGTTACTCACCGGATTCGAACTCACGACCTTTCTCCACCTCACTCGGCACTCATCAGACTCGAACTCACGACCTTGCTTGACCTCTTTGCGATACGCAACGGATTCGAACTCACGATCTTGCTTCTCAGCACTCACGGTATGCCATCGAGCCACCTTCCCTTCGGAAAGTGCAACTGCGGAAGCCGCTAACACATAGCCAAGCCATGAACAACCCTTCAACCATGGCAGGAGCCCCTGTCCCCAAGCGTCGTGGATGGTTCAAACGCAAGAGAGCACCTGTAAGTCTAGACTTTGATCAGCATATAGAGACTTCCCATGACTAACAACTCTCCAGATCGCTCGCATGATGACTCCTGCCTCTGGCAGCGAGACCATCCGCCAGCTCGGTGTTCCTGACAACCTGAGCTCAACCAACGCCCGCGCTAATGATTCTCTCTTTGGAGATGAGCCAGACCCTGAAGTCGAGCCCGAGCAAGTTCTCGTACGCCAGGATGCACTCGTCAAGAAGAGCACCTGGAAGTGGCCTCAGTTCCTTCACAAGTTGTCGCTCCACGGTCTCTTCAAGGACTCTCAGTCTAGCTTCGTATCGGAGCCTGACAAGGATGCCATTCACGGACACGAGGATGTCTCCCTTGCTCCAGGAATGCTTCGTCTCCCCGTGGAGATCCGTAACCAGATCTACGGTCATCTCTTCGACAAGCGTCTCGTCATCATCAGGCGCCATGACGATTTGCCCTACCGCGACGGAAGCCCTCTTCTTGATGCTATCACCGAGCATCGTGAGCCCGAACGCCCCAAGGCTACCAGGTCCATCAGAATCGTCATGTCGTCCATCAAGAAGACGACCAGAGATGTCTGCCGCAAGGTCATCCATAGAGGTCTCTCGTACGATCGCATCCCCGGTCGTAAGCCTCTGCCCATAGAGGGTGTCAACTGGGAAACTTCTCTTAACAGTCTGCTACTCACCTGCAGAACTATTTACCACGAGACAGCTCCCATCCTCTACGGTAACACTGTCTTCTACTTCGACGACGCACAACGCCTCAGAAGCTTCCTTAAGACTGTCTCCAACAGAAATCTTGCTTGCATCACCAATCTGCACGTCCACGTGCGTACCTACGGTATTCCTAACGACGCTGAAAACAACCTTTGGGAGCAGAAGCACATTAAGTGCTGGACCAAGATCTTCGCAACCATTGCGAAGAAGATGACCAACCTTCGCGTTCTGAGGGTGGCTTTGACTGTCAGGTGCGTCACCGATGCCCTGAAGTATGCCTTCAGACCTACCAGACACAACACAGACTGGAAGGGACGTGCCAGCTACATGCTTATGCTCCGCGATCTCTCGGACTTGACTAAGCTGGAGGACTTCACCGTGTCGATCAGGGCCACAGACGACTTTACGCAGCAGTACGACCACATGTCTGCTAACATGCTGTACGCATCCTTTGCACTCGCCAACATCTATCCTCTCGATTGGCTTGAGGCTAAGGTCAAGGCTCTTCATCGCAGTTTCTTCGAGCGTATGCACGATGGACTTGAGAAGGCCATGTTCGACGTCGCCCGTGGCAAGGACCCTGACGAGTCATTTGTCGCTGTTGCTGCGGCTACCACAGAGTACATCACCTACTGTATGGACCCTATTGGTGACATGCTGGTAAGAGACCGCGAGTCCGAAGTTCAAAGGACCACATATGGGACTTTGAGGGAATGCAGACGTGAAGACCAAGAGACATGAGGCACAAAACACCTGAAACAGCACAGTAACGACAAGAAAGAAGGAAAAGGAAAAGATGGAAAACGCGGAAAGGGGCAGTGCTTGCTTTCATGGCTTGACAATCTCCCCATTTCAGGTTGTACAAATATCAGAAGGAAACAGAAGGAAAGGTTGCTCAAAGACAGAAGGAGAAGAAGCATTCGATGGCAGACTATCGATGCTCACGACAACAAATGTAAAGTAGTAATGGTCTTCGATAAAAATGGGAGTTGAGAAAAGCAACAAAATTGTGCCTGTAACTTGTGCTTGTCGGAAGATGTGAAGTGAAACAGGGAGTCGATTGCAGCGATAACGCGTTCAAGGGTCCCGCGGGAGTGTTCCAGATGTGGGATGGCGGGCAGCGGAGTCGAACAGCGATAGGAATCGGTGAGTCGTTAACGAACAGCGCGCTCCTATCCATCGTTTGCCAAGAATCAGCAGACAATATCTGTGTCCGCGACTGCATGAGTGCGATATGCATGGAGTTGGTGGATGTTCGAGAAGAGTATAACCAGGTAAGACTCCACAGGTAGGTTCCCCATATATCTGGTCTATCCGTGATTTGAATCAGATGCTGCTGACCTTGGCCAAAAGACGGGCCATGGAGAGGAACGCTGGATAAGAAAGCCGCCAGCCCACTCAGACGCGGACAGGGCCCAAGCTTTTTGGAGCTTTGGCGCGTGTGGTCAAGGGGACACAGTTTCGTGTCGTTTGTTGAGAAATATTTAAAAGGAGAGTTGCTTGCACATTTCTGTTTCTGGCAGGGATCTCTTTGTTCACACGACGAGGTCTTCCGCAGCAACCATGGCCAGCAAAGACGAGTACAAGTCCGAGTACTCGGAGGAGTTGACCAACTTCATCAAGACTCCTTCTGTTCCTGCTCCTGCTCCTGAGAGCACCGAGTTTGGTGTACGCAGCACTGCTGTGAGTTAACCTTTCCCTCTTCCCTTCTGCTCGCGTGCCAGAGGTATTCTCCTACTTCGGGCGTGTTCCTCTCTGCTCATTGCAAGCCAATGCCTCTCTACTTTCTCTGCTTCCCATTGTCAATGCATTGCTGACCCAATTGCTACAGTACCCAGCAATCAAGAACGCCCCTCTCCCCGCCGACGCAGCTGGTAGCGAGTCGTTCAACAACTATGTCCTGTTCGCTCTCCTCGGCGGTGTCCCCGCCTACATCGCCTATAAGCTCGGTGGTGGCTTCAAGACCTGGGTCTTCTTTGGTCTCCTGACTGCCATCCCCATCCTGATGGCCTTCTGGACCATTGCTTCCGGCTACACTCCTCGCAAGAACGAGAAGGCTCGCTACCCCGGTGCCCCTGTTGAGCACTACCTCAAGTTCCACAAGGAGGCCGATCGCGCAAAGTACCACGGCCGCAGCAAGATCCCCATGGAGACTTTCCACGAGAAGTACTTCGACGGCGATGTCGACTTCAATGGCGACGCTCTCGAGGTCATGGAGTACCGCCACGACTGGGCCAACTTCCGCTTCACTCTGTCTCTCTTCTGGTTCTTCCTTACTGGTATGATGCCCGAGGTCATCATGCACACTCGTTCGCAAGATGAGGAGCAGGTCCGCGACCACTATGACCGCGGTGACGACTTCTACTCCTGGTTCCTCGGCCCTCGCATGATCTACACTTCTGGTATAATCTCCGACATCAACAAGGAAGAGACCCTTGAGGAACTGCAGGACAACAAGTTGGCCATTGTCTGCCAGAAGATTGCTCTTCAGGCTGGTGATCGCATGCTCGACCTCGGCTGTGGCTGGGGTACTCTCGCCAAGTTCGCTTCCGCCCACTACGGTGCTCAGGTTACTGGTATTACTCTCGGTCGTAACCAGACTGCCTGGGGCAACAGCGGTCTCCGCAAGCTCGGTGTCCCCGAGGAGCAGAGCCGTATCTTGTGCATGGACTACCGCGACACTCCCGTTCCTCAGGGCAAGTACAACAAGATCACCTGTCTCGAGATGTCCGAGCACGTCGGTGTCCGTCACTTCTCTACTTTCCTCAGCCAGATCCACGACATGCTCGATGATGACGGTGTCTTCTTCATGCAGTACGCTGGTATCCGCAAGCCTTGGCAGTACGAGGACCTCATCTGGGGTCTTTTCATGAACAAGTACATCTTCCCCGGTGCTGACGCTTCTACTCCTCTTGGCTGGACTGTCGACAAGCTCGAGGGTGCTGGTTTCGAAATCAAGAGCATCGACACCATTGGTGTCCACTACAGTGCTACTCTGTGGCGCTGGTACCGCAACTGGATGGGCAACCGCGAGAAGGTCGAGGCTAAGTACGGCAAGCGCTGGTTCAGAGTAAGTCATCTTTATCATTCGTGCTATCAACATCTACTGACCAACATTTGCACAGATCTGGGAATATTTCCTTGCTTATTCGACCATCATCTCCCGTCAAGGTTCCGCCACCTGCTACCAGATCACCATGGTCAAGAACATCAACTCGACCCACCGTGTCGAGGGTATCAACACCCAGTTCGGTCTCTCTGGTGCTCTCGAGGCTGCAAAGAACGTCGCAAAGGCTGTCTTCCCCTCTGCCAAGGCCTAGATTCTTCTCATGAAACCGAAGATATAGAAAAACTTAGCTGCATGACTCCTGATGTGTGGATGGAAAAAGTAACGCCAATTGTACAAATATGATTTGTGGTTGTTTTCTGATGAGCAAACAAGAAAAAAGTCATGGTTTGTGTTGATTGTCCCTGGCGATAGGCCATGGGTTGCTGTATCTTATGAAAACGATAGACAAAGCTACGATATACCTTTCAGAATTTCCACTTGCAAGCCAGACCGAAGTTCATTGTGCTTGTTCTCGACTGTTCGGTCATGGTTCGAGAGGACAAGCTCTGCACGTCGCTCCTGCCATCTGATCGGCCAAAACACAATCCTACCCCGCACCTTGCTTACACCATCCTGTATCCAACCAACCATCAGGGTGTAATCGCAGGCAACCACTTTCAACCCATGCACCCATGACGTGTGGTACAAGAATACTGATCCTACAAGAACACTGATAGATAAGAACAGTCAAATTCACATTTTCAATTTCGATAGATCTCTGTTTATCTACAAGCTTGAACAATTACACCTTCCAACGACTGACAAGATATGAAGCTCACCATCTCTAAGCCGCCAGGCTATGTTTTGTCCGCCGTCGCTATCTCCTTGGGAGGGTTTTTGAATGGGTAGGCTGTCTTGCAACTCTCACCTCCGTCCTCAATCCAACCAAAAATACATTACTTACTCTGCTTCCACAGCTACGATACAGGCAGCATAGGTGCCGTAACAGAAATGCCCTACTTCGCAACATCGATCGGCGAACTCTCCCCCTTCCTCCGTGGCTTTACAGTTTCCCTTATCATGCTCACCGGCGGGTTTCCATCATTCTTTGCAGGTCAACTCGCTGATCGCTTTGGACGCCTTGCTATTGTTGCAGCAGGGGCGTTGGTGTTTACTATTGGTGCTGTGTTGGAGGGAGCTGCCAACAAGTTAGGCATGTTCCTTGCCGGCAGAGCGCTTTGTGGTATTGGTGAGGGTTTGTGGTTGAGTAATGTTAGCGTGTACGTTTTTCTCCCGTTGATATTGAAGTGATGGCGATGGGAAAGATATGCTGATGAGGACACATCTAGATATATCACTGAGATTGCTCCATCGGCGAGACGAGGTATGTTGGTGTCCCTGCCGCAGTTTATGGCTTGTGCGGGTATTTGTGCTGGTTACTTTACTTGTTATGGGAGTGTCAGAGTAGAGTCTAGCTTTTCATGGCGAGGTCTGTGGCTTCTTTCCTTCTTTGATGCTCTGTTTTCTGAACTGACGCAAAGACAGCACCCTACATCATTCAAGCCATCCTCGGACTCCTACTAGCCACGATGCCACTGGTACTGCCTCAATCACCTCGCTGGTTGCTCCTACACGGCCATCGCGAAAAAGCCATCCAAGCACTCAAAAGCCTCGATTTCAGCGCTGTCGAGGCTGAGAAAGATTTACTTGGCCCTGCAGCTGAGCAACAGATGAACACACGACAACCAGGACCCGTAGAAGGCCTAACAATGCTCTTCCGCAAACCATACCGTAAACCAGCTTTACTGGCCCTCTACGTACTAGGAGTTATTCAACTCAGCGGCATCGATGGAGTCCTGTAAGTCGTCATGCCTTAACACCGCCTACAAGTCGATCGAGACAATGCTAATGAGGAGACAAATTAGATACTACGCACCCACCCTCTTCGCCCAAGCCGGCATCTCCGCAAAAACCTCCTCCTTCCTCGCCTCAGGCCTCTCCGCCATCCTGATCCTCTGCATCAGCATCCCCGCTCTACTTCTCGCAGACAAAGTCTCCCGTCGCAGCAGTATAATCGTCGGTGGATGCCTCCTCACTTTCTGCATGTTCACAATCGGCACCCTCTACGCTTCCAACTCCGTAACACCACAGAACCCTGCTCGCTGGCTGGTTATTATACTGGTGTTTGTCTTTGGATTAGCATATTCAGCTACCTGGGGTATAGTCGGCAAAATCTACGCGTCTGAAATCCAACCCGCAGCCACGAGATCTGCAGCATCTGCTGTAGCCCAAGGATTAGGCTTCTTCACAAATTGGATCGTTGCAATTATTACTCCCGTGCTGTTGGCCAAGTCAAGTTACGGAGCATACTTTTTGTTCGGAGGCATCTGCTTGATTAGTGTGTTGGTGTTGATGTTCAGTATGCCTGAAACACGAGGATTGAGTTTGGAAGATATTCAACAGGCTTTTTTGGTTCCTGGGACTGCGCAAAGAGGAAGAGTGGTCAGTTTGCTGAGGAGATGGGTTGGGGTCGGAGGCAGTGATGGTTCCTCCCCTGCCGGGAGTTCGAGTGGTTCGACTGTTGAGCTCAGAGACGTGGGTGATTTGCTGGGTCACGGTAACGATGCCAGTGGCGTGGAAACAGCCTCTATGGAAACTACAAGCGATGGAGCTGTCAGAGTTTAAGTGTTGTCACGAAGGGCAAGCCAAAAGCGAGAAAAATCGTCTACAAAGTTCCAGAATGTTTGGAACAGTTTTTTTCGAAGGCTAGAGAAGGTCAAAAGGCGTATGGGAAATCGTAACGGGAGTATCATCGTTCCTTCTAAATGTGTCTCCTTGAAGCCCCGCTGCACAAACACGCTAAACAAACGACATGGTCGACATCTCCCTGATCGTAGCATCATCCAACACCTGTCCCTCAGCCTGCAGCGCAATCCTCCTGTCCTCATCAGCTGTACTCCTCTCCTCCCAACTCCCCGCTACACTCCTTCCTTCCGCGTTTCCTCCTCCTCCCATCACCGCCGCATCCCCCACCCCATTTCCATTCCTGCTGACCTCAATGGTGCCAGCTGCATTGAATGTTACGCCAGTGACTGGGAGGCCTGGAGCGAGGAAGGAGTGCCACACTGTGGGTGCTTGCAATACATATTGCATCATGCTGACTCTGAAGCGGTTGCGGTAATCTTTGGGTGATGTGATGGTGGGTTTGTTCTTGCCGCGGTCTTTAATCCACGATTCGAGTTTTTTGTCCCAGGTGTAGGTTCTGATGCAATCTGGGAGCAAACGATATCAGCAACTGTCAAGACAACAGACAAGGAAGTGGAGAAAAGAGAACAAAGAGGAGAAAAAAGGAAAGAGCGAAAGAAAGGATAGTCAAAACTCACCAATGATACCAACAACCAACTCCTTCTTCTCATCGTCAAAGCCAGCCATAAGCGAGTAATCCATAACGTTTTGCCTGCACAACCACATGGTATCATTCCACACGCTAGCTTTGAGAAGCTTTCTCGCGTGTTCCCTGACAAATAACGGTTTTTCGAAAATCGTCTCGACCAAGTTTTCATCAAGAAGCACTTCATCAGGTAAGCCCGTACTCTCAATCTTGCGATTGCGCATGCTGCCCTTCAAGTCAAACTTGCGGGTGGGATTGCGAGAGTAGAAAAGATTTTCCATGACGAGAAGATATGAAGAAAACTCCACGCCGTTGGAAGGGTTGCGCAGCTCAACTTGGAACAGACCAAACATTTTGGCAATCACGGAGGGAACGCCATGGAACAAGCTCTGTGCACAAAACGCGAAATAGTCAGGTGCAAACTTCGTAAACGCCTTCAGCTCGACTTCCTGCAAGGACTTGATGACGAAGCGATCGTCCAAGGTTTTGAGAAAGAGCGACTTTGTTTTACCGCCTTTGGAATCCCACTTCGCGCAGCGGGAAAGTGATTCGACGAATCGTTCGCTGACGCCACATTTGCGTCTCAGTGCATCAAAGGACTCGGCGTAGAAGATTTTGCAAGTGGCGCGCACGTTGTTGTGGCTGAAGCTGTATTTCATGTGCGTGCCCGTTTCACTGATCAAACTGGCTTCAATGGCAGATTGCTGGCTGGCATCATTGCTACTGATGTCTGCGGCAAAGTTGAAGCTGGATTGCGATTCAGTGTGGCCTCGGTGCCCGTGGAAGCCGCCATTGGGATTACCGCGGAATTCTCGAAGTTTTGCGGTGTAGTCTGCGGAGGAGAGGGCAAGAGCGATAACTGATGCGGGCTCGTCTTCTCGGACGATGATGTCGCTATCATCAAAGACGTGCTCGTTGGAATGTAGAGGGTAGTCGAGCGATATCCAGCCGGATGATGAACGTTCGGACCAGAAGCTTGTAAGCATTTTCATCAACGAGTGCTTCTCGTGTCTCGGCAATGTCATGTCCAAGTGCGAGTCTGCATCATGAGGTGATGCCGTTGAACCATTGCCCGAGATTGATCCAACGTCTGAGTGACCAGGTTTGTAGGGCAGATGGATATCGTTGTCTGTGGTATCGCCTTCGACGTCTGTATCAGTATGGCCAGTAGTTGACTCTGCAGTCTCATCCTCCGTGGCGTCATCATTTTCGTGGGGGTCTCGAACGTTTTCTGAGTTTGATTCGGGTACGTCTTCCATCGGCAGATCTGATGTATTGTTCACGTCACCCGTGGCAGGCTCATCGGCCTCGGGCTCAGTTCTCTCACCAACCGCTTCGCGAGCATCTCGATAGACCTCGACGACAGGCTTGCTGCTAGCCAGAGGATTGGCACGGACTTGTCTTCGTCGAGCCGCTCGCTGCCTACGCTCGCGCGCTCTCTCTCTCTCGAACTCACGAGACAGCTGTTCAAAGTGTTTGGCAAGAGCCGAGACCCGAGTGTTATTATCAAAAGCCTTGCTCGGCACAGATCTCGGAATCAAGGACTGCTGTGTTCTTCCGGTCTTGATGAAACCGCCACCCAGGCGGTCACTCAATCGGAGTTCGATGGACTTGGCTAGGTCTCTGTTTTGATGTTTTCCGGGAGTAGGTGTAGTGGTACCGGAGCTCTCACCACTGCCAACTGCATGGATTGTTGGCATCTCCGAGGCGGAATCTATACTTCTCTTCGGTATGCCATCAGGCTGAGATTGTGTTCGACCAAGTGGTGGAGATATGGGACCTCGACTACGGACAAGACGTGGTATTCTGGACTCAGACATACCTGACTCCGGGCTTGTTGCAGCGGCGGCAGCGGATCGCATCTGTTCGATGCGTTCGAGAATGCTGGAGTTCAATGGTTTGGGATCGGTTACAAACGACTCGGGAGATTTGGACTCGACCAGGTCTCCTTCTTGTGGGCCGTTCTCAGCTCTCGGGGTCTCTTGATCCCCGGGAGGCTCTGAAAAGGCTGAAGGAACGGCAAGATCGAGATGTTTAACATCTTCTCTCTCGACAGCCTGCTCAATTTCGCTGGGAGACAGTTGTTTGGACAGAATGGGGTTGTCTGAACCTTCGATACCTTGACCTCCGGATTCCAGAGTGTTCTGGTTGTTACTTGCATCAGGATGCGAGTGGCCATGTTCTTCGACAACAGATGTAAGCATGTGCTGAGCCTTTTCGGATTGGAGGTCTTCATCAGTGAGGCCCATGCCCGAACTCGGTCTCTCTTTCAATTCCATGCCTTCATCGGCATCATTTAGATCGTAATGAGAAATTCCAGTCGCTTCGCCTCGATCGAGGAACAACTTTTTCAGCTGAAGAGTAGCCAATCTTCTTATATCATGCTCTGAAGGGAAAAATTTCGTCTCAAAGTCATTAAAGTCCTCGTCCCACGCGAGCGCCTTCTCATCCATCATGCGGACAGCACGGTTGAGAGGGATGATTTCATAGAACTTGGAAGCCATATACTTGTCTTGAAGTTTCTGCAACAAGGCCTCATGATCGCTGTCTACCCTTTGTGCCAGCTTTTCGAGCGTCGCTGAAGCGTCGGATTGTTTCTCTGGTGCGACAGTAGAGAGATTGATAGAGTCCAGACGGACTCTTATTGATGCGATGAAAGCTGATAAACGCGCTTGGAAGTGCAGGTAGAGCTGGTTCTTGAGCTCGAGTCCAGCATTGACCTCCCAATTGATCGTAGGCGTGGGCACCAAGACATCGTACAAGTCGACATTATCCCACTGGATGCGGACAGCAAGACCTTGGAAGGCAAAACATCTTACAAAGTCTTTGTGTATGTCGTGCGGGCATACACCTGCTCGTGGTTTCAGTGGTGTACTCCAGAAACTGAGCTCCAAATATTTGCCAAAGGAATACTTCCAGGTGTTGTCTGACATGGGGATCCACGTAGTTTCCTGTTGGCATATCTTACAAGTTGACCACATCAGAATGGTATTGTGAAGATTTTGAAATTTGGAAGGGAAGCGTTTGACAGAGACACTGATCTGGCCGGCACCGTGGACGTATTGGCGATGGTGATCGAACATGCGGTGACTGCATTGCTTGCAAGCGGTTGATGCAGTTGCGCATGTCTCCTCTATGAATTGTCCAAGAGTAAGATCTTCCTCCAGTCCCAGTTCAGCATTTCCCCAGCCGGCATAAAATGAAAGACCTAACACTTCAGGACCAGCACAAGGTGCAGATAAAGCATTGCTGACGAGAGAATGTAGAACGAAGATGTTCTGATGACTGAAAGGGTTGAATGGATTATTGTTGCTGATAGAGAAGAATGACTCCCACTGTCTTTTCTTGATGCCGTATTCGTGGAGAGCCATTTCGTATTTAGCGTCATGGATGTCGCGCAGGAATTTCCGAGTAGATCTGCTTTGTTCGGCAGGCACAGCCTTCGAGATCATCTCTGGTATGACCAACTCGAATTTGCTCGTGGATGCGACACCTTTCTCTCCAGTCCCGTCGGGGTTCTCATCGTTGTCTGACTCGGCCTCGAATGCATCATACCTATCTCTTAGTCGTTTTGTCTGTTCCACTCGTCGCTCTTGGTCCTGGACCTTGGCGAGGAGTACAGGTTCAGGGAACTTGACAAATGGTGACGATGAGATAAGACGAGTCCTTGCTGTCTCAATGAGCTCTCTATACTGCGATGGCATTGACTCGTCATCTTGCTCTTCCTGTGTTTTGGGAGTAGGTTCGGGCGCAACATGTCGAGCTGCATCAACAAGGTGATTCAATGCGTTAGGTTTGCTGTCAAGGTTACCATCTTCGATCTGGCCTAATAATGCTGGTATGGTGGTCTCAGTTTCAGTTTGTGTCTGGGCAGTGGGCGTGACCGGGGGTTTGCCGACATCTGCTGTTTTGGAAGCAGCAATGTTGAGGTTTGGTGGTGTTGATTTAGTCGTGCTGATCGAGGAAGGAATCAACACAAACTCGTCCCGCATGAGACAGGTCTCCAATTTGAGATTGTATACAACATAGCACATGAATTCTGTGATCCGCTTGATTTGACGAAGAGTTTCCATCTCGGCTCCGCGTAGAACAATGGTACAGCCAAGATCCGGCTGACAGCCAGATATCCAGATAAAGGTCTTTCTGACTTTTCCGTGGACGTAAGTCTTGACATCAAAGTTGGAACACTGTCCCAGGCCAGAAGGCTCGATCGAAAGCTTGTCTATTGACTTGATCAAGACAGTCTGTGTCATTCGAGCAACAGCAGCAAGGACAGATTCTTTGATGTTATAGACCACAGTAATTCCAGCTTCTTGCAGCATGTTCAGAGCTAGCCCTGATACGTTTCGCTGAACTAACAAGATCTGTGGTTTCAACGTAACGATGCGACCCACAAGGTTGCGCAAGTACTCTCGCTCTTGAGCAATAACGGGCTCCAGGCTCATGAAGTGATGGTTGTGCCGCGCGTACTCGATGGCAAACGATATGATTACGATGCGAGGACGGACAAAGCTTCGACGCATACCCTTGAGTGCAATGTTTTTACTGAAGACGACTCCAGAAACGTATGACGTATCTCCAGGTTTGCCTCCTGGTACTTTCTTGATCTTGATATAGTTTCTGATGTCCATGTCGTCGCCGTTTTGGACATCTGGATCCACGTCATTTGGACATTGCAGAAGGATAGGCATCAGAGCTTTCTGCCAGTGTCGAC
>Ga0058697_10000549_pt1 | contig 16224 bp, 14 predicted proteins | sample AgamicAsMae_FD_66619 | JGI IMG/M metagenome (GOLD analysis project Ga0058697, IMG submission 66619) | Agave microbial communities from Guanajuato, Mexico - As.Ma.e | ecosystem: Host-associated > Plants > Phyllosphere > Phylloplane/Leaf | place: Guanajuato, Mexico | collected 2012-06-04
CGACCACGCTTGCGACGACCACGAGCCTTGCTTTGAGCCGGTGGAGGGGGAGGTGGTGGTTGGACGGCTGGCTTGACCTCCCGTCTGGCACGACGCTTGGCTAAAGGCTCATCATCTGAAGCTTGAGATGTCTGAGAGACCAATGAAGGCTTTCGCACGATAATCTCGACGTGACTGAGCGTGCGGCGTGACTCAGCTGCAGCTTTGGCAGCATGTGCATCTTTCCACTGTCTGAAGGCTCTGAGCGATGCGACACTTGTGTCAGGGTCTTGTGGGTAACGTTGGTAGACACGTCGTAGACGCTCAATCCATTGGTCTCTGAAGGCTGCTCGGTCTCGCCAGGAGATGTTGATGTGAGCTTGCAATGCCAATCTTCTTAGGTCTGGTAGTGACTCAGCAGACTCTACCAATGAACGGAAGAGATTCTGTGCGGCATTTGCACCCCTAGAAGGATATCAGCATGACCTAAATGCTTAACTAGACTCTCATACTTACCACTTCTGTAGATGAACAAGCTCCAGAGTTTGCAAAGTAGTTGGCCAGGTTGGAATCTCGTCCTCGAGCAACAGGTTCTCATATTTCGGTTCTCCGAAATGGCGGAAGTGGTTCTCTCGGTGGTCATACAGGTCCATCTTCAATGACTTGAGCTGTGGACAAGTTGTTTGCAAATTTGTGAAAAATGCGAGGTCAAGGAATGGGTTGTGATCAAGGACCAAGTCTTGGATCCTGTGAGTTGTAAGTCAGCGATGTCTCTAAGGGAAGCGTGGTTTGGAAGGTAGCATACGAGTGACCATGGCTGTCCAAGAAGCTGATCAGCGAGTCAGAATCGAGAGGCATGCAATTGATGAACTTGACGGTCTTGAGAGTGCGTGGTAGGTGGAGTAACATGTGTTCAGACAGACGATCACAACTTTCGAAAGACAGCGTCTCCAGGTTGGGTAGGTCAGCAAACACATTGGCAAAAGCAAGTTCGGCGGCAGCCTCCTCCTCGATGTCATGTGTTTCTGGTTTTATTGGAAGGTGTGAGATGGCCAGATGACGCAAGCTTTGGAAAGAAGGTCTCTGTTGGACCTTGGCTATAAATTCAGTGAAACTGCTCGAGCGTCAGTACTGATGATTCATGTATGTCCTCACGTCAAAATACCTTTGGATTTCTGTTTTACCGTCTTGTCGCTCGACAAAATGTGTGTTCCATCTCCAGCACTCGAGATGATTGTTGTTTCCATCGAGCGCTTTGAAAAGTTCCGAGGGATACTTCCATTTGGGAAGTCGGCCTTCGTACTCATATGGCGGTTCGTCCAACTGATGCGTGATAATCAACGAAGAAAGTCGTGGCAATTTCGATATGGTTTCAGCAAAAGATAACGAGGACACTCTAGCGAAGGATTCCAGGTTGCGGGCAGACACTTCTATGCTGGTGACCTTCATGTTGTATGAGTACAAGTGCTGATCATTGGGTTGCTTGATGATGGTAGAAAAGTCTTCCAACCATCTGGCTGCCAGCAGGTTTGGCGCTCTGTAGAAAGCAGTCAAAGCCGGTTCTGAGAAGGCTCGACAGACCTTTCGAGCTGTTCTCATGATCCATGTGTTCGGGTGGTTGACTCTTCTGCTTGCGACACCACCAGTTTCGTGCTCGAGTTCGGCAGCGAAAGCATAGCTGAATATCTGCAACAGAATATCATAAGGAAGGGTATCCCACTTAGGTATTATCCCATCACTTGGAATTGCAGGTGCCACAGTTGCGACTTGTTTCGTCGGTCTAGAAGCATGTTTTCCCTTCCGTTTGGGTGGCGACTTTTTGGGGCCAGGTTTCTTTGCAGCTGATCTGGTTTCTCTTGGAGACGGCTTGCTGGTACGTCTATTCGCAGTTTTTGGTCGTTTCTGCTGAGGTTCTGGAGATTGGAGATGCTCGCTGGCGGAATCCTGAGCATCGGCAATGTCGAAGTCGTCATCCGTGTCCGGGTCCATGTACAAACTTCTCTTTCGAGTGATGGCTTGACGAACAGAGCGGCGCTTCGAGGCTTCAGACTCCATGTTGAGCCTACTGTTTTATCTTGACATCTGACAGCTTGAGGAATAACAAATCATTTGTGTCCTTCGATGATATTTTTGAGAGTTCGTGGTTCACAGGGCTGCATCTTTCGAGACCCTGTCCGGCAATCGAGTGGTCCAAGCGCCTGCGGCCTCGTCATCGTTCCTGCAGGGTTCAAGGCTTCTTCACTCATTCCACTCAGTCGAGCCCTCAAACCACCGCATCACAATGTGGGTTCTGCAGTTGACCACATCATGGTTCGATGTGGTGGTGCGTGACAATGACTCGTTGCTGGACTTGGATCAAGCCTCCATCAAGACACACACGACCTATTAAGTTTGAGACTATACAAAAGACTGTCTTCCGTTCACATTCCTAATGTCACGCTATGGTGCCGCAGTTGGCAGGAATGGAGAGGATCAAGGCTGATGAACGAACTGCACTACTGCGAGTGGGTAATGGAAGCATTTGATTCGAGATTGTTTTTCTCTCGAAGGGTGACATAAAAAGTAAAGATCCAGCCTACCAGGTTTCCCTTCCTGAACGCCATTTACAACAACGGGAATAGCTCAACGGCATACACACATGAACAGCATCAGAGAGACGAAACAACATTAGGCCCTGCCAGTAGTGACACCGGTACTAGGCTGTTCGTTGTTCCAGCTCAGGTAAGTATGGTCACCGAGTTTTCTAGTCACAAGTCAGTACAAAATCACAAGAATATGCGCAGAGAACAAAATACCTAGGCCTGATCAGGTGGGTTGCAGTGAACAGAGCGCCCAGTACAATGCAGACGCCGGCGACGACAATGTATGCAATGCCGAGGAAAGGATTGCGACCACCCATGATGGTGCGGGTACTTAGGAGGATGGATTTTGTACCACCGTAAATGGTGACGGGGAAGTCTACAAGGTTTGGGTCAGCAAAGAGGCAGAGATGACAAAGCAGTGTTACGTACAATCATAAATCTCCATCTCGTATTGGCCACTACGCATGGTGGCAGTGTCGTTACGCAGAGCCAGTTTGCTGAAGGCGGGCAGGCCGGCAGTGCGCATCCACACATGGAACTCCTCCCAGTCATGGATGTTCGGAATAGGGATGTCGTCGCTGTATTCGGGATACATGACACGCCAGTTCGGTGGAGGGCTCACCTGATCGACAGTGTAGACAGTCTTCTTGTACAGGTCGCCGTCGCTTGCCCATGCGATGCCCTTGTTGGTCATGGTATAGTTGACAGGGTCGGCATCGTCACGGCCGTTCAGCAGGCGTGGGGTGACGAAACTGTCGTTGAAGAGCGAGTTTGCGATCAGACCGCAAGGATAGTAGGCCTTGCCTGAAGCGTCGAGTTGGAGAGGGTCGCAGTCACTGCCGTCGATGGTGCTGTTATCAACAAAGTTGCCCTTGAGCTGGTCGGAACTGAGCGACTTGACGTAGCGGCGGTGGTTCTGGTAGAAGTTTGTGAGTTGGTAGTAGAGGAGGACGGGGGCGGGCAGGTCGTCGGGGATCCAGAAGCGCAACTGACACACAGGAGTGTCAATCTCGACGGCGCCGTTGTGGTATGGAATGGTCTGGTTGTAGGTGCGCCATTGGGGAGCCTGCGAGGGGGTGGTGGCGTTCTTGAAATGGCTCGAAACAAGGTCCGAGGGAATGGTGCTGAAGGTGTCGGTGGCATCGCGTGTGCAGCGCTGGTACTCGATCGACAGCTCTTGGACCTGCGAGCTTGCCCAGAGCAATAGTCCTCCCAGCGGAGCAAAGATGACTCCGACGGCGAAGAACAGAGGGAGCACTGTCTTGGGGGTGAGGATGGGCTGCCAGGCCTTCAAGCGCTGCTGCCGGAAGGCCGTGTCTGTGTTGTCGCGGTCAATGGCTGTTCGCGCACTCGAGTCGATGGCTGTGTCGGGGTCGACCTACTGGGTGGTCTCCTGCTCTTTTCCTTCTTGCCATCCTGCCCTGTCTGGCCCTCCTGCGAATGCACCGAATCCGTATCCATCTGTGTCTGCGACGGATGAGTCGAGGTTGATGCAGAGACAACAATAATTCACTTTAGCCTCACCATCCCACGCTCCGACAACTCCTTAGGGTCGCGCGTCTCAAGGCTACATCCGTGCTCACTGCTCACCAATCCTCGGCGCCGCTCTCTTCCGGCTCCGCCTCCCTGCTTATTTTTGGCTTTGGTCGTGACGCCTCGTTCTTCACGTGTCCATTTCATACATGGCCAACAGATTTCATGTATTCGATTGTGAGTTGCATTGCTTCTGACGCTATCTAGAGTAATTGACCCGAAAAATCCCATTGGTATCATAGTACCTGTAACGCCGTGTACTGCTGAGCAGAGTGATAGTCTTGAGAGAAGAAAGCCAAAAACGCCATTGTCCCATGCCCCCTTGTAGAGTGTCTGCTCCCATATCATCAAATTGCATAGACGTTCGTGATTCCCGTGGAACAAGAAAGAATAAGGAGAGTCGTAGGAAAAAAGAGGGAGGAAAAGTTAAAAGCAGAAAAAAAGAAGAATCCGAAAAAGTAGTTGAGTAGAAAGAAAAGATTGTCAAGTCGGCCCCTTAGAGTTGAGGATGGAGGATCTCAGAGGAATTGCTGCATGTGTTTCTCGTCGAGCCAGCCGACTTTGTCGAAGGCCTTGTGCAGCCTGCTGGTCTTGTTGACGTCGATGCCGGTGATGCCATGTTCGTCCGCTCCTTTGCAAGCGAGCTGGGCGGCATTGATGTTGAAAGCCTGACCCTTTCTCGCATATTCAAGACGATTGGCAAAGAAGCGACGCTTGATGTAGATATAGTCCGAAGGAGTCAGGACGAGTTTCGAGACGATCGGAATTTCCTTGGGATGAAGGAGACCGCAGTCTTCGTGACCGCTCACGTCTTGAGGTGTCGCCTTCCATTCGATGTTCGGGAAGTTCACCTGATCGCTATTCAAAGTCGATGTAGGTGGGCAGTAATCATTATAGATGGAGTAGTCGCGGGTGACCTTTTCAGCTGGTGCCTTTGCCTTGTTTGCATCATTTGAGCGGCGTCGGAACTTCTTGCTGGGCACATCCAGTGGTGCCTCGCGAGGCGAGACAGATGGCTTCAAAGGTGCTTTGGCTCCAGATACCTTCCTCGTTCGCTTCGGTGGGGGCATCTCGAGCCCGCTGTCGACTCTACGCTTTTCCTGCTGAGGTCTGCTTCCCGATGCAATACCGTGTCTTGCGGCAAACATGGCAGCATCAGCTGGCGAAATCCGTTGCAGATCAGCAAGAACACCTGGAGGTGTTTGCATCGGGAAGGTGGGCTGAGGCAAGGTAGCTTTTACAGCCTCGAAATGTTGCAGCCACTCTTGACGAATCGGCTCAACATATCTGTCGGGGTCAGCAGCCTGCCTTGCCCATAGGTCGTTTCTCCCATATCTTGGGATACTTGGTGAGATTGGTCTTCTCATATAGATGTCGTAGGCCGTCTGTGTCTGTTTTCGCTTTCTACCAGGTGGGTATGACCGTCCGATAGAAGAACCGCTGTTGGCACTGTTAAGAGCACCAGAGCTGCTTCTTACAGGTTCTGTTCGAGAGTGAGGATGCTGAACGGGTTCACACTGGACAGAAGGCTCAATTGGAACAGGCCGAGGAAGGCCACCAGAACTGAGTTGTGATGAAGGGGCGAATAGCTGCTGGTCTCGCTCGGATAGGATGACAGGCTGAACGGGATGAGCAGAGTTTCCAAAAAGGGATTGAGGTTTTGCATCATCGTCGGAAGTCGCTGGTCGATCAGGGAACAATGGATCATCTTGATTTCTGTTGAATTTGTTCGGTGATGTCAGATGAACATCAGCTGAACTTCTGTAGTGTGCGACCGCCAATTGCGGAGATGAGGATGGCGATGGCATCTGGTGAATAAGATTTCTGATGGGCGGCAGTGTGACGTTCTCTCTTCCCATGGATAGAGCGACTTGTTGTTGGTCAAAGACTGGTGAAGATGGTTGAGCAAATGTGTGATTTATCTCATCTGCTGGAGATGGGTATACGCTGGTGGCGGGCGCCTTGCCCTTGGCCATGGGAAGGTCAGTCATATCTGAGGCCATTTTGTGTGTTTGGTTGGTTGTGGACCGTTGCATCTCCCTCAAGTAAGAATACTGTGAGTTGAAGGCAGCCGAACCCATTGGCTTTGAATCAAAAGCCAATGTTCCGGGGGTTGGATGGGTGAATTTGCTGTTGCTTAGGATGAGAGAGATTCCGAGTAGAGAAGAGACAGAAGCAAGAGAAGGATAGTGGCGAAGAGGTGTGAGTAGTTATGTCCTCGGAGCAAGATGAGTTTAAATCCGACGCAATCGACTGCAGTTTAAGCTTCGCGCCTAAAAGTCGCTGCCTGCTGAGTCAATGCAACAAGGGCTGGCGGAGCGGTCTTATCAAGTCAATTGGAGGCAGTTAAGCACGATATGATGGCCAATGGAAAAGCAATAGGTTTGATGCGCCCGGGGTTGGTACGAAAGGGTTGCAAGGAGCAAGTCTTGTGAAGATATGGGGAAGGGGGGTTGGATCCGAATGATATGTTCGGGTGAGACATGCAAGAGCGAACAGGCAGCAGTACCTACCTAGGGTCTGCTGACGAATTGATGCGGCAAAGGAATAACGCGGAACATCGAAGCTGCTCGAATAAGAGAAGGCGAATGGCTGCCCAGCAGCGAGCAATTGGCCAACAACGAATGAGCGGGCACGCTAGTTTACGAGTGCGATGCGCCGAATCAAACCATGGCCGACCTGGCTGTGGACGGTGAGGTCGCGCTCCTCCACAGGCAGTCCGGTCCGTTGCTACATTTTTGCGGCGCAAAGCGTTGGTTGTGTTGTCGTGATTCCAAGTTTGAGTCATTCTCCTGCTCTCGGCTCGACTCCGCCTCCGGACCCTGCACCAAGCCCTTTCCGTCTGCGGCTCTGCGAGTCGCATTCACCGACGATGATGCCGCCATTGCTGTCGAACTCTGTCTCCCTATCGCTCACCAACTAAACACGAAACCCCCTCTCTTGCCGCTTGTTTTTCATCCCCCAAACATGACGCTTTCTGAGACCATTTGGTGTATGACAAACCCAAGGAATGGCGTCAATTGTATCAGCCATTGATCCCGACCATTGGGCAACAATCCGCTTAGAAAAGCATGGGGCTACAGCGCTCGGTCAGAGACGAACTACACGCGATTGAGCGCACCGCCTCGGCGCCTCCTCTTCCTTTGCTCAATCGAGATTGGCCGAGAGGGGCAGACGTAGGCAAGCGCCCAGCTACTATTTGCCCGCTTATCAGGCGGAGGGGACATCAGATCAATCATCAATCACGCATTCGCCCGAGCGGAATTCTGCCTGCGTTCGGCGAGACCAACATTACCCCCTCTTGAAACCCCCCGCTAAGCACGCAACCTCAGTGCCTGAATTCGGATTATATTCCTTATCCAGCTGAGGCCGTCAGCAGTTCAATGCCCTGTTTGGGGCTTTCAGACGCGGGTGTGCATAGAGCGAGTGATGCCTCTATCGTCAATTGACCCTCCATCATCGGAGGATTGGATGGCCGACTGACCCGTGAGGCTCATGCATTATGGAATCATTCTTGAGAGCGATTCTGACATGTGAAAGTCAAAGCGTTCTCGAATTGACTTTGGTATCTTTGGCATCTTGATGCATCAACGGCGCCGATGGTGGCGCACCCCCACGCCTGAACGAAAGCCTGCAAAGGTACCCCTCATCTCGCGGCCACCCACCTTCCGCTTCTTCTGTGAACGACGGTCACACGGCAGTCCACAGACTATTACCTATCCTGTGAGTGGTGACCTTTTCGTTGATACGCACGCAAGGTGTTCTGTGTTGACTATGGCACAGAATAAACATGCAAATCCACCAAGAAGAGCAGTGGCAAGGTATAATAGACGACTCACACCCAAAGTCTGTGTTTGAGCAATCTGGCCGGGTCGATTGACGATAGGCCAGACCCCATCAGCCGATGGACACATCTTCTGAAACAATCTCGTGCCGGTGGGTGCTCTCACTCACGGGATCTCGAGGATAGTATACCCAACCGATGCGTGACTTCTTCTCTATTGTACTGCTTGAAGCGCAATCACAGTCCATTCGTGATCATCTGCACGGTTCTTTGCAGCAGACAGCAGGGCCCATGCAGGTCTTCGGCTCATGACTGCAGCGGATGCGAGTAATCCTCGGATAGCCGTGTTTTCGGCCACCCTGGGTATGGGCAGCGACAGCGAACGCCGCCAGGGTTGGAAAGACGCGACACTCAACTTACATTCTGGCAATTGGCCTGTTCGGACCTCATGCTCTTGTTGCGGGACAAGAAAGAAGATGTTACAACCTCCCAATTGACATGTCGTCCTGTCGATGCAGATCATGCAGATCCGGTCATGCCCTGCGCCGGGCGGGCCGCATACTTTCATCGTGGACCTCGTGTGCATGTACAGCGAGCGAGCCACAGTCGTAGCATGTGGTTATCTCGCTTGTCATCTGAACATACTCGGCTACAAGCTAACCTTGTATCGCTTTGCCTAGCTCATAGCAATGTATAAGGCCGGTGTACGAGTAGCTTGGTCACCGCGGCGAGCTATAATATCGTGCGTAGTTCGAGGTGACCGGTTGCTAACCTGCTTTTTGCCAGATGACTTACTGATTTCAGATGATCGCGAAAGTAATCTACAAGGACAATAAGTATCTCTTGGTGCGATCGATGATCCGCATGACGAGGGCATCTGAGCAACCAGCTTGTAGAATACGTCTGCTGTTATCGATGTTTTCGGGCTCACGTATCTTCTGACCTTACAGATGAATATGAGCATGGCCAGATGGATATACCGATCTGATGATATTTGTCCGTTCTGATCAGCGTTATCGTTGTATGAAGCATGAAGATGGTGCGGAAGGCTGAGTTTTGGACAAGTAAATTGTGCTAAGAGGACAACCCTGCTCTAGAAACAGATCAATTGAATGCACACCACAATCCCTGACTATGTGTCTCTGTAGAAACATACTGACTGTTTAACACGTTGCCGTATATACTGCACCAAGAAAAGTATCAAAAGGTTGTAATTTGCCATCATGTACCCGATTCCAACAGACTTGACTATCTTGACTGATCTTCAACCATCGAAGCACCACTCCCACCCTCAATAATTGATAAACTCGACCACGACAACGATACTACTCATCAAAACAACATCAACAAACCTCGCATGTCAGTCACAGACTAAACGATGACACTCCCACAATCACGCGCCTTCATAACATCTCTTATCAACTCTCTAAACCCATCACCATCAGCCGCAACCACACCACCAACGACCAACCCTCTCAAACAAGCATCTCCAGCAGTTCGATCAGTGCTATTGACCTTGCATGTTCTTTTCCCCAACGAACTACTCTCAGCTCTAGATCTTCTAGATCGCGACTTGGTTGTCCGATTAGTTCCACCATCCGACTCTCAAGTCCCGCCACCAGTATCAGAACAAAGCAGAGAAGCAGCTCAAGACACAAATATGGAGCAAGACACATCCACCACTCCACACGACCAAAACATGGGCATTAGCAAAAGAACGCCAGATTACAAGGATGCAGTCTACTACGTCCGCTCAGCACAACAGCAAACCTCGAATTCACGTTTCAGAGACCCAGTAGCATCAACTTCACACTACGAAGTACGGACATCAAGTTGGAGTTGCTCGTGTCCTGCATTTACATTTTCTGCCTTTCCTGCAAAGCCATTGGATCACGAGGGAGAAGAGGATGGTGATGCCGTAATAGCTGGGGAAGAGGAAGAGGATTGGATGGTTGGTGGATTGTCGCTAGGTCAGGATGTGCCAATGTGTAAGCATTTGCTTGCTTGTGTGTTGGCGGAAAGGGGAGGCATGTTTGGAGGGTATGTCAAGACGAAAGAGGTCAGTGTGGAAGAACTTGCTGGGTGGGCTGCAGGATGGGGTGATTGAAGGGTTGAGAAGCAAGCAGAAGACATGTGCAGAGTATATGGAGATTACACGGCGTGGTTGCTTGTTGGCAGGTTTGCTTTTCATATCATGTTATCTGGGGCCTTGCGACAACAAGACACCTCGAGGTGATCCCTCGACCGTCGTCAGAATGCGTCCTTTGGTAGTATCCCTCCCTCCTCCGTATATTACAAACGCCTGATGCATGCACGATGTCGCTGCTGGCTCTCGCGTCCACCAAGTTCCAGCGACATCTCTTGAGACACGTCATGTTTTCATAACCTGTGCGGCTTCCATGTCCTTCATCCCTTCTTCTTGTCGTCCTTGGGGCTCTTGGACTTGTCGTTCTCAGCCGGAGCATCGCCGTTCAGCGCAAGGTCCTCAGTCTTCTTGATGGTCTCTTTCGTCTTGTCCTCTTCCTTCTTTTGCTCCTTGTCATCAGCTTGTTGCTTGTTCTGAACCTTGTTCTCGATAAGATCGTGGAAGGCGGTAATGGCGCGAATCAAACTGCCGAGGTAGATGGACATAAGCTGGTCGTTGGTCTTGATGCTCATGGCGCGGGCAAGCTCCGAGTCGCCGGCTGCCTGAGGACCGGCGAGACCGATGGGGCCTGCGGTCTTGGGAGTCGAGAGGTTGGGAAGAAGGTTGAAGACGTCCTGAAGGTTGCCGAGAATTGCATGGTTGACCGGAAGCTCTTCATCAACAACCTTGTCGAGGTATCTGCCAATATCTTGCAGACGGTGGTGCAGGCCTTGTAGCGACTGCAATTGCGATGTCACACGAGTCGAGAGGGTACCGACGGCAACATCGCGAATATCACGGAGCAAGTGCTCAACTCCAATCTCTTCTGCTTCTTCGGCTTCGATGGTAGAGGGTGTGTGGACGAATGTCTTTGCGGTTGTGGTTCCGTCCTGCGATGTATGTAAGTCTTAAGGCAAAGAGTGTTCGAGGTTTGATGCAAACATACATCTTTGATCTCGTCAACAGCAAAGTAAGCATCGGTTGGTACGCCGACGTCCTTGGGCTGAACGTCAATGATGACAAGAAGGGGGTTGGGTGTGTAGCGCTTGAAGAGCTCGTTGATCTCTAGGTCCGAAGCGCGCAACTTGGGGCCAGTGTGGTACCATCCGATCAGCTTCTCGCGGGCGTTGACCTTCTTGAACATGTCGTTCATGGATTCAATGTAGTTGTGGTCGAGGAACCACACGGACGGGTCCTTCTCATCTTCCTCGAATGGTACTGAGAGGCGACTGTCAGTATGTCGTGCGCACGGCAGAATGGTGGCAACGTACCAGCAAAACTGTTTGATACCCTCACGTTCTTTCCATCATTCTGACCCAACAGCACACCGACGACTCGCTTGCGCGTGCCCTTTGCTGAGCGGGCGTAGTGATCTGTTGCCGACAGCAGCACTAACGGCGCTACTGACACGTTCCTGTTGACGAGCGACAGTGTTTCTGCGGTGGTTGACGGCATGGCGGATTGGATGTGCGATGTCGTCCGAGAGATGATCGAGATGGATTACAGGCGACAGAGGATGGAATGTGTATAATGTATGATAGTGAAGCTGCAATTGCGATCAAGGATGACGATGCGCCATCTGTCGGAGCTCCCATCCCCGAAGACTTGGCATCACTTGTTTGCGAGCTGAAGCTATCCTCCATTATTACATCGTAACAACTCTGTGACTTTTTGATGAATGTCATGTCATGTACTTCCAGACGAAGCCATAGCAAATGCTTCGATTGGTGTGCTAACTGCTAGCCACGCTAAAGGGTATCTGATGTAAACCACAGCCTCGTAGACGCCTCTATCCCCCAACCTGACCCTTTTGACCATCTCAAATCTGCATCGATGTCTCCTCGTCCCACCACTGTCTGAATATCTGTAGTCGCTGCGTCCTTTCTCTAGCCAGTTCACGTCCAGCGTGTGTCTGTGTCTTGTCAGCTGCGTTCCACAACATGTGCAGAAAAATCACTAACCTTCATCATGCTCTCCAGCCTCTCGAGCTTCTCCACAAAGTGCTCAATGCTCCCGTCCAACCCTCTGTCTGATTGCTTGACTGCGCCGAAGGCAAAGCACCTTCCAATACCCACTGCACCTATCGCGTCCAGCCTGTCGGCATCTTGGACAATCGCCAGCTCCGGATGTTGATCTAGCACCGCCTTCATCATGCGAGGGTTCTTGACCTCGTTGGAGAAGGAAACGTTCTTGGCGATAAGCTGAACCTTCATCGCAAGATCTGGGTTTGCTCCATGCTCCAGAAGATGCTCCGCAATCTGGTTTTCTGGATTCTCTCCGGCTTTGTGGTACTTGTGATCGCCGACATCATGCAGCATCGCCGCAAGAAGAACGGCTTGTGGATCGTAGGGAACTCCCTGGAACGACTGTGTCTCTCGGTCTAGAATGCGTCTTGACAGGGCAAAGACTCGTGTGACGTGCTTGAAGTCGTGCGAGGCGTCGTAGCGGGACATGTACTCCTGGACAAACTGCTTGGTAGGCCAAAACAGGTTCTGCTCCAGTGGGAATATTCCTTCCAAGTCGGCAAAGGCTGGGGGCTCCAGAGGAATTTGGTCTTCGACGTTGATGGGCGTGGGCTCTGGGTTGTTGGGGCCTCGAACAATGCCTGGTATCGGTGGCCTTGTCACCTTGCCGGGCAGATTGTAGCGCATACGGTATTGATCAAGCCAGTCTCTGTCGAGGTTTGGCGGAGACTTGCCACGGTATTGTGGCATCTCGGCGTACATGGCCAGCGCTCTAGCTTTGAGTGTGTTTCCATGCACTGCCTCGCCCCTTGAGATTTCAGCCATGTGCCAATCATGCAAAGCATCCTCTAGTTCGGGCATTTTGGAAGCGGTAAGTGTGACCTTGGCCCTGTATGCACCATGGTTGTGCTTGTGATCCTTGATGACTGTGACCCATTCGTCAGAGAAGCGTCGCTTGGAGATGAGAATCTTCATTGGACATCCAGTCTTTCGGCTCATGCGGTTGCGCACTCTGGTTCCTGGATTCTTCTTGAAGTGGTCACGAAAGTAACCGCCCATCTCACAGGTCAACAAGACCTTGTTTGTTTCGCCATTCTAGGAGCTCAAGTCAGTCAACTGTGAGAGCACAATCGGACACTTTCAAAATAGTACCGCAGCAAACTAAAGCAGGGCAGATGGTGTCAGAACACGTCAGGCCGAGGACTGGGAACACGAATCACAGCAAAACAGAAATTGCTCACCTTATCCTTGTATGAATGGCCAATGACCAGGACATAACCGTGATCCTTTGCAAAGTTCTTTACTGCCTAGTCGACAGTCAGCATCGTCTGTCGTGGAGCCGCAACGAGACTTATTCCTGACATCAATGCCTTCCTGCTTGGTAGCGTGCACTTCAGGCGGCGGAGGAGGCAGTTCGGTACGGCTCAAGTCAGCCTCCCATCTTGCACGTAACTCGGCAACTCCGTCAGGTGTGTTGCTGTGACGAATGAATACGGTAATGTTTAAATGTATGGTCGGACTTGCTTACCTGTAGACCTTCTGCCATTCTGCTTCGGTCCAAGTGGTATTGGAACGTTCGTTGGACGCGGTTGGGGAAGGTTGGTGCACAGGACTTTGGTCAATTCGGTTGTTGGAGTTGGCAGGCCTTGTTACAAAATCACATTGGCTGCATTCACAAACGCGTGGATTATATAGACTTACGTTAGGAACGGTCTCTGAGCAGTCGCCGCGGAAGAGGTTGGTTGGTGAGCTGGACCAGGATGGGCGAGATTAGGAAACGACGACAGAACAAATTGCATGAAATTGGGAGTCGAGCTGGCAGGATTGTCTGAGGGATTCTGAGCCGAAGACTCGTCTCCGAAAGACGAGTACATGTTCTGATAATCCATCAACCTCAGTACCTCGAGCAGCCAACGCGTCGGTGTGGGAGTGGGAAAAGGCAGGGAGGAGTTTGCTTCAAGAACAGCTTCTCGCGCTCAGCGGGCTCGATGATCATCTGCCAAGTAAAGACCGGGGTATCCGCATGCCGAGGCTTCTCCACAAGACGAGCGCATCACCGAGCTGGCCGTTCGCATGCTCCTTGTTTTTCGCCTGATACTGATTGCAAGTGTGTAATCTGCCTCGAGACCATGGAGCTGTATAGGCAAGTGTCGCATACGACGCAGGAAGCCCTTGCTCTTCCGCCCAAGTATCTGCGCATGTATGGCGACTTTGTAACCAAGAATGCCAGTGCCGTCGGCCAGATCGAGGGTGCTTTGCGCTCCTTGACCTATATCCTACCAGGTACCCGATCTTTCTAGGTCCGATAAAACACAATCTAATACGTATCAGGTCGTTTCCGAGATACCGAGATTGCATCCGAGTCTCGTAAGAAAGACCAGCTGTTTCTTCCATTCGACTAGAGCTGAACCAGGCGCATAGTACACTCGAGCGTCCAACTACTTTCCATATATCATGACTCCCTCCTCGCGCGTGCAGTGCAGCGTCTGCCCGCACTACAACGCCCTCATCCCTCGCCACACACCCGCTATACTCGCTTCTGGGCACAGAAGTCACCAGCCTACAAACGACTCGCCATGCTTCTGCAGGTCGTACAATATACTGAGCTACTGTGTGAGATGGCTGCAAAGAGAAGGGGAGAGAAGGCAAGGTGGAAGGTCGTCGTACTTCTCGAGAGTGTCAAGGCTCTGTGCAGGCTGCTTCTTATGCGTCTGACCAACTCCCGACCGCTGTTGAACCCACCATTGCCCGAGCGCGAGGCAGACCCCAGCACATTGGAGGAGAAAGAGGGAAGCGGACTGGAGTCACCACCCTCTGAGAAGTCCGAAGAGACCCAATGGACAATGCCTAGGACTGGACTTTCGCTACCAACTCTGCCATCCTCTTCCGACATTTCAGGTTATTTATTGTCCAAAGCTCTGACAGCGGACGATATCAAGCCGCCAAAGGCCTTGTTACATCGAGTCAACGGTATGGGTGAATTGGCAGAGGTCCTCTATATCCTTCGGCCAGTCATCTATGCTGCAGCAATGCATTACTGGGCAACCAAGAACAAGAAGAGTTGGCAACCTTGGGTGCTGGGTGTCACGATAGAGTACGGCGCACGCCAACTGGCAAAGAAGGATCTCCAAGAACGAAGAGCCGGCGGCCTCCGCGCATTGACAGCACTCGAAAAGGAGGAGTTGAAAAGAAGAGGCTGGAGCCTTGGATGGTGGCTGATGAGAGGTGCATTCTACGAGACATTCACCAAGTACGTTCACGCTGCCTCACCGTATGAGACTCTGACTCTACTAACACGCATGAAAAGAGCATGGATTCATTCAGTGACCACCAAGCTTCGAAACAAACCGCTGCTTGACATGGCTGGCGGCATCATCGAAGATTATGAGTTCCTTTGGGACCAGTATTATTTCCCTACTGCAACATTGTAGTGACGGATGAAGTATGGTGGAATGAGGTTAATCTTTAAGCTTTATAAGGAAGGAGTTTGTTTGCAGGTTATCTGGAGGCTGGGTATCTGGGGTCGTCATGGTGTTATGGTGCATGATTGAAGTTAACAGATGATACCTACCTATACCGATCACTGGGCATATGAAGTCTTGTGATCTATTCTCGTTCTCACGTCACTTCACAGAATACATGCTCACACGTGCCTTTGTTCTCACCGATGCGTCCCTTCAGTGCATTCTTTCACTTTGAGCAGTCGTCTTTGTGTTGGAGATAAGACACGGAGCTTGGCTTGTGACCGACCGTTCGTGTTGTCTGTGCTCACTTGCTCCACCCCGCATCCGATTCATCATTGGTCATCGCAGCCTGCGCCTGACTCCCTCCTCCTTCCCTTCTTCATCCACCGCAACACCTCTACAACCCTAGCTATCTCGCATCACTCCAACTTTCGTCAGCTACCTCCTCACCACAACAAACAACCTTCCACATCACATCGCCAACATGAGATCCAAGTTCAAGGACGAGCACCCGTAAGTCGTTGCCTATCACCGAGGCGGTCAAGGAACGTCACGACTAACACGCCATCACAGCTTCGAGAAGCGCAAGGTGCGTTGCTTCGCCCATCCAACGATCTCAAACCCCACAGCAATACTAACTACCTCCAGGCCGAAGCAGAGCGCATCCGTCAAAAGTACACGGACCGCATCCCTGTAAGCCTTTGTCCCGCATCCGTCGCGACGCTCGAAACAAGACTGACGTCGTGGCAACACAGGTCATCTGCGAGAAGGTCGAGAAGTCGGACATCGCCAC